>Ga0207114_1026_pt1 | contig 42172 bp, 38 predicted proteins | sample Alteio_BWMinHeat_70_FD_153560 | JGI IMG/M metagenome (GOLD analysis project Ga0207114, IMG submission 153560) | Enriched cells from forest soil in Barre Woods Harvard Forest LTER site, Petersham, Massachusetts, United States -... | ecosystem: Environmental > Terrestrial > Soil > Temperate forest >... | reverse complement strand
GGGCTGACGGCAGAGACGTCTGATCGGGAGCGAAACCGTAAGACCCGGCGGATAGGTCATTGTGAGTGCCAAACAGCTGATGACGGAATTCGCCGCCAAATTCGAAAGTATGGCGGCCGTGAACCCAGATCGCAGATGCATTGTCATACCAGTTATTGTCAATAAACGGAGCGTTGTTTATTCCCAGTTGCGGAACACCCTGACGGTTAGTGGTAAGTCCGGAGAAGATTGGGAAGGTATTCGCAGCGCCGCCCGGCATATTTGCCGCCGTATTCAGCCCAAGAGTCGACGCCTTGAAGTTCTGCACCGCCGAATCCTGCAGGGCGTCATGGCGCGTAAAGTCGAATCCGGCGTGAAGCACCAGATTCGGCGTGGCCGTATAGTCCGCATTGAGATACAACTGTGGGGCGGGGGTCATGTTCCAGCGGGTCGAGCCTCCCGCTGTGTTAATGCCGTCACCCGCATTGTCTTTGTTGGAATACTCAGCGATGTAATAACCCGAGAGGTGCCATTTCTGACCGATCGAATGATCGATCTTGATGCTCGTCAGGTACTGGTACTTGTTGTTCGGCTGCAAATTGGGGTAGTTGTTGGTCAGCGCGTTGGCAGTAGGCCCGGATGGAGCAGGCATGTAAGCAAGAATCTTCTGCGCCACCGGATCCCATGTGCTGGGCGCGCCGATAAAGTTATTGGGGAACGGATCCCGGACCGTTTTGGTTGAGCCATCCGTACAGGTTGCCATTCTGGTCATCGCCGGGTTGTACACTGCGCCATTGATCATCGGTCGACCCAGACAATCCAGAACCGGCGCTCCATTGGAATCAACAATGGGACCAAGCAAGAGAGAACTCAGATCGCCATTGCGATAGGCGTTCGTGGGAACCGTAATGGTTCCCTGGTTCAGGGTCTGCGTGTTGTGGTACTCCTCGAACGCAAAGAAGAAGAAGGTTTTGTTGTGGCCATTGTAAAGGTGAGGAATCACGACCGGTCCACCCAGAGAACCGCCAAAATCAAGCTGCCGTTGCACCGGGTTATACTTTTGACCGCTTGGGGTGTAGTTGAAGGGCTGTCCGGCGTCCAGATCTTCATTCTCAAAGTAGTTGAAAAGGGTCCCGTGCAACCTGTTGGTCCCGGATTTCGAGGTGTAGTTGAAGATTCCGCCTCCGGACTCACCATATTTAGCGGAATAGTCGTTTATCATCACGGACTCTGAACCGAGCGATTCGACCGAGGGCTGATGCTCATCGGAGATGGCGCCCTTTACGGCCGAGGTGTCGTCCAGGCCGTCCATAAAGACGCGGTACGTCGTTGCTGGTGAGCCGCTAATATGGATATCATTCCAGCCGCCGGCAATGGTTCCTGGCACCAAGGCGGCAAAACCCATCGGGTCGCGTACAGCTCCGATGCCTGCAATGTTGATCGGAAGCTCATTCAGGTCCTTCGTGGTGACCTCGACATTGTTCTGTGCGCTGTCGGTCTGGAGCAGAGGAGCATCCGCCGTCACCGTAACCGTCGACGTGACTTGCCCAACGCCCAGTTTTAGGTCGACTTGTGCTGTCTCTCCGACCGCAACGGTGATTCCGTAGCGGATCAACCTGCCAAAGCCCGGTGCGACTACCGTCACAGAATATTCGCCTGCGGCTAACTCCGGGATCGTATAGTTTCCTGTGTCCGTCGTGACGGTAGAGTTCTGCGTGCCCATCGCGGTATTGGTAATGGTTATCCTGGCCCCCGGTATTCCGGAGCCTGATGGATCGCTGACAACTCCCGATACACTGCCGCGATCGCTTTGCGCAAAGCACAACACACTCGCGCAGCATAATGTAATGAGCACTAAGCTTAAATGAAAGTGCTTAAGCGAGTTTCTTCTTTGTGTCATCTATGTCCTCCTGGGGTTCTTACAAAGTGCGGCAATGGTTGATAGGGAGCGGATCTGTGATGGGGAGCAAATGGCTACCCTCTTGTCGAGTCGAACCAGAGTGCTAATTCGGCCTCGACCGGCTCTGCGTTCTTTTTGATTCCTTGCATTCAGCCTCCATTTGGGCACCTCGTCGAAACGGACGCCATGCCTTGCCGGCATATGTTTTTTCTGACAGCTTGTGACCGCTGTTTTAATTCCGCGACCACTGTACGGCTGCAAGAAGACGCTTTGGCAAGGTTAGAAACGTTCTTAACTACGCTGTATTTCTTTGAAATATCTAGACAGTTTCGGGATAGGACACACGTAACGGTAGCTACCTTGAGCGTAGAGGCGCATAACTGAAAGTCCGATGAACAGAGATGGATCAGCGCCGCGATGCGTGGAGTTCAAGCTTGAGCAGGAAGCTGCGCCCGGACAGGTGAGCAGCAGAGAGCGAAGGGAACTAGCTGGCTTTGAACCCGGAAAGACGGCGGCAGGCTAGCATATCGACTGTGCTGGACGAACCGGCCAAGTGGTGAGACGCACGACAAGCTCGAGATTCTGCAGTTGCCGCACCTGAGGGAATCTGACAAAAGTCCATGGCGCGCTAGAGGTGGGGGAAATCGGTGACCATGTCCCGACGGTCTCAGTTCCTTCGCCGTCGGCCGTTGGATCTAACGAATTTCGAAGATTAGGAAGTAGTCCTCGTTGTCTGCTTTTGTGAAGTCGTAGCGAGCGATCTGTCGGAAGCCGGCACGTTCGACCTCGGCGCGAACGATGGCCTCATTCAGGCCGTGGTCATCGCCATTGCCGTTGCGGTCAATGATGCCGAAGCGGGCGCCGGGTTTTAACGCAGTGCGAAGATTGGCGAGCACTTGCTGTGGGTGAGCGATCTCGTGATAGACCTTCAGCATCAGAACCGCGTCAACGGAATTGGGCGCGAGCTTCGGGTCGTCGGCTGTGCCCAGAAGGGATTCGATGTTGTCAAGGTGCTCGCGCTCGGCTCGCTGCTGAATGTAAGCAATAGCTTGAGGGTTGATGTCTTCGGCGATGACGCGGCCGCCCGGAGCAACGCGGCGTGCAGCGCGGACGCTGAACCAGCCGCTACCGGCTCCGATATCGGCGACCGTCCCGCCCGCTTTGAGGTTTAGGAGGTCCATGACGCGATCGATTTGAAGGCGTTGATCGCGGCCTGGCTTCTCGAAAATACTTAGATCGCCGGTGTATGGTGTGCTAGTTGGGTGGGTTGGCGGAGCGGGAGTCTGCGCCTGGATCTTCGGCGAGAAGACGGGAGTGATGGCAACTGCGAAGAACGTGACGAGTAGCCTGTGGCGGAAAGTCATACTATTTAGACGCTTGAGTCGGTACGGGGATGGATTACGCAAATGGCCCTTTTTAAAGTTATTCAGTTCCTAGGCGCGTCGTTGCCAAGCTGCACATCTCCGAAATTCAAAATCCGGCAAACAAGACAGGACAAGTGGTCCGACAGCGGAGCCGGTCCACGACCTAACTAACGCAACTGTCCGGATAGCCCTATTGGGAAGTATCTATACTGGTAGGCGAAACTGAGTTCGCTCTCTTAGTCATCTTAAAAACGAAGAATTTCTGGAAGGAGCAGGTGCTATGTTCCGCTTCCCACTAACCAAGCGACCAAAAACGTCTCGGGAACCGTTCAGTTTAGAGACACTGTCGAAGGCTTCGCGGCTGCGCGGTGCCACTGTCACTGAGGGCATCTGTCCTTACTGCGCAGTGGGCTGCGGGCAGCTTATCTACAGCAAGGGCGGCGAACTCATCGACATTGAGGGTGATCCTGATAGTCCCATCAGTGGCGGCCACCTCTGTCCCAAAGGGGCCAACGCCTTCCAGCTCTCCGTTAATTCGCACCGCGTCCGCAATGTACTCTATCGCGCCCCCTACTCCGATCACTGGGAGACGCGAACGATGGAGTGGGCGCTGGACCAGATTGCCCATCGCGTCCAGGCGACCCGCGAGGCCGATTTCACGGCTCGCGACGAGCAAGGCCGTTTGCTCAATTCGGTGCGCAGCATCGGCACCTTGGGCGGAGCAACGATTGACAACGAGGAGAACTACCTCATCAAGAAGCTGTTCAGCGGCGGGTTGGGAGTGGTATCGATCGAGAACCAGGCGCGAATATGACATAGCGCTTCGGTGCCCGGTCTGGGCGCCTCGTTCGGCCGCGGCGCGGCTACAAATTATCAGCAGGACATGGCCAACAGCGATTGCATCCTGTTCATGGGATCAAACATGGCGGAGGCTCAACCTGTCGGCTTCCGCTGGCCTATGGAGGCTAAGGAGAGAGGCGCGACCCTGATCCATGTCGATCCACGCTTCACTCGCATGTCGGCCGTGTGCGATCTTTATGTGGGCATCCGCTCTGGAAGCGACATTGCCTTCCTGGGCGGCCTCGTGAATTACGTCTTAACTCACGACCGTTGGTTTCATGAATACGTCCAGGCCTACACCAATGCCTCGACGATCATCGAGGAAGGTTTCCGGGATTCTGAAGATCTGGCAGGGCTGTTCAGCGGCTTCGACCAGCAGCACGATTCTTATGATGCCAAGCGGGGACATTGGGGCTTCGAGGAGTCCGGAAGCGGCCAGCCGGAGCAGGACGGTTCGCAGCATACGCCTCAGGCGAAGTCCTCGCACGACGGTCAAGGACACTCCATGGATGGCAGCGCCGAACCATCTACCTCGCCGTCCAAGGGCACGACAAACGCGCAGCACGACCCGACCTTGCAGCACCCGCGCTGCGTTATGCAAATCCTGCGCCGACACTTCGCACGCTACACTCCGGAGGTCGTTTCTCAGGTGTGCGGCTGCACGCAGGAACACTTTTTGCGCGTCGCGGAATTGCTCTGCACTCACTCCGGACGCGAGCGGACCACTTGCATTGCCTACGCGTTGGGCTGGACGCAGCACACTACCGGCGTGCAGATCATACGCACTGCCGGCATCCTGCAACTGTTGCTCGGCAATATGGGCCGGCCCGGCGGCGGCATTATGGCCCTGCGCGGCCACTCTACTATCCAGGGCGCGACCGACATCTCGACTTTGTACGACACACTGCCAGGCTACCTGCCACAACCCGCTGCACACGACCCCGCGCACGAGGAGTTGAGTTCCTATATCGAGTCTTCAGGGATGTCCACCGGCTACTGGGCAAACTTCAGCAAATTCATTGTTAGTCTGCTCAAGGCTTGGTACGGCGACGCAGCTACGCCGGAGAACGACTACGGCTTCTCATGGCTGCCGCGTGTAGACGGCGACTACTCGCAACTGGCCTACTTCGATCGCATGGCAAAAGGTGGGGTGAAGGGCTACTTTCTGGCCGGTCAGAACCCTGCTGGCGGCGGACCCAACGCCAATGTGCACCGTGCCGGCCTGCGCAACCTCGAGTGGCTGGTGGTTCTCGACTGGTTCGAGACAGAAAGCGCCCTCTTCTGGAAGAATGACCCGAACGCGCCGCCGCCCTCGGAGATCGGGACCGAGGTCTTCTTCATCCCCGCGGCGGCTGCTCAGGAGAAGGAGGGCAGCTTGACCAACACGCAGCGGTTGATCCAATGGCACAGGAAAGCTATCGATCCGTCCGGCGATTGCCGCTCCGACGCCTGGTTTTTCTACAACCTGGGTAAGCGCCTCAAGGAGCTCTACGCCGGCTCAACCGATCCTAAGGACCAGGCGCTGCTGAACCTTACCTGGGACTACGACTTCGACGAGCCGCCTCGTCTGCCCGATGGAACGCTGAGCCGCATCGAAGGGGAACCGGACCTGGAGAAGGTCCTAATGGAGATAAACGGTCACAGGCTGGACGAGATCGACCCGCGCACCGGGCGGCCGCGTCTTGTGAGCGGCTATTCGGAGTTGAAGGACGACGGCACGACGGCATGCGGCTGCTGGATCTACAGCGGCGTCTTCCCCGAGCCTGGCCGCAACCGTGCCGACGAACGCAAGATCACGGATAACCCTGTCCAACCGGAATGGGGTTACGCGTGGCCGAACAACGTCCGCGTCCTATACAACCGCGCGTCGGCCGACCCCGAGGGGCGCCCCTGGTCGGAGCGCAAGAAATTGGTCTGGTGGGATTCTGAGAAGCGGCGCTGGGTCGGAGACGACAAACCAGACTTCGAACTGGAAAAGCCGCCTGATTACCAACCGGCGCCAGGCGCGACGGGCATGGCCGCCATAGCCGGCACACAGCCCTTCATCACGAAGGCCGACGGGCTGGGCTGGCTGTACTCGCCTGGCGTCAAGGACGGGCCTCTTCCGATGCATTATGAGCCGGTCGAGTCGCCGCTGGGCAACCTGCTTTATCCCAAGCACGATACCAATCCAACGGTTCGCTTCTTCGAAGGACCACTGAACCAGATCGCCCACACACCGACAGCTGATTATCCCGTGGTGGCCACGACATTCCGTCTTACCGAGCATTACCTGAGTGGGCCCATGAGCCGCTTCAACAGCTGGCTTAACGAATTGCAGCCGGAGATGTTTGCCGAGCTGAGCTACGAGTTGGCCGCCGAGCGTGGTATTGTTCATGGCGGCTGGATGACGATCCAAACGGCGCGCGGTCGAATTGAGGCCCGTGCAATGGTGACGCGGCGTCTGCGGCCCTTTGTAGTAGAAGGGCGCGTAATCCACCAGATTGGCCTGCCGTTTCATTGGGCATTTGCGGGAGAGAGCGTCGGCAGCAATGCCAACGATTTGACCGCGCTCGTGGCTGACCCGAATGTAAGCATGCACGAAAGCAAGGCGTTTGCCTGCCAAGTCCAAGCCGGGCGGCTCGAAGGCCCGGCTCTACACCCGACGGTGCCCACAGCGCACTGGCCGACCCTTGATCCGATTCCGGATACGCCAGCCAGCGCCCAACCAGAAGGAAGGCTAGGACATGGCAAGTAGAGAAAAGGAACTGTCCACCTTATACCAGGCCAGCGATCCGCCGCGCGGCCAGTTGTCGGCGCTGCTGGAACGCCTGATCTATCCGTTCCGTCGTGGTAATCCGCCCGAGCCCCGTCCGGCTACTGGCTTTTTTACGGACACCACCGTATGCATCGGCTGCAAGGCGTGCGAGGTGGCCTGCAAGCAGTGGAACCAACTGCCATCGGATGGTTTTAACTGGTCGGGCAATAGCTACGACAACACGGCTGAGTTGTCGGCAACAACCTGGCGCCATGTGAAATTCATCGAGCAATTCTCTGACGAAGTGCCTAGCGGCCTTGCCACCCTGGACACGCTGTCCAACGAGCAGGCGCTTAACCGCTGGCTCATGATGAGCGACCATTGCAAGCATTGCCTCGCGGCCCCTTGCCATCAGGCTTGCCCAACCGGCGCCATTATTCAAAATGAGTTTGAGAACGTTTATATTCAGGCTGACATCTGCAACGGCTGCTCCAGCTGTATAGCGGCCTGCCCGTTCGGCGTCATTACTCGCAGTGACATGGGCGGTCATTCGCACAAATGCACGCTCTGTTATGACCGCCAGCGCGACGGTCTGGAGCCGGCCTGCGCCAAGGCATGTCCAACCAAGTCCATCCACTTCGGCCCGGTAGACGAGCTTCGTGAGCAGGCCCGCAAACGTGTGGAGGAACTTCACCGACGAGGCGTCCCGCAGGCGTACCTGTATGGCGACGCCCCTACTGAGACCTATTCTGAGATGCATTCGTTCTATCTGCTTGTCGATCGCCCTTCGGTTTATGGGCTGCCGGATAATCCATTCAATCCGTGGCTGCACATGATGGGAGATTACGTTCGCTCCATCGCAGGCGGCCTGGCCGCTATCGCCGTTCTGCTGCTGGTGGTATTTCTTTTGAAGCCCTGAATGCACGAAAACTCCAAATCGACGGAAGCTTTCATCGAACCTCCCTTGCCGGAAAAAGGGAGCGAGATCGGCTATGAGAATACGCTAATCACCAAGGTACCCGGGTGGCACGGCATCATCGCCTGGGACGCCTTGCTCAACGGCATGGCAACCGGACTGTTCCTGGCCGCTGCAGTCTGCGAGCTGGCCGCGCCCGCAGTCTTCCTGCACGTTGCGAAGGTGGCGTATCCGGTCGCTCTCGTGTTGTTGCTCATTGATCTCGGACTGCTCGTGTTGGATCTCGGCGATCCGTTCCGTTTCCATCACATGCTCCGGGTTTTCAAACCCGGCTCGCCCATGTCGGTAGGAACGTGGTCTCTGACCATTTTTTCGCTCCCTTTGACAGCAGCCGCCGGCCTCAGCCTGCTAGCCCTACTGGGCTTCGACTTCGAGTGGGCTCGCATTTTGGCAGTGGTCCTGGGACTAGTACCTGGCTTCTGCTCCGCGGCCTACAAAGGGGTCTTGCTCAGCACGAACGCGCAGCCAGGTTGGAAAGACGCGCGTTGGTTGGGAGGTTATCTCACCAACTCGGCCCTCCTGATGGGCTGTGCCGAACTGCTTGTCCTGTCCGCATTGATGGGGCAAACGCAGGCCAACGCCATCCTCCGCATCGCCTTCATCGTGCTGCTCCTCCTGAACTTGATTCCCTTGGGATTGTTGTTTGCGAACCTCCAGCCGATCTATGCGCGACTCTACACCCGCTCGCAAGTGTGGAGCGTCGGCATACTTATCTTTACAACCGGAATGTTGATCCCTGTGGCTCTGACGCTCCTCAGTGCAAGCCTTCCGTTCGAATTTGGCGCAGTGATGTGTCTTTTATTTAAGGGTTGGTTCATCCGCTTTGTGTTCGTCAAGATACCTCATGCTACAGAAGTTCACAGCAGCGAATAATCCAGGGAGATTGCTCTGGACGATTAGGTGTTCTGCCACTGTGACGAAATTCGTGTTCGAGTCCGGAAACAGTCATCGAGAAGGTGATCTTTGAATAAGGAAACGGATTTCGCTGACTTGTCAGTTCTCCGCTTACTGCCATCGGCATGTTGCGCAAACGTGTTCCTGTTGCAGCAAAGATGGCATTGCTAACGGCTGGCGCTAGACCTACGATGCCGGTCTCACCTGCGCCTGCGGAAGGCAGGTCCTTCCGGTCGATCAGAACGATATCGATCTCCTGCGCCGTTGCGGACGCGCCTTCGAGAACGACCAGCAGGCCGTTTGCGAAGGCAACGATCTGGTCATCGTTAAAGCCCGAAACAGAGCGCAGTTCACTTTGACCGGGTCCAGACCGGCGCGCTGTGCCGCGCTTGAGGGCGGTGGTAAACTCTCCACAATCGCTCGGAGGAGTAGCCATGAAACTGCGCATCCAAGGAAACTCGTTACGTCTGCGGATCTCGCGCTCCGAGCTTATGCGGTTCCACGAGACCGGGCTCCTCGAAACGACGATTTATTTCGGACGCGAAGCCGGAGCGGAGCTGACCTACGCTCTAGCCCGCGACAATTCCCGACAAGCAGTTGATGTCGAATCGTTGCCCCATCGAGTCAAGGTCATCCTGCCCGGAGAAACCGCACAAAACTGGGCCTCGACCGATCAGGTCGGGATTTCCGCGGAGATCGACTTAGGAAATCGCGGCAAGCTATCTGTGCTGATCGAGAAAGATTTTGCCTGCCTGGATCGAAGCGCAGAAGATAATGCCGATACCTTCCCCAACCCTCTTGCAGAGCATGCTTGCTAAATGAGGGCAATCAACCGCAAGGACCGGTGATCCAGTCGGATGGCTGATTCCAGTTGGTAAAGTAAACTCGCTCCGACGGTTCGATTCTCAGCGACTGAACCAGACCCTCCCCCAAGGCTTGCTTAGCGAACGCCTGTACTGAAAGCCCCCTATTTTTTAGGCATCGCTCTGCAAGCGATTGAGCGATCGCAGGATAGGCGGCGGCCAAGGGTTGAACGCCGTGGTCATCGACCGGCACACACCCTAAATTATCGCTGCATCTGGAAAGTATCTTGGTGAGCATCACGGGGAGGATGCATGGCATATCGACTGCCAAAATCAACATCATGGAACACGAGGAAGCCCTTAGCAGTGCGGCCACTCCAGCGAGCGGCCCGGAATCAGCTTGCTGGTCGTAAATAACATCCGCGCCGAGACTGGAGTAGTCCACACCGCTGCGTCCGGAGATCAGCAGCTCTACCGCCCCCGCTTCGCGCAGGTGGCGAAGCTGACGCTCGATGAGCAGTTCGCCGCCGACGCGTAGAAATGATTTGTCCGTGCCCATGCGGGTGGAGCGGCCGCCAGCTAATACACCAGCCGAGAAGCTTAGCGGGAGAACCGGAATCCTGTTGATAGCGGGAGTTGAAGTCCGCATTATGCTACAGATGGTACATGCCATCGAGAGGGAATGGCGGTCCATTTGACTCCTCTTGACACGGCATTCATCTTCCACGGAATCGGCAGGAGTGACTTGCGTCCGCCTAAGCAAAGCCTTGAGATCACCGACGTTGTTGAGTGGCGCGATGGAGAGATACGCCGGGTCGTAGACTATCTGGCGGCGGAGGAACCGCTTGAAATCCGTGTGAATGGCACTCCACTCAGCGTCACTATGCGCACTCCGGGACACGATCTCGAATTGACTGCGGGGTTTCTTTTGACCGAGGGAATCATCGACGGAGCCGACCAACTAAAAGGAATTCGCTCGGTATTGAATGAGAAAACCGGCAGGAGCAACCTGGTCGAGGTCGAGATCATCGATGCAAATTGCGATCCGGCGTCAATGCGGCGAAATTTCTTTGCCGCTTCGAGTTGTGGCGTCTGCGGAAAAGCATCGATTGAGTCCATCCGGCGGCGAGGATTGAGAGCGCTAAATCCCGACTTTCGGGTGACGCCAGAAGTTCTGTATTCGTTGGCCGATAAGTTGCGCGGTGACCAGGCAGTTTTCGAAAAGACCGGCGGTCTTCACGCCGCTGGTCTTTTTACTGCTGAAGGCGAGCTCCTGGAACTACGCGAGGATATTGGCCGGCACAATGCTGTCGACAAGATCATCGGTTGGGCGCTGCTCGAAAAGAGACTACCTCTGTCGAATCACATCCTGATGGTGAGCGGTCGCGGAGGCTTCGAGCTGGCACAGAAGGCCATCGCTGCTGGGATTGCAGCGATGGCTTCCGTCTCCGCTCCTTCAAGCCTGGCGGTTAAGCTTGCGCGTGAGTTGGGACTGACTCTGATTGGATTCTTGCGGGGCTCACGGTTTGTGGTTTATTCGCATGGCGAGAGAGTGGTACCTGGTGGAAACGCGGTCTGACACAGTTTGGGCCGCGGGCGGCAGCTCAATGCCGAGCTCCGCAAGCCGGCGTTCTGTGCTTGCCGGCTGCGGGCCCTTCTGACTTACCATTTGCCCGAGTGCGCACCACCGTCCACGTGCAGTACCTCTCCGGTTACCTGGCGGGCTTCCGTAAGATAAACAACTGCGTCTACGATATCGCTCACGTCTGAGATTGTGCCCATCGGCGAGAGCGTTTTCAGAAACTCCTTCGGATTGTTCTTATGCAGCGGAGTATCGACCGGCCCAGGAGCGACGGCATTAAAACGGATGTGCTCTTTCGCATATTCGCTTGCCAGACTGCGAACTACTGCCTCAAGACCACCCTTGGTGATCATGGGCACCGAAGCGGTTACACCGGCAACCGGATTCACCGCAAGGGAAGTGGTGATGTTGACCACGCTTCCGCTCGACCTTTGCGCGAGCATCTGCTTCACGGCCCCCTGCGTTACGTAGAGAAAGCCCTCAATGTTCGTATTTGAAAGCGCCTCGAAATCCTCGGCTGTGTAATCGGTGAATGCTTTGGTAGAAAAGATACCTGCGTTATTCACCAGCGCGTCAATTGACCCGAATTTGCTGATCGCGGTTTCCGCCACCTTTGCGGCCACTGCGCTATCGCCGATATTGCCGTCTACCAGTGCAAGTTGAGCAGACTCGGTAAACGCACCGGACTTCGTAATGTTGCGCGAGTTAGCCACAACGTTGTAGCCGCGATCGAGAAACCCTCGTACTACGCCGGCTCCAATGCCTTGCGATGCCCCCGTTACGATAACTGTTTTCTTTTTACTTCCCATGTTCAGCCTCCTTTTGGCTGACGGCTTTTCTTGCCGCACACCACAAGAGATTCGTCGTAGGGTGATCGCGATGCGTAGTAAGTTCCAATCAACTGATCGGACATAACTATCGCTAAAAATCACGCATTTTCCGCCGGATCGCCGGCAGTTCTTCATCGAGTAACTCGAGGAATAACCTCAGTGCGACCGACGGCTCCTTCTTCTTCCATGCGGCGACAAAGTCTACGCGAACGTCGTCGGGCTGCAGCCGGAAGAAGGAGACGTTATCCGCGCGCAGATTTCGGGCCGTCGCAGAAACAATGGCAACCCCTTCTTGCGCTTCCACGGTAGCCAGTACCGAGTGCATATTGTTCAGCTCACTGTGCAGTCGTGGCGAAAAGCCGCTGTCGTTGCAGACCCGGATAATCGTGTCGAAGACCTCCGGGGAGCTTGCGCGTTGAAAGGTGACGATGCGCTCGCCTGCAAGGTCCGCAATGCGAATGCGCTTCGTCTTTGCCTTGCGGGTCTTGGGAAGCGCTACGACCAGCGGCTCGCGGAAGAGCAGACGCGACTCATAGGACGAGCTGCGGTCAGCGGAAGGCGGACGCGTGAATCCAATGTCGATCTCTCCTCGGTCGAAGGCAAGATCCTGCCCGCTGGGAACATTTTCTTCAAGACGCAGCGCAACCCCCGGGTGCCGGGTCTTGTATTTACGCAGTAGATCGGGGAGAAAATCGCAGGAGGCAAATCCCATGAAACCGATCCCCAGCCTGCCGATCTCCCCCTTGGCCGCGCGCTGGGCGGTTGCAATGGACCGCTCTGCCTGCGCAAGAGTCTTGAGGGCTTCTTCATAGAAGACCTGCCCCTCCGGCGTAAGGCGCGCCACGCGGCCCTCGCGCGAAAAGAGCTTGATGCCCAGCTCGCTCTCAAGATTGGATACCGCCTCACTGATCGAAGGCTGGGCTATATACAAGTGCCGCGAAGCCTCGCGGTACCCCTTCCACTGGACAACCGCTGTGAAATAACGAAGGTGCCTCAATTCCATGAGTGATAGGGCCTCCCTATCATGGGATTAGAGCACACTGAAAGATACGGGATCGGATCGAGAGCGCCGCTAGTCGCTACTGTTCCTTCCAGTCGACTACCTGTTAGAGCATCAAACAGGGAATTATTTGTTGCAACGAATATAGCCATAAAACATCTAAAATGCGGTAAGGATTTTCGCAACGCAACTTCAGGCAAACGAAAGAGGGAGACAAGCCATGTCACACAGCATCTCGACCTTGCTAACCCGCAATCTTCACGACGTCTTCGGTGAAAACGACCCTGCGCGTCGGCGCGCGGCCATTGACGAACTCTACACCGAAGATGGCGTGTTCTACGACCCTGGTAAGGGCGTCTACCGTGGCCGCGACGAGATCGATCGCATCGCGGGCGTGATCCGGGCTACTCATCCTGACTTTCAATATCAGCCAATTGCCGCGCCCGAAGAAGTCGGCAATGGCGGCCGCGTCGAATGGGTATCCGGCCGCCCCGGTGAGGCCCCTGCTTACGCCGGGACTGATTTCATCATTGCGCGGGACGGACAGATTGCCGCCCTGTATCTCTTTTTCGACAAGCTATCCTGAAACTGCCGAGTTAGGGGCAGGGCCTCGCAAAGTCCCGTTAGCCGGTGAATCGAATGTTCCGCATTCCTTCATAAATCTGTGTCGCCATTGCACAAATTGGTTCCTGTATTGATGTTCCATATGCGAAAATTCCCCGGGGTCACATTGAGCCCAACATTCGTCATCTTCCCAGGAGCAAGCTATATGCCTGAAGAATCCGAAAAGGTTCTGGCCTTTGAAATCGAACGTGACGGGGACACCGCCGTTGTGAAATGTCACGGCCGATTGGTAGCAGGCACCACCGAAGAACTCTACCATGCGGTGAAAGATCTACTGCCTCAGTCAAAAGTGGTCATTGTTGATTTAGAAGAACTCATCTACGTGGACAGCTCGGGACTTGGAGCGTTGGTGCGACTGCATGTATCTGCTCGGCGACTCGGATGCGAGTTCAAGTTGCTTCACCTTGGTAAGCAGCTTCGCAATGTGCTAAAGATGACCAACCTTCTTTCGGTTTTCAGCCAGTATGAGGATCACGGCATTAATATTGCCTGATTATCCGGGCTCGATGCTCCACCACTTTTCCGAAGGCAGCCAACTTGCCTTGTCCAATTCTCCCCTTCCATTCACAGGGGAGTTGCCGTGTCGGCGTTAGAACAAGCGGCTTTTCGCGTTAACGATCGATCGAGACCGTGCGTTCATTAAGGAACTCGGGCACCTGGATCACTGCCTGAATGCTGAAAGTGGACAGTGTTCATCGAAAATGGACAGTGCGGCATAGAGTCCAGAGCGGTCGCCATCTTGTCATCTGTTGACTACAAAGAGGTAGTATTCAGCGCGCCAACTGGAACCTTGCGTGCAACGTTGCCACGCAGGAGGACGTTCGAATGCACTACTTCACAAAAAACTTCTTCTGTACGATTCGTAATTCAATCGAGGTGCTTACCAGACCGAGTTCTTCTCAGTCCACAAGAGTTGGGGCATGGCGCATTGTCCTTGCTGTTGTAGCACTAAACCTAACCTTGGCGTCCTTAGCCAGCGCCCAGATCGCGCCGGACATGCCCAATCCGATCAAGGCGCCGAATCCGCTGACGACGACGATATCCATTTTTCGTAGCAATATGCAGGACAAGATCATGAAGGCGGCGGAGACGATGCCAGATTCCAAGTACAGCTACCGGCCGACGAAGGAGGTTCGCTCGTTTGCCGAGATCCTGAATCATGTTGGGGATATATCCTACTATTTGTGTGCAAACGCCAAGAACGAAGCGCGCCCCGTCATAGCTGCCGAGAAAAATTCGAAGACCGAGATCATCGCCTACCTCAAAGGCGCATTCGAGTACTGCGATGGCGCGTACTCCGGGTTCACCGATGCGCACCTCAATGCCCCGGCTGACTTCTGGGGCCACAATACGAACAAGATGTTCATCTTGACGCAGCTTGCAAATCATGACGCCTTGCATTACGGCAATCTCGTCACGTATCTGCGCCTCAATGACCTCACCCCCTCCGGGGGCTGGTTTTGATAGTACAGCGACGAGTCTTCTCTTAAGATCGGGAACGCATCCCGCCATAGTTGGAGATCGCCCGGGGGAGTAAAACACGCGCGCCGCTGTCCTTGGCTGCGGCTATCGTGTTTTCGATATCGGTAAAACCATGGTCGGATTTCGATCCGCTTTGAAAATCTGATCAAAACTGTTCGAGAACGGGCAATCGTTCAGGCGCCTCAGTCTCGAATAAACACGTTGACATTTCTTGATATTTCATTCCAATATATCGCTATGAAACATATTGCGACGCGAGCTATCGATCGGGAATTGAAGAAAGGCAGCGCTGAGTTGCTGATCCTCTCCCTAATCGAGCACCGTACTCGCCACGGCTACGAGATCGGAAAGCTGATCGAGGAGCGGTCCGAAGGAGTGCTGAAGTACAACGTTGCCTCGTTCTATCCGCTGTTGTACCGGCTAGAGGCGCGCGGCCTGATCGATGGGCGATGGGTTGAAAAGGACGGCCAGCGCCGCCGCCGCTATTACAAACTGACGACCAAAGGCAAGAAGATGCTTGAGACTCAGCGTTCTACCTGGGTCAACCTGGTGAACGCGATCCGTCTGATTACGGAGGCCGAGAATGCATGACTGGTCAAAGGAGATCAAGGACGCAATCGCTCCGTTGAATCTTTCGGCAGCGCGCGAAGAGGAGATCGTGGAGGAACTGAGCCAGCACCTCAACGATCGTTACGATGAATTGCTGATCGCTGGCACTGGAGAGGAACAAGCCTGTCGAATCCTGATGCAGGATCTGACCGACGGCAGGCTGATTGCCGGATTGAAAGCAACCACAAGTGCCGCACAACGGTCCGTGCCTGTGGGCGCGGAGGGAGGCGAAAAGTTTTTTGCGGGCATTTGGAACGACTTGCATTATGGCGCTCGCCTGCTTTTTAGGAGCCCTGGCTTTGCAACCGTCGCAATTCTTTCGCTGGCCCTCGGGATCGGCGCGAACACCACAATTTTTCAACTTCTGGACACTGTGCGGCTGCGAACCCTTCCGGTAAAGAAGCCAGAGCAGCTTGCCAGGGTCGCAATTGTGAACTCGCCCCATTGCTGTAGGGGGGATTTCTACTCGTCGAACTCAGACCTGACGGGCGGTCTGTGGAAAGGCGTAGATGATCAGCAACAGGGATTCTCCGCGATAGCAGCATGGGCTACGAATCGTTTCAACATTGGGGAGGGCGGAGAGGCCCACTATGCAAATGCTCTGCTGGTGAGTGGAGATTTCTTTCATGTTCTTGAGATACAACCGATCGTCGGCCGTTTGATCTCTCCCGCAGACGATTACCGCGGATGCGGCGTACAAAGTGTAGTGCTGAGTTACTCCTTCTGGCAGCGGGAGTTTGGAGGACGGCCCAACGTGGTGGGAAGCAAACTCACACTCAGCGGCCATCCATTTCAAGTCATCGGTGTTGCCCCGGCAAGCTTCTATGGTCTGGAAGTGGGACAGAATTTCGATGCGGCCCTCCCGCTGTGTAGCGAGCCAGTTTTCTCCACGAATCTTAGTAGACCTTCCTTGATGGATAGCCCGGATGCCTGGTGGCTCGGGGCCATCGGACGCCTGAAGCAGGGTTGGACATTAGAGCGCGCTTCTGCACAACTGGATGCGATCTCGCCAGGACTCTTTGCTGCAACTTTGCCAGATAATTACAACACGATCGCTAAGAAGGACTATCTCTCCTTCCACCTGGGCGCTCTGCCTGCGGCCACAGGAGTGTCAAGTCTGCGCAAGGACTATGAATCGCCCCTGTGGATATTGTTGGCGTTGTCAGGGTTGGTTCTCCTGATTGCCTGCGCAAACCTGGCTAATCTTATGCTGGCTCGTGCGAGCGCGAGACAGCGTGAAATGGCTATTCGCCTTACGCTGGGCGCATCGCGAAGCCGGTTGATTCGTCAGTTGCTGGCTGAAGGCTTATTGCTTGCCGCGCTGGGAACTTTGGCGGGGGTTGGGCTGGCACAAATCTTGAGCCGCACGTTGGTGGCGTTCTTGAGCTCTCAGCAGAATCCCATCTTTGTGGAACTGACTCCCGACTGGCGCGTGCTTGGATTCGCCGCTAGCCTAGCAATTCTGACCTGCATCTTGTGTGGGCTCGCCCCTGCGATACAGGCGTCACACACCGAGCCAGGCGTAGCGATGAAAGCCAATGCACGTGGAACAACCGTCGGCCGGGGCCACTTCCTGCTTCGGCGAGCTTTCGTTGTCTCACAAGTCGCGCTTTCCCTTGTACTGCTAACCGCTGCACTCTTGTTCGTGCGGAGTTTTCAGAAGATTCTCACCGTGAACGCGGGCTTCCAGCAGGACCGCATTCTCGTAGCGGATTTTGAGTTTTCGCCGCTAAAGCTGCCTGCAGAAACCCAGATGGTCTTCAAACAGGAACTGCTTTCGCAGGTACAAGCCATTCCCAGAGTCAGCTCTGCTGCCGAAGTTCAGATGGTTCCCATGAGTCAGAGCGGATGGGACGGCAACATCGATATTCCGGGCGGAGCTGAGCGGCAAGACGTGACCTTGAATCGCGTTAGCCCTGGATACTTCCAGACCATGGAGACGCCGATGCTTGCGGGCCGGGATTTCAACCAGACCGATACGCCATCCGCGCCGCGCAAGGCTATCGTTAACCAGACATTCGCGCGCAAGTACTATGGCGGTGCCGATCCAGTTGGAAAGGTCTTCCACGATTCCGACACGCCCTACAAGACTTACCAGGTTGTCGGCATAGTGAAGGACTCCAAATTCTACGATCTGCGCGAGGATCCGGTGCCCACCGTCTACGTATCGTTCACGCAGACCAACGGTCCGGAGCAACGCTCCACGCTGATGATTCGATCCGACGAATCTCTGTCTTCGCTGATTCCGTCTATCAACCACGCAGCAAATCAAATCAATCCCTCCCTTGTGATCAGTTACACGGTCTTCAAGATGCAAATTCGCGAAGGTCTCCTGCGCGATCGCCTGATGGCCACGCTGTCGGGTTTCTATGGCGTGCTGGCAACGGTGCTGGCCGTAATCGGCCTCTACGGAGTGATCTCCTATGTCGTCCTCCAACGGAAAAATGAAATCGGCGTGCGCATGGCACTCGGAGCCAATCGCAGCGACATCCTGCGGATGGTGTTGCGGGACGCTGCAATTTTGCTGGCTATTGGCTTGGCCACCGGTACGGGGATGACAATCGCGACCGGAAATGCGGCGGCTTCGATGCTGTACGGGTTGAAGCCGAGAGACCCCATCACACTGGCAGCTGCAATTGGTGGAATTGTCGTGGTTGGGCTGGCAGCAAGCTTTGTCCCGGCCCAGCGCGCAGCGAACATCCATCCCGTGGCGGCGTTGCGTGAAGAATGAACTGGCGTGCTTCGATTGGCTTGAGAGCGGTGGCGAAACCCACGCTTTATGGCTTTCCACCCTTTCCCCACTCTTTGGAAATCCCTTCAGGATTACCACATTCCCACGACCTTGATGACGGGATTGTGTATCTCGAAGCACAGCAAGAACAGCACCCCGAGATGTCAACACGAGCGAAAACTCCGCAAGGGACTTGTAACGGATGTTCCGGTACGCTCACGCCCGGGTCCCACCAGTGTGCAACGTGTTCGGTCTTGGTCCAGGCTTCGAAGACAGCGCTCGGGCGCATCGAAGAGACGCGTCACCACGATCGTTGTACTTCCATGCCCCGCAGTCATGCTAAGTCCTTCCAGCACGCTTCTTCTCCTTTGCGCTCATGATTAGCCCTGTTCTGTAGGGCACGTAATGGGAAGCGTACTTCGGTTTTATCTCGACAAATAGACTCAAGTACTGAACCATGACAAGAATGAATATCTCAGAGCTTGGCGAGACCCGGTTGCGGCGAGATGCGCTTTCCCTGAGCCATATCGTGGCGTCCACCCTGGCGAGCATTGCGCCTGCGATGAGCTTTTTCTTCGGCTTTGCCGTGATAGTGCAAGGGGCGGGGCTGGCCGCGCCTTTGACCATCCTTACCGCGATGATTGTGATCCTGTTTCTTACCAATACCATCGCGCAATTTTCCCGTTTCTTGCCTTCGGCCGGCTCGTTCGTGACATTTTGTGGCAAGTCATTTGGCCCTTCGGTCGGTGCTGCGGTCGCGGTGTTTCTTATATTCGGCTACCTTGTCGCCGCCTCAACGGTTGTTTCCATCGCCGGAGTCTGGATTGCCGAAACACTGAAGACCTTTGCTAGTGCCACCATTCCTTGGACCATTCTCACGTTGCTGATCGCGGCAGGCACGGGTTGGCTGGTGATGCGCGGCGTCGCTATCTCGACGCTCTGGGCGGGTATTTTTTTTTACTTTGAAGCAGGGCTGTTGGTTCTGGGAAGCCTCTTCATGCTCTTTGCTCATCCTCACTTCCTGACCCTGGCGCCTTTCCAATTCTCAAACCTTACTGGGGGCCTTGCGGGGCTGGGAGCAGGTTTTCCACTGGCGGTGTATCTCTTCATTGGCTGGGAGAACTCGGCTACGCTCGCGGAAGAGACGGAGAATCCGCGACGCAATATCCCATGCGCTCTCCTGACTGGCACGCTGGCGATCGGCGTCTTCTATATCTTCCTCGCCTACGCGACTGTGGTTGGATTCAAGATGGATGCGCCTGCGCTCGGCACCTCAAAGCTGCCATTCCTCGATGGGTTGAAAGCCTCTGCGCCAGTTCTGCTGGTGGTCGCCTATATCGCGGGCGTGACCAGCATCCTGGGGTCACTGATCGGCCTTGTGAACTCCCAGGCGCGCATTCTCTTCAACTCTGGACGTGAAGGCCTGCTGCCGAAGTTCCTAGGCAAGATTCATCCCCGGCACCAGACGCCGCACCGCGCGATGTGGTTATTCCTCGTCATCGCTGTCGCGCTGATTCTCGGCTTCAGCCTGTTCGGTAAGGTTGCTCCGATGGATTATTTTGGTTTTGCCGGGACGCTGGGCACGATCCCGATCATTCTTTCATACATGCTCACGAATATCGCGCTTCCGGTTTACGTGCTCAGGCATCATCGCGGCGAGCTCGACATGCTTCGCCACGTGCTGCTGCCGATTGCCGGCACGCTGATCATGTTGGTTCCGCTCTGGGGCCTTATCCAGCCCGGTCAGCGATGGCCTTTCAACGTCTTTCCGTGGATCGCTCTCGGAGTCCTTGCCATGTCGATCATTTATGGCATTGTGATCGCGAGGCTATCGCCCGGGCTCGCGCGACGTATCGGAGCCCATGTAGCAGATTTGTAACTTCAATCGTTCTCATTGCAGGAGGTATCAGTCATGAATCGAGTTCTCTTTCGCGGCGCCAATGTCTGGGATGGCAGCGGCGCTCCGGCATTTCCCGCAGACGTGTTAGTCGAAGGCACGCGGATCAAGACGATTGCTTGCGCACCGCATCGTCTCCCCATCGATGGGGCAACCGTGATCGAGGCACGCGGACGAACGCTGATACCGGGGCTTGTAGAGGGGCATGCACACATCTCATTCGGCGGCGCGGTGAACGATTCTGACCTGGGCAATATCCCGCCGGAAGAGCATGTGTTGCTGACGATGCGGAACGCGAAGACGCTGCTCAACCACGGCTTCACCAGCGCCTATAGCGCCGCGACTTCGAAGCTGCGGCTAGACGTCGTGATTCGCAATGCCGTAAACGCAGGTGAGCTGCCTGGACCGCGCATCCGCGCAGCCAGCCCGGAGATTACTGTCACCGGCGGTCTTGGCGACGAACGCAAGGCACACATGTATTACGAAAGCTTTGGCTTGATTGCTGATGGCAAGGAGGAGATCGCGAAGGCCGTACGCCTGTGTTGCCGTGAGGGCGTAGACAACATTAAGGTCAACATTTCCGGAGACGATCTCAGCCCGGCCGCCCACGGCGGACTCACGGTCATGCGCGAGGAAGAGGTGCAGACGGCGGTGAATGTGGCGCGTGATTTCGGCAAGAAGATCAACTGCCATGCGCGGGCGGCGGAGTCGGTGAAGCGGGCTGTTCGCTGCGGAGTCGACGTGATTTATCACTGCGAATCCGCGGACGAAGAGGCCATCGATATGCTGGAATCGGTGAAGGACCGGATCTTTGTCGGGCCGGCGATCGGTATCATCTACAGCACGCTTTATGAGGGTGAGAAATTTGGTTTTCTCCGCGATTCGGAGGTTGGGCGGAAGATGCAGCGCACGATCGATTCGACGGCTGCAGTTTATACGGAGCTTCGCAAACGCGGGGTACGGGTCCTTATTGGAGGGGACTATGGTTTTGCGCAGTCGCCCCAAGGCGACAACGCACGCGACCTCAAGCATTTCGTCGATCTGCTCGGTTTTTCGCCGAACGAGGCGCTGCAGTGCGGCACACGCATCGGTGGGCAGGTGATGGGCCTGGGCAACGAGTTGGGCCAGGTGAAGGAAGGCTACCTTGCAGATCTGCTGCTGGTCGATGGAGATCCGCTACAGGATCTCGATCTGGTCGTACACGAGAAAAATCTGCACGTGATCATGAAAGAAGGCTCGCTCTATAAAGACTGCTCCGCTATAGCGACCCTCGAGCACACGGTGGCGGCGGACTAGCCGTAGATCGGCGGAAGTGCGGGAAAAAGACTCCGCGATTTCGGCGTTCCTGCAGAACGCCCGGCAGACAGCGTTTGTATGCAGGAGTCTTCATCCGCAGATGTGAAATGAGGAGGTTATCCCAAGTCTGCTCCTTTGTTTGCGATGAGCGCAGAGTGAGAATCCGCCAGGTCGAGTGCGGTACGAAGCGCGCCCACCGATTGCGCATCTGTTTCCAAAGCGCAACACGATTTTCGGTTGTGGCATATGTGCAAGAGCCCGATGCGGCGTTAGTCGCTGTGAAGTAATTCACCGGACAAAGAGCCGCCGCCCATTTGGACAAATAGTCTTTCGCCGTCGACTGGCGAATGCTACGTAGCGGGCCGAGGCGAGTCAAGACGGGAGATCAGGCCAACTTCACTACCGGGAAGCCGACTTCACTACCCGGAAGCCCTCAGGGACCTCGGGTTGTGGTTCGTACCAGCCACCGGGTGGGACGACGCAGCGGTTCACCTCATCTGGGCCCCAGGTATGCGGCTCGTATTGGTAGAGCGGCGTAGCCTCCTTGAGGACTGGATCAACGATCCTCCATGCCTCTTCGACATAGTCCTGGCGGGCGAAGAGGGTCGCATCGCCCATCATGGCATCGGTGAGTACCCGCCCGTAGGCGGCCATCTCGCCGGGACGTGGATTGCGGCTGGCTATCAGCTCTACGTCTGCACGTGGCCCTCCTTCGACGAACGGTGCTACGGAAACTGCCATGGCCACGGTGATTTCCGGGCTCAGGCGGAAGCGAAGGTAGTTCTGCGGCAGGTCGGAGTTGATGGGGGTGGCTGGAGGGCGGTGGAAGCGGGCGATGATCTCGAGGCAGGTCATTGGGAGATTCTTTCCCGCACGGATGTAGAAGGGCACTCCCTGCCATCGCCATGAGTTCAGCTCCAGGCGGAGGGCTGCGAAGGTCTCTACTTTGGAGCCGGGGGCGACTCCCTTCTCCTGGAGATAGTCCACGAACTGGCCGCGAACGAGATTCTTCGCCTCGAGAGGAGGGATTGTCTTGAGCACCTTGACCTTCTCATCACGCCGGGACTCGCTGTCGTCGCGGGCGGGAGGCTCCATCGTGAGATTGCACAGGACCTGAAAGACGTGATTCTGGATGACGTCGCGGATGGTGCCGGTCTGGTCGTAGAATGCCCCGCGTCCCTGGACGCCGAAGTCTTCAGCCATGGTGATTTGCACGCTCTCGACATGGTCGCGGTTCCACATCTTCTCCATAAAGGAATTCGCGAACCGAAAAGAGACCATGTTGTTGACCGGGTTCTTGGCGAGATAGTGATCGATACGGAAGATAGCGGATTCGTCGAAGGCGGAATGCAGGATCCGGTTGAGCTCCTGTGCAGAAACCAAGTCGTGACCGAAGGGTTTCTCGACGATGATGCGGGCCCCCTTGGCAGAGCCCGATTTCACCAGTTGGGTTACGACCTCCTCGAAGAGAGAGGGCGGGATCGCCAGGTAGTGCGCGGGGTGCTCGGCCGCGCCAAGCGCAGCACGGAGAGCCTGAAACGTTGCGAGATCCGCATAGTCGCCATCGACATAGCGGAGCAAGGCGCTCAGCTTCGGCCACGCTTTCGCATCGAGCCCCCCGTGCTGCTCGAGGCTGTCCTTGGCCCGGGCTGTGAACTGGTCGAGATTCCAGCCGGCTTTGGCCACCCCAATCACTGGGACTTCGAGCCTGCCGTGCTGGACCATGAGCTGCAGTGCAGGAAAGATTTTCTTGTACGCCAGGTCACCGGTCGCTCCGAAGAAAACCAGCGCATCGGAATGAGGATTGTTCATGATTCCACTCCTTGAAGCTTCGACCCGTTTCATTTGCAGCCGGTTGCGCAGGGCTGTCCACAAATAGTAGCGCGGCCATGTGAATTGTCATATCTGTATTGTTATCTTGGGCCGCCTTGTAATATGCTTCGCGATCGCTATGAATCGTCATCGGGATGTCACCGCGTGATAATCCGGTTTATCACGGACAGCATTGAGCATCCCCTCTCCTATTGAGAAAATGATGCAGAAACGCCTCTCTTGCGGGAGGCGTTTTGGTCTGTAGCTTGTTGTTGAGGTTTAAATGGATTGGTTCAGCACTCGGTTCAGGCGCTGGACGAAGGTGACGGGGTCTTTCAGCGGCACGCAGACTACCTGTCGCCCAAACTTTTCCCTTGCAGTCGTGCGGCGGCCCATACATTTCGTACATGTGATTTTCTTTGGATTGCTTCCCACGGTGACACAGTCTCCTTGACGGGAAAGGAGATGGCGTGTACTCTCCTATTCGAAATAGGAGAGAGTCTGTGACGAAACCGGTTGAACTCCCGCAGGGCACACTTGAGATGCTGATCCTCAAGGCGGTCTCGCTCGGTCCGCTGCATGGCTACGGCATCCTAATGCGCATCCAGCAAATTTCCGGCGAGCGCCTCGAAATCCTGCAGGGTTCCTTCTACACCGCCATCTATCGTCTTGAGCGCCGGGGCTGGATCAACGGCGAGTGGGGTGAGTCGGAGAACAATCGTCGCGCCCGCTTTTATTCGCTCACCGCTGCCGGCAAGCGCGAGCTCAAAACCGAAACCGCCAAATGGATCGATATGGCCGCTGTCGTCGCCGGCATTCTCAACAAGAAGGCGGACGAGATATGAGTCTCCTCGCCGCAATGCGCAAGCTCTGGAACTCCATCGCGCCGCGCACCCACAGCGACGTCGAAGAAGAGTTTCGTTCTACCCTCGATGCCTACCAGGAAGATTTAATCCGCCAGGGCCTGCCCGAAGAAGAAGCCCACCGCAAAGCCCGCATCGACCTCGGAAGGCCCGCCACCCAAAACGAAACTTACCGCGACGCCATCGGCCTCCGCCTCTTTGATGAGTTAGGCGGCGACATCCGCTACGGCCTCCGCGCTCTGTGCCGCAACCCGGGCTTCGCCGCCGTCGCCGTGCTCTCCCTCGCGCTCGGCATCGCCGCCACCACGGCGATGTTCTCGCTCATCTATGCCGTCTTGCTGCACCCGTTTCCCTACGCCGGCGCCGACCGTATCATGAACCCGGTCATGATCGATGACCGATATCCTGACGAGTTTTCCTATTTTGACCTGAGCAAGGCACAGTTGGATGAAGTGCGCATTGCAGCCCCTGTCGATTCGGTGCTTGGCTTCAACGGCTCGCACATGGAGATCACAGGCGGCGGACTGCCGGAAGACATCTACTGCGCCTACCTCACAGAAAATGCGGGGACGTTCTTTGGTGTGCGCGCGCTTCTCGGCCGGAGCATCGAGCCATCCGATGCAGAGAACGGCGGCCGCTCAGTGGCTGTTCTCAACTACCGCTTTTGGCAACGTCACTTCAGCGGTGATCGTCACGTCATCGGGCAAACGCTGGAAATGAATCATACCCCGTACACCATCGTCGGGGTCATGCCGCGAAGTTTCGCATTCAATGACATCGCCGGCGTCGGCGATGTTTACCTGCCGTTTAGTCTCATGCGGCCTGTTGCCAACGGTCCCTCCATTGCCTACCTGCCGTGGATCAAGCTGCGGCCCCACGTCTCACTGGCCGCCGCCAACGCGGCGCTCGAGCCGATCGTGCTGGAGGGCAAGAAACAGTATCCCGAGAGCTCTCCCGATCACCGGCATCTCGCGCTGCAGCCCATCATCGTGCCTTACCAGCAGGACCTGGGCCGCACCCTCACGCTTCTGCTGGCGGGCGTCGTCCTTCTGCTCATCATCGGCTGCGCCAACTGCTCCATCCTTATGCTGGCCCGGGGACGCACGCGCCAGCATGAGCTCGCCATCCGCACGGCGATCGGCGCCAGTCGCTGGCGCATCGTGCGCCAGTTGCTCGTCGAAGCTCTGGTCATCTCCTGCACGGGCACCGTCCTGGGCGTGGCTGCGTCGTACTGGCTTGCCCGGCTTCCTCTGTTGCTTTCGCCGGACTCCTTTCCAGCCGAATCCGTCATCCGCATCAACGCTTCCATCCTTGCCTTCTCGGTCGCGCTCGCGCTGCTCTGCGGCATCCTCTTCGGTCTTGCTCCTGCATTGCGTCTCTCGCGTAACGATCCCGCGCGTGCGCTCCCCGGCCGGCAGGCGGGAGTTGCCGCTGCTCCCGCCAGGCATCGCTGGAGCGTTCTCATTACGGCGCAGGTTGCGCTCACGCTTCTTCTTATGGCCACGGCGGGCACTGCCATCCGCGGCTTTTTGCGGCTCACGCAGATGCCCCTCGGCTATGATCCCGCCAACGTCATGCAGATCGGCATCTCGCTGCACGTCCAAAACCCGGCCGAGTGGAGCCGTATTCAGTCGCGTGAAGCGCGCGCCGCGTACATCGAGCAGATCCGGCAGAAGATCGCATCCGTTCCCCGAGTCTCCACGGTCGCCGTCGGCATCGGCGCCACGCCGCCCGATGCTGACGTTCAGAGCTCGTTCATCATCGACGGAACTGGCGATGGCGAACAGCCGCAGGCTCGTGCGGTGCTGGTCGACCAGCGATATTTCGCCGCGCTCCGCATTCCTGTTCTTCAGGGGCGCATCTGGAATGCGGATGAAAACAGCCGCGGAGACTTCATCGCCGTCGTCAATCGCGCTTTCGCGAAACGCTATCTCTCCTCGTCCCACGCCGTGGGCCGGCAACTGCGCATTCCCGGTCTCACGCCTCATAATCGCTACCAGGCCGTCTCGGCGCAAAGCACCACCTGGCGTCAGATCATCGGTGTCGTCGGCGATGCGCGTAACAACGGCGTCGATCAGCTCGTGGTCCCCGCGATTTACATTCCGTACACCGCTCTGATACCGGCCTACGCGCAGTTCCTCGTCCGCACCGAGGGCGATCCGCTCACCTGCCTGCACTCCATCCGCGCCGCTATTGCGTCGGTCGCGTCTGACCAGCAGATCTCCAACAGCGCCTCCGCCTTCAACGGCACCTTCACCCTCAGCGAGGCCATCGAGCGCGACGCACAGTACAGCCGCCAGCGGCTCTTCTCCATATTGTTTGGCGTTTTCTCTGCCATGGCGCTCGCGCTCGCACTGGTCGGCATCTTCAGCGTCGTCGCTTACAGTGTCGCGCAGCGCACTACGGAGTTCGGCGTCCGCCTGGCGCTCGGCGCGCCGCGCGCGCACGTTCTGTGGATCGCCGCGCGCATCGCGCTCGTCAGCGCGGCCGCGGGCATTGTCATCGGTCTCGCCTTTGACAGCTTTCTCGGCGCCGTCCTCGCTCACTGGATGCAAAACGCCTTTGCCGCAGGCAGTCTGTTTGCAGCTGCCGCGCTCCTCGCCGTCAGTGCACTCATCGCATGCCTGTTGCCCGCTCGCCAAGCTGTCGCCGTCCCACCCGCCGAAGCTCTCCGCTGTGAATAAAAGCGTGTCCTAACTGACCAGAGCGCGCGGATGCTCTGTGCGTGAGTTACTTCAGGACGAACCGCTCATTGACAAGGTTCCGGAAGGTTTGTCGGGGCGCCGCTGGATGGTATCTTCATCTGTAACTATGCGAACCCTTACTAGGAAGTCTCTGATCGTCGCCGCTGTAATGGCCTTTGTCCTACCTGCTTTAGCGAAACAGACCGAGCCTCAGATGAAACATCAGGATACGGAGGTGTACGCGCCGGTGCCTCCGACCGTGACACCGGGCAAGACCGACACCGACCCGCCGTCTGATGCCATCATTCTCTTCGACGGAAAAAACCAGGACGAGTGGGTAAGCGCGCAGGACCACACGCCTGCGCGGTGGATTGTGACTGACGGCACGCTGATGGTGAGCAAGGAGCATGGCGTTGGCAATATCGAGACGAAGAAGGCCTTCAAGGACTACCAGCTGCATATCGAGTGGAAGATCCCGACGACGATCACAGGATCGGACCAGGCGCGTGGCAACAGCGGCGTCTTTCTGGCTTCAACCGGGCCCGGCGATGCGGGCTACGAGCTGCAGGTGCTGGACAACTACAACAACAAGACCTATGTGAACGGGCAGGCCGGCTCGATCTACAAGCAGGCGATTCCGCTGGCGACGCCTTCGCGCAAGCCCGGCGAGTGGCAGACGTACGACGTGGTGTGGACAGCGCCGCGCTTCAACGACGACAGCTCGCTCAAGACACCGGCGTTTGTGACAGTCTTCTTCAATGGTGTCGTGGTGCAGAACCACTTTCAGGTGGAAGGAGAGACGTTGTTCGTGGGCAAGCCGTTCTATAAAGCTTATGACCGCGCGCCAATCAAGCTGCAGGCGCACGGCGACAAGAGCGAGCCGATTAGCTTCCGCAACATCTGGTTGCGCGAATTGACATTTGATCCTACCTACAAGAAGTAGTCTTCTAGTCGAATAAAAAGGCTCTACATCAGCTTACTGTGCGAGCCTTTTTATTTTTCTCCTAGGCCTTCAGCGGCCAAGCCGTCTTGCCGCCGTGGTGAAAGGCATAGTTACCGATATGCCCAGCGCGTGCTGCGGCCACGCCGGCCTCGACAGGGGCGTTAGGGTCTTTGCGGCTCTTGATGCAGTCGAAGAAATTGCGCGTGTGAGCGATGGTGCCGTCCTCAAAGCTCTCTTCTTTCAGCACCGGGTTGCGGTCGCCCTTCACGCCTTCGTGCCAGATAGTCATGCCGCTGCGGTTGATCTTCAGTGTTGCCTCAGTGCCACGGAACTCAAGGCCGCCGTCGTCGATAGACGATGCCATCATGCCCTCATAGACGACATCGAAGTTCGGGTAGCGGAAGGCAGCCTGGATTGTGTCGGGACAATCCCACTCCTGATAGATGAGCTTGTCACCGAGCATGAAGGCGGTCGAAGGCTCGTCGGATTTCATGGCCCAGTGCACGACATCGATCCAGTGGGTAAATAGGTCGGTCATGGCGCCTCCGCCGAAGTTCCAGAACCAGCGCCAGCGGAAGAACTTCTCAAGCGTAAAAGGCTGCTCGGGCGCGCCGCCCAGCCACTTCTTCCAATCCAGCTGCGACTGATCGACCGGCTTCGGCACCCAACTGAAGCCATAGTTTTGCCACCAATAGGTGCGTACCTGCGGTACCTTGCCCAGAGCACCACCTTGTATAAGGTCAACTGCGTTGCGGAAGTGCGGCCAGCTGCGCTGCTGCATGCCGCACTGCAGAATCTGATTGCTCGAGCGTACCGCGCGAGTCAGCACAGCGCCCTCTTCCAGCGTGTGCGTAACGGGCTTTTCGAGATAGACGTCCTTTCCTGCTGCCAGGGCTGCGGTGGCGATGCGGACGTGCCAATGATCTGGCGTGGCGATAAAGACTGCGTCGATGGTCTTGTCGTCGAGCACCTCCTGATAATCGACATGCTCGGTGGCAGTGGCGGCATTGCCGCGTGCCTTGATTTCGGCGCGGCGGGGAGCATAGACGTCGCAGACGGAGACGATCTCAAATGGCACGCCACTCTGATCGGCCGAGTCCAGCACACCCTTCATGCGACCGCCCGCGCCTATGACTCCCACATGTAGTCTTTCGTTTGCGCCAAAAACTTTGGTCGATGCCACAGCCGTAAGCCCGCTAGCGATAAGAAAGCTGCGTCGGTTGAGAATTAGAGACATGAAACTCCTTGCAATTTGAAGTTTCGAGGATGGTAACAGAGCTAGTTGCGCCGCTTTTGAGATCATGCGTAGGATCAGGCGTCGTCACTGCATCTCCGAGTATGAAGGTGATGGCTCCCAGCCTATAACTGTGTATCGTCGATCCGATTGACAACCACGGACCAGCCCTATAATCGGCATCCTCATTGACCACTTCTGCTTCAATCCCTAAGTTGGGGATATGCGTCTTAGTTTGCTCATTGCTCTCTTCACCTGTCCCGCGGTCGCTCAGCCTCTTCTCCAGCAACAGATTCGTAATATTGCAGCAGACGCGCACGCAAAGGTATCCACAGCCTGCTCGCTGCCCGGTACACAGCTGAACTGCGACGTCGATGCCGAAGCCCACCCGCCAATGCAGTCCGTGTTCAAGCTGCCGCTTGCTCTGACGATCTTGCATCAGGTAGAACAGGGAAAGTTCTCGTTGGACCAGTCGATCCGTTTCCAGCCTGAGGATCTCATTCTGCCCAAGCCATATAGCCCACTGCAGGACAAATACCCAGAAGCAGGTGTCGACGTACCGTTGCGAACTCTACTGCAGATGACGGTGGCTCTCAGCGACAATACAGCGGCAGACATCTTGCTACGAATTGCGGGCGGTCCAAAGACCGTCGAGGACTATATTGCAGCCCTGGGAGTCACGGGGTTTCATCTGCAAGACGGAGAGCGCGCTCTTCATCACGATCATTCTCTCCAATATCGGAACTGGTTCGAACCACAGGGAGCCGTTCAGCTTCTTCGCACAGTCAGCGATCACTCGCCACTGACAATGGAGCACACTGGGCTTCTGCTCGCTTGGATGGGGTCTTCAAGAGCATCGCGTCTCGGTCTGGACCTTCCCGAAGGGACGACGGTGGCCCATAAGGGCGGAACTTCGGACACAGACAATGGCATTACGGCCGCTACCAATGACATAGGACTGATCGCATTGCCAGATGGACGGCAGCTTGCGATCGCCGTTTTTGTCACTGACTCGACCGCTGATGAGGCCACCCGACTCAAGGTCATCGCACGAATCGGCAGAGCGGTCTACGACTCCGCCACACGTTTGCAGATTCGATAGCGAGGAACAACAGCGCTTCTTCATTGGTGATTGAAGTCATGGTCCTCTCCTGCTTTCGGCTAGATGGCTTGCTCGTTTTCCGCGAGCTGATTATTACAACGACCGACGGCAGGTGCTGCGACTTTAAGTTTCAACGCAGGACTTGTGCTGTGGCTGCTTCGGTCACCGCGGAGTAGCCGTGCTCCACGATCTCCTCTGCTCTACCGCGGTAGATGTCGAGGTCTTCTGGCGCCCATGTGCCGAGCCCGTCTACATATCGGTTGCACATACAAAAAACGGCGGCGATGAGAACTGTGTCGTGAATCTCCCGATCGGTCGCGCCCTCCTCACGGGCGGCCGTCACATCTTCCTCTGTTACTTGCTTTCCACCTTGCTGCACTTTGCCCGCGATGTTCAATAACGCTTTCAACCTTGGAGAGATACCAGCGTTCGCCCAGTCCGTTTTCACGGCCTGCACTAGTTTTTCATCATGATTGAGGTGGGCAGCGGCAACTGCGCCATGAATGGTCTGGCAGAAGAAGCAGTCGTTCCGCCAGGACACATGAGTGGCTATCATCTCGCGCTCGCCAGGAGTCAGCGTACTTTCACCACGAAGAAGTATGTTCACAAGTGCATTGATGGGCGCCGCGGTTTCAGGACGAAAGGTCATCAAGCCAACGATGCCGGGAAGCTCCCGACCCAACTCTGGATGAATGGGCAACTCAATGTAAGCCATGCAGATTTACTCCTCCCGATGAATACGGGGACGTTTGCCAGTCAGCCGACGATCGACTGTTCCTGCATCCGCGCATTCTGGATAGTATCCGGAGACATGTTCGACGCGCCTCATCCAAAAGGCTGACAGAACTGCCAACCTTCAGATGCTTGTGATTCATAACGCATTCCGCGATGATGCGTTCCACACTCTTCTCCTGCTCTACAGGAACGCTTGCTTCCATGGCTTTGACAAATTCAGCGAACGCGGCAGCCCTTTGTCCCGAGAACAGCTTCAGCTATCCAGGTTGGCGCGTCGTAGTAGTTTGCCATCTCGGCGTGCTCGTGGGCTTCGCCACAGTATTCATTTACAGCTTCAGCCTCATGGTGAAACCACTGCAAGAAGAATTTGGCTGGAATCGTGGACAGATTTCTCAAGCCTTCAGCCTAGCAGCTATTTCAGTTGCGATTTGTTCTCCCTTTATGGGCAAGTTGTTTGACCGGTTTGAGCCGCGAAAAATCATCGCTGCTTTCATGGCGGCTTTTGGTCTTGGACTGGCTTCCCTCGCGTGGCTCACGCCGCATCTTTCCCAATTTTATTTGAGTGCTGTCCTCATAGGAGTCGCGGGGTCGGGGACCTATCAACTCGGATATGCACGTATTGTGACCAATTGGTTCGAGCGGCGGCTTGGAGCGGCGCTTTCCATTGTGGTCGCGGGCTCTGGAGCCGGATCTTTCATCGTTCCTCCGCTTGTACAGCACCTGATCGCAACTTATGGATGGCGGCACACCTACCTGCTATTGTCCGGACTGCCATTGCTGATCGGAGCACCGCTCACACTCCTTTTTGCCCGGTCCCCGAGCATCCATGCAACTCGGAAAACTGGCAATGTTGTCGCTCTAGAGAGCTCAGGCGCAACATGGCGGCAAGCGATTGTATCTCGCAAATTCCTGCTGCTGGCTCTGGGTGTCTGCTGCGTTTCGTTGAGTGAAAATGGCGCACTTGCTCACCTGGTGCCAATGCTCAGTGACCGCGGAATCAAAGCCAGTGATGCCGCTCTCATCGTTTCGATCCTCGGCGCATCGAGTCTGGCAGGCCGCCTACTGCTCGGTTGGTTGCTCGACTATCTTGAGGGCTCGCACATTGCAATGTTTTCTCTGCTCGCGGTTGGCATCGGGATTTTTCTTCTGGCACATTCGCAATCGTTTCAATCTGCTGCACCGGCGGCTCTTACTGCAGGACTGGGAGCGGGTTGCGAGCTTGATCTGATCCCTTACATGCTCAGACGTTACTTCGGACTCCGCGCGTTCTCCTCTCTCTATGGTTTGGTCTATAGCGGATTCGCCGTCGCTGGAGCGATAGCTCCCCTCCTGTTGGGCCGTATCTATGACAAGACAGGATCGTATACGGGCATACTCTCAATTTTCTCGGGAATCACTATATTAGCCGGTATCGGCATGTTGCTACTACCCGCGTACGGCGATGCTGCGCAGCAGGCGTCGGCGCAAAGCGACTCAATTTCAGCCCCTCCAGAATCTCTTCTCACCGCAGAAAACAGGAGTATCTCTTGAAGGCAATTAAACAGACACCTACCTATCTTCCCGAAGTCGAAGCGAATCCTCAGCCGAGCCCATATGCCGATCTTATTCGTGTAGCAAAGGACTCTGGCCGCGAACATTGGCAGATATGGAACCTCTTCGCCTTCCGACCGGAAGTCACCTCTCATCTGGCAAGCTTCACCGAAGACGTGATGCGCGGCCCCGCTCCTATTAGCGAAGGTCTGCGCGAGCTTATCGCGACCTATACTTCGTGGACTAATGCGTGTGAATTCTGCTGGCGTTCGCACGCTGCCGTAGCCGCCGAGATGCTGGGCAGCGAAGAATTGGTGCGATCGGTATTGAATGATCTTGAATCGTCAGCGCTTCCGGAAGCGGAAAAGGCCCTGATGCGTTTCGCTCACAAGATGACGAAGCAATTGCCGGATATGGCCGACAACGATGTCGCCGCGCTGCGCGAGCTGGGCTGGAACGACGAAGCCATTTACTACACCATCCTCGTCGTCGCGCTCTTTAACTTTTACAACCGCTGGGTGACCACATCAGGTGTTCATCCCGTCTCGGACGAAGCTCATCGCCTGCACGGCACGCGCCTCGCTCTCAGCGGATATGAATCTAAGAATAGGCTCGCGGGCATACACGCGTCGGGAATGCAGCTCGCAAAACCCTGAGCTTCCTTATAGGGAAATACAAAAAGAGACCGCCAAGTACGACTCAACACGCGAGACACGAATTACTTTTGAGAGCCAGTCATGACACGCAACCTATTCCAGAAAATTCTCTTTCTGTTCTTCCTTATCAGTGCGGCTTCTCTTCCGGCCCAGCAGTTCGCCATACTCAATGTCACTGTGACCGATCCCTCGGGTAGCCTGGTCCCCGGCGCACACATCACGGTCAGCAACTCGAGCACCGGCTTGTCTCCCGGTGATTCCCACACTCGCTATGAAGACCAAACTGAGTGTGAACACGGTGAAGAAAGCACTCATCGAACTGGAGAGCCGCCGCGTCATCGAGAAGATGAAACGCTTTAAGAATGCTGAGCAACTGTCCAATGACTACATTCTTTTGCATCCTGACGAGTGGATAAAAACGCTTGAGGGAGTGGGTCAAGCCGTGGCTGACGTGGGTCGCGCGGTGACGGAGGGCCGGTCACAGGATGGCCCACTGGTGGGTCACGCGGTGACGGAGGGTGGGTCACAGGAAGGCTACAAACAAGACTCCAGTGAACAAGACTCCAAATTAAATAAGACTCCAATAGAACAAAACTTTTGGGAACAAAAGCGTCGTGTCCAAGGAGAAAGACCACGCTTTCTTTACAAACCGAGAATATGAAGCAGAATTTCGCTTCGCATATTTTTAGCTGCCCATTCCTTCTTGACGGTCATAGAAGAATCTTCTTCGTTACTGCTCAAGATGAACCACGGTGCAGATAGAACTGCGAGAAAGGGAGTGAAGAGTCTGAACTAAAAAGGAGGATCAGTTGAAGAAGAGAATCAGAAGATTAAAGAACATGCACTCGCCAACCCCGGCGATTGTCGAGCAGGGCTTGATCGACCGTAAGTGCGCCGACATCCGACGAAAGGAAATGCGGGATCAGGATCCACAGCCACGACTACCAAACCACGAAGAGGCGGCTACGATGTTCGGCAGAGAGGAACACCGCATCAAGCAGTACATCGAAGACGGTCTGCTCACTGGTTATCTAGTCGTGAATAAAAAGGGCATCGAGACATGGCGCATCTATCCAGAATCCATCGCCTGCGTAAAAGCCGGATTGAGTCAAGCTTTAGCACTGACAGTCAAGGCGCGTAACCTCGAAGGATACAAACGTCGTAACGGTAACCTGATGAATCCGTCTTTGGCGACTCCTGAATTTCGTTGTGAGTGAACACGCGTTGTATTTCGAGTGTCCGATTCTTGAAGTCAAAGTCTGACCACTTCAATGCCAACATCTCGCTCACGCGCAACCCAAGCGCACCACACACGAGAACCATCAGGTTGTACGGCTCTGGTAACGCATTGACAACAGCTTTGAACTCCTTGGGAGTGATGATCGTGATTGACTTCTCTCGCTTCGATGACCCTTTGATCTCGACGAGTTCCATAGGGTTTCGTCCAACGGGTATGTACTCCCAGAGCATCGCCAGATCGAGCAGGCGTGAGATGAGGTTCCGTGCTCTGACTTTCGATGCAGCACCAAAGGACAGACCGTCTATCCACTTCTTTACCTCACCCGCCGTAACGTTCGGGATTCTGTATTCACTCCATTTCGGTCTGACGTGGAGATTCAAGAGACTCTTGTTGGTGTTCTGGGTGCTGTGCTTGAGCTTAGGTAATTCCTCTGCGATGTACCTGTCAATTAACGACCCGAACGTCACGTTGACGCGCCCAGCAAGCGTATTGCTATTCAGTGACGCAAGCTGTCCTTGTACAGCTTTGCGGACATCCCGCTCTGTTTTGTAGATAGCGGAATCGAACGTTTGCACTCTGGCTTTACGCTGGCCTGATTCATCGGTAGCATAGTACCTGAACTCCCATGCGAAACCGTGGGAGCGAGGAACCTTACGGATGCTGCCATGTTGATAACGCTGACGAGTGACTTTGAATGTGGGCTTCATGGTGAAACCCATTCTACGCTCTCAGTGGGGTTGTATGGTTGGAAAATCCCGTAAGTTATTGAAGCGGGAGTAGTTCAGTGGCAGAACGTCAGCTTCCCAAGCTGAATGTCGCCGGTTCGATCCCGGTCTCCCGCTCCAAAGAATCAATGATTTAGTCGAATGTAATATTTACATTAGAACAGTTGTGAGAACACTTACCGGGTACCTGAAATGATGGGGTCAACCTGATGTGGCTTAATACTTCGCGTATCGTTGTGGTTCTCGGACTAGCTACGACGCTGGCCGCCCTCATCCAGATACTCATCGGGGCCAACATCATTGTGCTGGCACTGGCGCTCGTTTGTATCGCCTGCGGACTATACGGGTTCTGGCTGTTTGGGGTTTTCAACCTCGGCGGTTGGTTCTGTCTGGTATACATGGCCGGTAACGTTCTAATTGCCTTCCACGCGAAAACGGTTCTCTTGCAGCCGGTGAACTCGAACCTTAGAGCGCCGCTTGATGCTTTCGGAGTACAGGCCATCTGCTGTGCTGCCCTGCTATTGGCATTGATTATCGCGTACTGGATTCCCGTGGGAAGACCCCTGACCCCGCCTATTACCGACCTGACGACGCTCAAGTTTGTATCGACGTGGTGCTTAATCATCGGCTTCGGCTTCCACGTGGTTATGATGGTGCTGGCACGTGCAGGCGATCAGGATACCAGCTATGGCGGCCTCAATGTATTCGAGCACCTAATGTATCTCGGGATCGTCGCCCGCACGGCCCTGGTGATGCTACGCAGCGATGGCAAGCGCATGCTCGACCCGGTCCTCATTGTCGCGCTCGGGGCTGCTGTGCTTTCCGGCGTACTCTCCACAGGCAAGTCTGAAACGTCGCTGCCGGTCGCGTGCTTCGTGGCTACTGTCCTGTTCTTCAAAGGCAAGCTCCCGAGGCGCTACGTCGTTGGCTTGGTGATTGGGGTAATCCTCTTTCTGGCTACCGCGCCTATCATCCTCACGTTTCGCTACATGGGCCTGCGTAACATGCCGCTCGACAGGGAAGTCTCAACCCTTGAGAACATGCTGCCGATGCTGCTCGATTATAGAGAGCTTGCGTTGCTGGCAGGGAAACACGCACGCAGTAAGAAATCCGTACCCTACGATTACTATGGCAACCATGAAGGCCAACTGATCTTAGGGCGATTTTCGTCCATCCAGCAGATTGACCCAGTCGTCGATGCGGTAGAGGAAGAGGGTGAGATGGGAGCGGGTATCCTGATTGACGGAATCCGGTATAACCTGCCGAAAGCGCTGGACCCGGACAAGCCCACAACCATTGGCGGGTTGATGATTGTGAAGACGCTCGGTATCTATACGGGAGGCGGTGGGTTTCCGACTGTGCCGCTGGCTGCTGTGGTCTTCGCGGCCTATGAATGGCTGGGGATTGTATTCATTCCCTTAGGGCTGTTTACGGCCTATTTGCTGATGCTCAAAAAGCTGTCGTGGGATTTACGCGGCAACATATTCACGATCTTCATCCTGGCTACACAGTTATCGGGCATCCACAGCGCCGAGTGGCGGCACTACACAGGATATTTGCTTCGAGACATTCCGCTGCTGACGATTACCTATTTACTCATGCAGAAGGTGGCTGGCCTATTAACGCGCCGTCAGCGGGAGTTTAGTCCCGGCTTCTTTAGTTTGTTGTATATGAATCCAGAGAGCAGAATCAGCGATAGCGACCCAACGATGTAGCGCATATGGTCTGCCTCAACGAACAGGCTCAAGAGGAAGATTACAGTGCCCGCGACGCCAAGCACAATCGCCGGATTGGACGACCGAACAGACCGAATCAAGCGTTGCATTGTGGTCCCTTCGGGGCGGCGCCGGATATGCAGCTTCTGTTCGATGACCTTCATAGCCTCCTTCTCTTCACGATCCCTTCAGTCTGTGGTGATCCAAACACCCATCCACCCCATGCAGGCTCGAGCTCCATTGGCGCAGCGCCGCGGAGAGCTCCTCATGCATCGGCACATCATCCTGGTGGAATTCGTTCTTCGTCAGGTTGATATGCTTTCCGTCCACCGAACGCAGTACGTGGATAACACCAGCCTTGAAGTCATGGAGTCTTCCCACCGTAGACCGAAGGATCTCCGAGATGCCCATACCCGTCATCATGGCCACCTGCACCATCATCTTGGCGGTCGGATCAGGTCCGGGTCGGCAAGCAGCCTCTGGTACACATCAGCATCGAGGCTTCTCTCTTGCGCCCTTCGTTACCTTAATGAGCGAGATAGGGTTGATATCCATCGAAACGTATTCCCACATCATGGCCAGTCGCCACATATTATGAGCCAAGTTGCGGATGTGCTGGCGTGTCTGCCTGCTCATCTCCTTGCCTTGACGGGTCTTCAGATCGTTGAGCCAGTTCTGTATCTCGATGGCTTGATTGCGTCCAGCCGTCGATCGTCGAACTTGTCACGCAGGTACTTGAGGTTGCCGAGGTTCGTTTTCTGGGTGTGCAGGCGCAGCGTGGGCAGCACGTCCGCGATATAGCGGTCAGCCAGATCAGAGAAGGTAACGACGGGAACAGGCTCATTGATGCTCGCGCGAATCGTTTCAGCGGCCTTCTCAGCCTTGGCGCGAGTAGGGAACTGAGTGAGTGCACGGTGCTTCACGTCGATTTCCCCTGTTCAGTTCTGGACAGCCCTTTCCGCAGATGGACACTCTTAGCTCATCGTTCTCCTGTAGACAATCAACATTACGTTGTACTTATGTTGTCAATCAACATGGAAATCAAATTGCTCCTCTAGATACAGATGGACAAGGAGGTTTTCCATGAGCATAGGGCACGACTTTCGCCGTAGGTTGTCAACGCGTTTGACGAAGATATCAATCACCCTGTTTCAGATCGCTTGTTCAGGAGTTCTCAGCGGAATGGGTTTGTGCGTAAATGCGCAGATCCTAACGAAAGAAGATCTGCAAAAACAAATAGAAATCTATGAAGCCGCATCGTTGCAAGCAACGATTCCGAGGATGCCAGCAATCCAGGCTGGACAGATCTGGTCTCACTTAGGGACGTTGTATCAGGATGCAGGGATGTACGGGCAATCCGAGCGTGCCTTCGAACATGCGATACGGCTGCTTACCGTCGCTCCTGTTTCCAATCCGGACCTGGCGACAGCAATCGATAATTTAGGAACGCTGTACATGGAAACAGGGCATGTGAAGGAAGCTGAACATGCAGAATCGAAAGCTCTGAAAATTCGCGAAGAGTCCGACCTGGAATCGGAACTACCCAGAAGCTGGTATCATCTCGCAACCCTTTATCTTCGAGAACATCGTTCTGCAAAAGTCAATGAGTTTGCAGAACAAGCGGCGAATGCATTTTTCGCGGACAGGAATGCCGCTCCTGAAGACAAAATAGGCAGTCTCCTTGTTCTTGCCTCTTCTCTTCGCCAGACCGGTAAATACCCTGAAGCCATCGCCAGACTACAGAGCGCGTTCCAGATGGCAAAAGAGACCTACGGGGCCGACACGCTGCCAACAGGGTTCAGCGCATTCATTCTGGGATACACCTATTGGAAGAGCGGCGATCTTTCGTCTGCCGGCGAACTCATGCAGCGCGGAACAGAGATCATGGGCAAAGAACTTGGATGGAATCACCCGGCCTATCTCATGGTGATGACACAATACGCACGGTTTCTCCGGGACGAACATCGACAAGACGTAGCTCAGATGATTGAGAAGCAGGTGAAGAGCATGCGCGCTCAGCTCCGTTCCAATCCGGCCTACGATCAAGCTCTGGAGACGACGAATGTCGCGGTGCTCTTTTAGTCCAGCTGGCTATTCCGTCTTCAGCGCCTGCGTGGGGTCAATCGATATCGCGCGGTGCGCGGGCAATGTGGCTGCGAGCAAGCCGACAAAGGAGAGCAGCAGCGCCGAAAGTGCAAAGATGACGGGATCACCTGGACGAATCTCAAATAGGTATCCGCGGATTGCGCGCGCGGCGAAAAATGCCGCGATCCCTCCGGTGAGCACACCGATTGCCAGCAAACCGATGACCTGGCGCATCACCAATGCGAAGACTCTCATACGGGTTGCGCCCAGGGCCATGCGCAAGCCGATCTCGGATGTGCGCCGCGCTACGTTCCAGGCGACCAGGCCATAGATGCCGATGCAACTCAGCAGCAATCCGAGCAGTGCGAAGAACCCAGACATGACGGACAGCAACCGCTCACGCGCGACCGAGTCCCGGAATGACTGGCTGAACTCAATCGGTGGGATCTCCGGGCTGGATGGGGCCATCTCATGCAGAGTGGCCAGATAAGCTAAATTTGCGGCTGCGGTGCTGCGCGCGTGAATAATGAAGAAAAGCGTAGCTCCCGCATTCGTCATCCATCCCTCGCCAGAAGTGATCGGCAGGTACACAATCGGGGGAGGCGACTCTCGCAGCGAATCATATTTCGTGTCCTGTGCGATCCCAACGATCTGATAATCGTGGAAAGTAGCCACTCCGGTGTCTCTGTGATGGATGACGTTTCGCAATGTTTTACCGAGTGCCGATACACCCGGAAAGTAGAGACGGGCCGCTGCCCGGCTCAGGATGCAGGAGTTGCGATCGGAGTCGTTATTTTGCAGGTCGCGTCCGGAGAGGATAGATATGCCCAGGGTAGAGAAATACTGGGCGGCGATTATATTTTCCATGGCTTCGGCTGGCCGGGCATATTGGGCGTTCTCGGCAGCGACAAAGTCATCGGTCCAGCGTCCGCCCATGAGAGGCGGCTGCGCGGCTACGCTGGCTTCGTCCACTCCGGGAAACTCCTCCATGCGCGCCGCCATGCGGTGATAGAGCGCCACGAGCGCTTCGCCTTTCTCGGGAACGCGGAGGAAGTCGGTCAGGATGAAGACTACGTTGTCGGTGCGATACCCGGAATCCTCGGTGAGCAGTCGCGCAATCGTTGTGCCGAGCAAGCTGGCCACCACGACCAGTGTGAGCGACAGCGCGACTTGAAAGGGAACGAAAAAGTTGCGCAGGCCCGAGCCACCAGTGGATGCGCGTGGATGCGAGTTGCGCAGTGCCGCATCCACGCTGGTATGGCTGGCGGTCCATGCCGGCGCCATACCAAACAATAGCGCGCACAACACGGCGCATGCGACTGTCACAGAAAGGACTGCGAGGTTGGGCCGCATGGAAATGGCTTGCTCGGCTTCGGCGTTGCCGAGCATGTGCAGTATCCACGGCCCAGCCATCCATGCGAGCCAGACACCGAGCAACGCTCCGGGGAGGGCCAGCATCAGGCACTCAACAAAGAGCTGCGCCATAAGGCGCAGGCGGCCGGCGCCGAGCGCTTCGCGAATCGCAAACTCCTGCCGCCGCGCCGAGGCACGGGCTAGAAAGAGTCCGGAGAGGTTGGCGCAGCAGATCAACAGAACGGCCGCTACCATGATTTGCAACAGCAACAGTGGCTCGGTGTACTGCGCGCGGAGCTTGCTCCAGCCTGTGCGCGCGGGCTTCACCTCAAAGCGAGCTTTTTCAATGACCGGCAGATGCCGCAGGGCCGGTGGTACAGTCGCATCCAGGATGGACGGGAATAGGGTGTTCATCTCCGCCGCAGCTTGCGCGCGGCTGACACTGGGATTGAGGCGGGCGAAGGTTTCGAGCCACAGGCGTCCGCCATCGTGCTTGGTGGGCTGGCCATAGAGCACGGCCTGGAACTCGATCGGCAGATAGATGTCAGGATGCTCGGCGACGATCACGCCTTCAAACCCGGCTGGCGCCACGCCGACGATCGTTGCGCCGTGGTCAGTGACAGTAATGTGCCGACCGATGACTGAAGGATCGGCGTGATAACGCTCCACCCAGATACGGTGGCTGATGACTGCGGCCAGTCCATCGGGCCCGCCGCCGGGCTGATCGTCTGCTGGAGTCAGCAGGCGTCCGGCAGCGGGACGTACACCCAGCGACTCAAAGGCATTGCCGCTTACGATGGCGCCGTGTATGCCGCTATTGACAGTGCCATCCTTGAAAGGAAAGTCGTAGACGCACCAGGCAAAGATGCCATGGAACGATCGCGACCGCTTCTCGATGGCCTCGATGATCGGCAGATTAAGCGGGGCGTTGCGGCCGTCAGTTTCGGTGGCGCTCACGTCGATCGCCAGTCGCACCAGCTCGCCCGGATCTCGCACCGGCAGGGTGCGCAGCAGCAGCGCGTGGGTCAGCGTGAAGACGGCAGTGTTGGCGCCGATGCCCAGCGCAAGGGTAATGATGGCTACCGCGGCAAAACCCGGCGCCCGCCTGATCTGGCGCGCCGCGAAGCGAACGTCCTGAGCAATCGTGTCCAGGAGCGGTAATCCGCGTCGCAGACGGTACCTTTCTTGGATTTGGGTCATGCCGCCAAAGGCTCGCATTGCAGCCTGTCTGGCATCGTCCTCCGGCATGCCGCGTCTGCGGTTCTCCTCAGTAGCAAACTCGAGATGCGAACGAAATTCCTCTTCAAGCTCCTGGTCGAGCTTATTCCTGATCAGGAATGCTTTGCAGCGGCTCAGCAAAGTTCGCAGCCAGTCCATAGACGACACCTAACGTGAGGAAGCGAGAAAGCGCGCAATCGTCGCGGCAACCCTTTCCCAGCTTTCCGTCTCTTTGTCGATTTGTTTCTTTCCGATGCGACTTAGCGAATAGTATTTGGCGCGGCGGTTGTTTTCAGACGTTCCCCATTCAGACTTGATCCAGCCGCGTTGTTGCAAACGAAGAAGAGCAGGATAAATGGTCCCTTGGTTCAGGCTTAGAGTATCGTCGCTCACCTGCTCAATTCGCCGAGCGATGCCGTAACCATGCAGAGGCCCCATGGATTCCAATGTCTTTAACACCATCAGATCCAAAGTGCCTTGCAGTACATCTGATTTGTTCTCGCCCATCTGTCTCCCTGTAGCTTTTCAACAGATACTTTGCGCCTTACTCTATTTGAATGTCAACAGGGGATTCGGGTACGGAGACGTCCCAAGGCAGAGATCGAGGATTCAAGAAAGTTCAATTCGGTCTCGTAAAGCCTTAATTTGATCTGAATGAGTAGACATTCACATGAATCGGGCGGTTATACTGGCGGGGCTCTGAATACCACATAAAATCTGGTCATTCGCAAGG
>Ga0207114_1039_pt1 | contig 42181 bp, 42 predicted proteins | sample Alteio_BWMinHeat_70_FD_153560 | JGI IMG/M metagenome (GOLD analysis project Ga0207114, IMG submission 153560) | Enriched cells from forest soil in Barre Woods Harvard Forest LTER site, Petersham, Massachusetts, United States -... | ecosystem: Environmental > Terrestrial > Soil > Temperate forest >... | reverse complement strand
CAGTCTGCTTGAGTTAAAGCTGGCCGAAACACAAAACAGGGTTGCATTGATGGAACAACCCAATAAAGTCGTCTGATGGGTATCATTGCATACATAGACAGGAAATATCACCATGTCAGGCGATACAACCAGATTGCCGGGATTTTACTGAAATACGGCTTTGAGGATATCGTTTCCTATATGGATGATAAAAAACGGTTTCCTCTTCTGAGAAAGTTGCTTCCGAAGAAAACGTATGAGCAGTCTGTTCATCTGAGCAAATGGGAGAAAATTCGCCTGGCTTGCGAAGAACTGGGTCCTACCTTCGTGAAATTCGGACAGATATTAAGCAACCGCCCTGACCTTCTTCCAACTCCCTGTTATCTTTCAGGAGCGGGGCATCTGTGAGGTTCTGCATAGCCAGAATCATGGCTCTGGTATCACGACCAAGGACAGCCAGGATCAGGCTTCCGAGATCTTCCAGGTCCTTCCTCATGATATTACCCATCATTCCAAAATCAAGAAAGCAGATGATGTTTCCAGGCAATATCAGTATGTTTCCCGGATGTGGGTCGGCATGAAAAAAGCCGTGTTCGAATACTTGTTTAAAATAGGTCTTGACAAGCCGTTCTGCAATCAATTTTTTGTCTATTCCATCCTCGGCCAGCTTCTGAACCTCCGAGACCTTGGTTCCCTTAATAAATTCCATGGAGAGGACACGGGAGGTTGAAAACTCCTGAAAAACCTTGGGAGCGGTTGTATAAAGATCAACCTTCACATCCTCCTTATAATTACTTACAAAGCGTTGTATATTGATGGATTCATGAATAAAATCCAATTCCTTTGAAATAGAATTTTCAAAGTGTTTAATAAGGCCAACAAGATCAAGGCTTTTAAGAGCAGGAATACGTTTTTTGAATACCTCCGCCATATAATACATAATCCTGATATCGGCTTCAATAATCTCCTTAATCCCGGGCCTCTGTATTTTCAGCACCACATTCTCGCCTGTTTTAAGAACCGCCTTATGTACCTGGGCCATGGAAGCAGAGGCAAAAGCCTCATTCTCGTATTCCAGAAAAAGCTCTGTCATGGGCTTTTTCAACTCCCTTTCAACCACTTCAAAAGCAAGTATACCAGTCACCGGAGGGACATTATCCTGCAATTTCTCGAGTTCCACAACCAGTTCGGTTGGAAGAAGAGCTTTACGAGTTCGTAAACAACTATCATGTCCGAACCGTACATCAGAATGAGTTAAGTACGATGTTATTGGAGCTAAAAGACATTGCCGTCAAGTACGAGTTGAAAATGCCGACTCAATTTTTTCTCCTTGCCCGTTCTATGGTTTCTCTCGAAGGGGTTGCACGTCAGCTGGATCCACAGTTGGATATGATGCAGCTGGCGAGGCCATTTATGGTAAGAAGCATTGCCAGGCATTACAATCCTCTGAAATTTGGTAAGAGACTGTTTAAGTCTATTTACGAAATGGGGATGTATCTGGAAGAATTTCCCCGTGACCTTAAAACGGCCATGCAGAAAATTAAAAAAGGAGAAATACAGGTTGAACTGGAGCACAAGGGAATAGATCCTCTTATTCATACTTTTAACCGGATCAGTCGCCAGATTGTTTCTGCCGTCATCATCGGTTCCCTGATCATAGGTTCTTCCTTGCTGATAAATGCCGGAATGCCTCCGAAATGGAATAACATCTCTTTTTTCGGTATTCTTGGCCTTGTTACTGCAGGTATTATGAGCATAGGCCTTCTGAATAATATCAGGAAAGGGGATAAAGAAGGGAAAAGGGAATAGTGATAAATATAAAGGCACAGGACAACTTATCCTGTGCCGGAATATACCCTGTGCCACAAAAACCTCGTGAGTCAGGGTTTTGCAAAGGCTTTTTTCAGGTGTTCAAATGCCTCATCCACTTCCTTGTGGAAATGTTTCCACCGGTTTTGATCTTCTTTTTCTTTTGTCCCTGATTTAATTGTATCCGCAAATCTTTTCAGTGACTTGAGATGTTCCTCCAGATGATCCTTCACCTGACCTTTTATATCCATTTTTTTAAGCTCAAATTTCAGTCTGAGAATCTTCAGTTTTATCCGGATTTTGGTCATCTCCTGATTCAGGTCGCTCATTAATTCAGGGGTGACACCTGCCTCAGAAGCCATATTTTCCAATGCTTTTTCTGCTTTCTGAATGGCCGCAAGGATCTTTTTTTCCTGAATTTCAAAGTGTACCCTTGCCTCTGCTTTACCAAGCATAAGCTGAAGTTGAAGTTCTTCCAGCGCTATTTTCAGAAGAACTGCCTTTTGCCCTCCAAAGTCCTTTATTTTTTCAAGTTTTTCTTTTACGCCGGAAACAAATCCCCTGAAATCTTTCTTCATTTCTTCGAATTTGTCTGATGCGTTGGCTTTGCCAAGAGCCAGTTGTAATCTGAATTCCTCCAGTTCGTCGGCCGCCTGGCGTATTTTTTCAGCTATGCCGGAAGCAATTGTTTCGGGGTTTTTCATGTTCTTTTTCTTGTAAAGATCATGCATACTGTAGAGGAATTAAATGACTACTGTCAGTTTTTTCGTCAAATTTGATCACGAGGTGGTGAAGGTGAGGAGATCCAAGGCTCAAGGGTATGATCGGAATCAGGGGGAGGCTTGATTGTAGTCATGTAAACCGAGCCTGTTTTTTGATTCATTTGTACAATATATTCAATCTTACCAAACGCATGATCCTACATACTCGGGTTCCTCTGCTGGTAATGGCTGATAAAAGTAATCACAGGAGGAAACTAGAATGAAGAATAATCTGCATCCGGATGAACATAAATTTCTGGAAGGGCCCCATTCCCGGAGGCATGAACTGGTTTTTGCAATCAAGGTTTTTTTTGAATTGGTTTCAGGTTTCCGGAAATTTCATTTTCTGGGACCCTGTGCCACGGTATTTGGCTCAGCCCGGTTCGGAGAAGATCACCCCTATTACAAACTTGCCGAAGAAATGGGGGCTTCCCTTGCAGGTCTCGGTTTTGCAGTAATGACAGGAGGAGGACCGGGTATCATGGAAGCGGCAAACAAAGGCGCACAGCGGGTAGGAGGGAAGTCGGTAGGCTGCAACATTATTTTACCCAAAGAACAAAAACCGAATAAATACCTGGACTATTGGATCAATATTAACTATTTCTTTCTTCGCAAAGTGTTGCTCTTTAAATACTCCTACGCTTTTATTGTCATGCCGGGAGGCTATGGTACGCTGGATGAATTCTTCGAATCCATTACCCTCATTCAGACCGGCAAAATGAAGCATTTTCCTGTCGTGCTGATAGGAAAGGAATATCACCGGGAATTGTATGAATACCTTCAAACCCGGACCGGACAGGGCACCATCTCACCCCGGGACCTGGAATTATTTCTGTTCACCGACAGTGTGGAGGAAGCCACTCAATACCTCCAGGAAAACGCCATTAAACACTTTAACCTGGAGAGCAGTAAGACCATCAAGCCAATTCGTTTATTTGGGGAAGTACTTAAGAAATTCAAAAGAAAGGATTAACTCAGGCGGGAACCGGTGATTGGAATCATGCCCTGGACTGATATTACTCATAAAGGATGCAGTTAAGGATGGTTACATTTGTTCTGTAAAGACAATTACCATGAAAACTTTATCAACCTTTTTTGCAGCGTGTCTCCTGACATTGCTTCTGATGCAATCTTCCTGCACCCACCGAAAGCTTCGGAAGGTTCGGTTGTACCGTTGATGGATTTGGTATGCAATATGAAAATTGCGGATAAATCAGAAGCCTATGAGTATAAGTATAAAGACAAAACGTACTATTTTGATTCCAATACCTGCAAAGAAACGTTTAAAATGAATCCTGAAAAGTTCATAAACAATGCTTGTAATACAGCAAAATAAGGAGGGTAGATTAAGCTGAGGAAACCAGGTCTTTGGCAACAGATTTTGTAAACTTACTTCGGCTGCCGTGTTCCATATCACTTCCTTAGGGTTGCCTTGTAGTAAGTACAACTCGTTTTCATCACACATTCCGTACACTTGGGAGCAGTAGGGCGACAGGTTTCCCTTCCGAGAAAAGATAAAGCCATTCCAATTTCTCCCCAGTCTTCTGACGGGATGAGTTCCATAATTTGTTTTTCTATCTTTTTAGGGTCTGTTCCTGAAGCTATTCCGAGGCGGGGTGCTACCCTTAACACATGCAGGTCAACAATCACGCCTTCAGCCTTTTTACCTGATCCCCGGATGATTACGTTGGCAGATTTACGTCCGATTCCTGGAAGCGCCGTCAGTTCTTCCATGGTCAGCGGAATATTCTTATCTGTTTTGACCGTTTGTGCAAGTGTGAGTAACCATTTGGTCTTGTTCCCGAAATTGCGGATTTTGCTTATATAGGGAAACAAGGCTTGGGCATCTGCTCTGGCCAGGGCCGGGATATCCGGAAAAGCTTTAAAGAAGGCCGGGGAGAGCTGGTTGATATGCTTATCCGAATCTTGTGCCGACAGGATTACGGCTACCAGAAGCTGGTATAGATTGCCGTAATCCAGAGGATGGTGTTTGCCTTTGTATTTGGAGAGTAGAGGACGGACGGCTTCGGGCCAGTTGTTTTTTGCCATAACACGAGAATAAGGCAATAAAAATACCATTTTTCTCAGAATGACCTTTCAGAAAGGAGGTATTCAATTACCGAATACCGGCGGAAACCCGCCGTCTGCTCATTCAAACCCGCAACTGAATCAATACCGTAAGGAGGGCCTGGTAAAATACCTAACTTGATCCCATTCTCAGACGATTTCTTCTCCTTTAAGGTGTGATATGGATTACAGGCACTCGAAGCCCTTCCTTGCCTGGCAAAGAACGGTGACGAAAGTAAATGTGCTGGCTACAGAAGATTGAATAACTAATTGCCTAAAAGAATGAAAACCCCAGTAGTAGATTTCAACTATTCCCTTTAGGGAGAAAAAAAATAATTGACTGAGAATGAGAGTCTATTTTCCTTTTGTAGAAACAAGTAATTCGCGTACGTCCACTTCCAATACCTCGGCTATCTTTTTTAAGACAAGGATACTGGGTTGTGTTTTGTTGTTGCAATAATTTGTAACGACTACGTAACTTTTTCCGATTTTTTCGGCTAGCCACGCCTGTGACCTTCCCTGATACTTTAATATTTCTTTTATCCGATTCATTCTTAAATAATTGATTATTCTAGGGCATAAAATTATGACATATATAGCTTCCGTGAAATATCGGAAACTGATATGAATAACTAGATAATTACACTATAATAATCACTACGCAACTTTCAATGTTAACAAGTTGTAAGTTCTCCTGAAATAACAAAGCAGTTCATATCAATGAAAGCAGGAGGGACAAGGGATTCAAAGGAATATAAAAAAGAAAATACAGTTTCAACTTCAGGCATTTGCAGATTCAAATTTTGAGTTCATTGAAAAGGAGACAAAAGCAGGTGTGAAGGGGGGGCATGCCATATTTAAGTAAAATTATACAAGCTTTTCGACCTTAATAGTATTATAAATGAAACACTAAATATAGACAATAAAATTATTTATGCAAAAAAAAGTCACGCCTTGGCGTGACTTTTTTTGAAGTGGAAAAATTCTATTTCAAAGAGGTGATTACCGCTTTAAAGGCATCGGGATTATTCATGGCCAAATCGGCCAGCGTTTTCCTGTTCAGGGTAATACCTGACTTGTTCAGTTTTCCGATAAATTCGGAGTAGGAGAGCCCGTGTTCACGAACACCGGCGTTAATACGCTGAATCCAAAGGGAACGGAAGTTTCTTTTCTTGGTTTTCCTGTCGCGATACGCGTAGGTTTGACCTTTTTCGAAGGTGTTTTTGGCAACTGTCCAAACATTACCTCTGGCGCCCCAATACCCTTTGGTATGTTTGAGGATTTTTTTTCTGCGGGCCCTGGAGGCAACCGCATTGACGGATCTTGGCATTTTGTTTTGTTTTTTGGCTTCAGCGTCACACCGGAGGCGTGATCTTCGTGCTGTTCACCGGGATTAATACTGTGTTGATTAAACCATGTAACGCTTTAGGCGTGACATACCTCTCTTACAGGCAAAGCATGTTTTTTACGTTGTTCATGTCGGCAGGATGAACCATTGCATCCTTTGTCAGAGCACGCTTACGATCGGTGGCTTTCTTGGTCAGAATGTGCCTTTTGAACGCATGCTTTCTCTTGATTTTGCCGGAACCCGTAACCACAAAGCGCTTCTTCGCAGAGGATTTCGTCTTCATTTTTGGCATTTCGCTTGATTTTAATTTATAGTTGGTAATCTGAAAATTCGGTACTACTTCTTCTTCTTTGGGGCAACAATCATGATCATCCTCTTTCCCTCCAGAAGTGGCAATTGTTCCACTTTCCCATGCTCTTCCAGTTCCTGTGCAAAACGCAGCAGAAGCACTTCTCCCTGTTCCTTAAACATAATGGCCCTGCCTTTAAACATGACATAAGCCTTTACTTTTGCTCCTTCGTCCAGAAAATTGAGCGCATGATTTCTTTTAAAATTAAAATCATGCTCATCTGTATGCGGACTGAATCTTATTTCCTTTACAATTACCTTGGCTGTTTTTGCTTTCAGCTCCTTCTGCTTCTTCTTCTGCTCGTATAGAAATTTCTTATAATCAATTACCCTGCAAACCGGAGGTTCTGCTGTAGGTGCGATCTCTACGAGATCGAGATCCACTTCCTTGGCGATTTCCAATGCCCTTTCAATCGAAAAGACTCCTTGCTCAATTCCTTCACCGACCACACGAACCGTTTTTGCACGGATACGCTCATTGATATTGTGTGCATCTTCCTTTTTCTGAAACCGTGGCCTGTTAAATGCTCCGCCCGGGCGGGAAAATGAACCGGCTGGTTTTTTGAATGCCGGGTTAAAGGGTTTTTTAAATTCAGCTGAAATAAAGACCTCCGTTTTTAAGTGAGTACTCTGTTTATTATGATTGTCGGGCTAATTTGCCTTCAATTTCATTCCGGATAATGTCTGCAAAGGCCTGAATGCTCATCGCACCTACATCTCCGCTTCCTTGTTTACGAACAGATACCATCTCTCCTGCTTCCTCTTCTTCCCCTACAATAAGCATGTAAGGCACTTTTTTAACCTCAGTATCTCTTATTTTTCGGCCGATTTTCTCGTTCCGGTCGTCAATAAGCCCGCGAATATCGTAATTATTTAGCAAATCCAAAACTTTTTTCGCGTAATCATTGTATTTCTCGCTGATCGGAAGGATGGCAACCTGCTCAGGTGTAAGCCATAAGGGAAATTTTCCGGCGCAATGTTCAATCAATACTGCCACAAATCGTTCGAGGGAACCGAAGGGTGCCCGGTGAATCATGACAGGCCTGTGTTTTTGATTGTCACTGCCGGTATATTCCAACTCAAATCGTTCCGGAAGATTATAATCCACCTGAATCGTACCGAGTTGCCATTTCCGCCCGATGGCGTCTTTGACCATGAAATCGAGTTTGGGTCCGTAAAAAGCGGCTTCTCCCAGTACCGTGTTGGTTTTCAACCCCTTTTCGTGAGCCGAGGAGATAATTGCATCTTCCGCCTTCTTCCAGTTTTCATCCGATCCTATGTACTTCGATTTGTTTTCGGGGTCTCTTAGTGATATTTGAGCCGTATAATCGTTGAAATCCAAGGCTTTGAACACATGTAAAACCAGATCTATCACCTTACAGAATTCTTCCTGAATCTGATCCGGACGACAGAAAAGGTGGGCATCGTCCTGAGTAAACCCTCTTACCCTTGTAAGCCCATGAAGTTCACCATGTTGCTCGTATCTGTATACCGTACCGAACTCGGCAAGCCGGAGGGGAAGATCCTTATAAGACCTGGGTTTGCTCTTGTAAATTTCACAGTGATGCGGACAGTTCATGGGTTTCAGGAAGAATTCTTCTCCTTCCTGTGGGGTACGAATAGGCTGGAAAGCATCCGCTCCGTATTTCTCATAATGCCCCGAAGTCACATATAATTGCTTATGTCCGATATGAGGGGTTACAACAGGCAGATAACCGGACTTGATTTGTGCCTTCTGCATGAATTGAATCAGCCTTTCACGCAAGGCGGCACCTGCAGGAAGCCAGAGCGGCAATCCCATTCCGACCTTTTCAGAGAAGGTGAAGAGTTCGAGTTCTTTTCCAATCTTTCGGTGATCCCTTTTTTTAGCCTCCTCCAGGAGAATCAGGTATTCTTTCAGTTCCTTGTCTTTAGGAAAGGTAATTCCATAAATCCGGGTAAGCTGCTTGTTCTTTTCATCTCCTCTCCAATACGCACCGGCAATACTCATCACTTTTGCCGCTTTGATAAAGCCGGTATTGGGGATATGAGGGCCCCTGCATAAGTCGGTGAATTTACCTTGTTCATAAAAGGTAATGGTACCGTCTGTCAGGTCCTTGAGGAGGTCAAGCTTGTATTCATCCCCTTTTTCCTGAAAGTAAGCGATGGCCTCCTTTTTGGAAACTTCTTTTCTCAGATAGGGGTTGTTTTGCCTGGCTAATTCCAGCATTTTATCCTCTATTTTCTTAAAATCTTCCGGGTTTAGTTGGGCTCCACCCAGATCTACATCGTAGTAAAATCCGCTTTCAATGGGTGGCCCAATCCCAAACTTGATTCCAGGATAAAGTGTTTCCAGTGCTTCCGCCATCAGGTGTGCGGAAGAATGCCAGAGAGTTGATTTGCCCAGATCATCATTCCAGGTAAGAAGAGTGAGGGTGCTGTCACTTTCAATAGGTCGGGTAGCGTCCCATACTTCCCCGTTTACTTTCGCGGCAAGTACATTTCGCGCCAGGCCTTCACTAATACTTTGCGCGATCTGAAAGGAGTTGGTTCCACTGGCATATTCACGCTTGGAACCGTCGGGTAGGGTAATCTGTATCATAGAGTTTCCTATTTACAACATAGGTTTATTAGTTCGGACACAAAGGTATGAAAAAGAAGAAACGGAAACAGAGCGGAGAAAGAGAGAACAAGTCCTCTTTCTCCGCTCTGTTTAGCTTTTGGATTTGTATCCGTTTCTACGGAGGCTTATTTATATCCAATCAGCAGTATCATACAGCCGGTTTTTCCGAGATCACCTTCCAGAGCAGTAGGAATGTCGTATTCGATATAATACGTTCCGGTTTTAGATGGCTCAAAACTCCAGAAAAGATTATCAATTCCATTGGAACTGTCGTAGATCTTCTGGCGCTTGGGATTGGTTTTGGTTTTATCGTAAATATTTACTTTCACTTCTTCCTTGAAGCCATTGGAGGTAAAAATAAGCTTGTATTTCTGACCGGCATAGGCTGTAAATTCAACCGAGACCGTTTGGGCTTTATCTTTGAAGGTAAAAGGGTTGTCAGCGAAACCGTCGTAGTTGAATGGCTTCAGATTGCTTTTGCATTTTTTAGCAATTTCTTTGGCATCAACACACTGTGCCTGCATGTTGTACAGAATGGAAGTGCCAAGGATCAGGAGAATGGTTAGTTTCTTTTTCATAAGGTATGATACTGTTATTTATATCCGAGCATAAACAAAATACAACCTGGCGAGGCCGACGAATCTGCTGGCGGAATGGTGTAATCCACAAAAACTTTCATTGAGTGGGTGTGTTCAAATATATGTTCTTTAAGACTGGCCGGGTCGTCCTTGCTGGACCATAAGAGTTTTCTGTTTCTGGATTCTTTGTCCTTATTAAAAACATTGATGATGACCGGTTTAACAATGGAGGTGGTGTTAAAGATGAATCGGTATTTTTCTCCAAGGAACAGCGGGACTTCGATTTCCTTCACTGATTCTTTTGTCTTGTAACCGATTTTGGTGAGCTTGGATGAATCGTATTTGTAAATATCCAGGACTTTCTTCGAATCTTCTTTCAGCATCTTGGAGTCACACTGTCCTTGCTCCACATCCTGAAAGGACTGGAGGACGGTAAGGCTTAAGAAAGCTGCGAAAAGGATGAAATACTTATACATGAAGCTGTTCTGAAATATTAACCTTTAACGATTCTGGATCTGATTTCATCGATCTTCTTGGTAAGCTTGGATAACTCTTCCTCTGAGATCTTGATTTTTGAAAAATCCATATCCTCCTGGCTCTGAGCCAGGGCTTTGATACCTGCAAAATCCTTATAAATCTCCCGTATGGAGTTGATGTCAGCAATCACAGCTGTAATGCCGGCATCTTTCTTTTCACTGGCCTTCAGTGCTTTCACAATATTGTCTGCAATGGCCATCTGCTCCATCAGTCTCATCGATACGTTTTTTTCCTTTCCTTTCTCATAGACTTTTCCTCCAATGTATACACTTTCAATCCAAGCCCCGGCAAAGGCAGCAGTGGAGATGTATTCCTGTTCATGTTCTTCCAGGATCATATCCGTCTGCATTTGCATATCAGCGATGATAGCGCCCATTGAATCGTCCTTACCCAGGTTGCTTTCAAACCGGGTTGCCAGGTTATCCGTTTCAAACACCTTTGCGAGTCCAAGCTGGGAAGCCAGTTCGCGGGATGCCTTCATATAATTCTTGGAATCCTGATTTTGTTTATTGAGCGCACAGTAGCTGAGGTCAGCACTGTATACGCCGAGATTAAGGGCCTGGCTCATTTTTCCAGAGTTATACTTGGAAGCATTTTCAGGTGAATTACAAATATTCGGATAATACACCAACCCGGCCTTCTTGAATATGGATGCAATCTGTAAAGGGGAGGGAAGGGTGAATGTGGTGCTCGGTTCGTCCTTCTGGGTGGTCTGTTTGGATGTAGTTGAATCCTTATCCTTTCCGGAAGCGGAATTGGACTCCTGATCCTGATTGGTACCTGATCCACAGGAGAAAAGGGACAGGCAGACAACCGGTGCCAGGATGAGATTTCGTACAAGGGAAGCCTTCTTAAAATACATAGGAGTATTATTTGATGGTTAAATGTTTCTTGAAATCAGGGAAATGGAATTTCGGCTAAGCTATAAAAATTTATTTGATTTGATAACATCCGTTAAAAGTAATTCCTGACCCTAAGCGCTTTCAGAATGGATCAGGAAGAGACTTGTAATGAAGTAAATAGCCTAAAAAGCCAAAAAAATATCAATTGTTTTCACAATACAAAAGAATAACTAAATTTGCTTCCCTTAAAATTAAGACTGATACCAGGATATAAACCGGTTTTCAATCCCCGATCAAACACACAAGTTGCTCCCGGAAGGAGCTTACAAAACAAATTACAAACAGATGAAAAACAACGTATTTAGTGCCGCATTGCTCACCGTTGCCGTGATCAGTGCACCTTTCGTTTATGCTCAGGCGACTGATAAAGGCCCCAAAAGCTCTTCCAAAACATCCGGTCAGACAAATGCGGCGACGGAGAAAAAGAAGGGGCAGACCGGAGATGCCAAAATGGAGGATCCCATCATCATGACCATTGGCAATAGCAACATTACTCTTTCCGAGTTTGAAAGCGTGTATACCAAAAATCGTGGAAAAGATGAGTCGGCCAAAGATGCCAAAGCCCTGGATAACTACGTGGATCTGTTCGTTACCTTTAAAATGAAGGTAAAGGAAGCAGAAGAGATGGGACTCGACACCTCGGCTTCCTACCGGAATGAACTGAGCGGATACCGCAAGCAACTTGCACAGCCTTACCTGACAGATAAGGAAGTGAATGACAAGCTTCTCAATGAGGCTTATGAAAGAATGAAATGGGATGTTCACGCACGTCACATTCTTATCCGTCTGGATGAAAATGCCCTGCCCAAGGATACAATAGAGGCGTATACCAAGGCTATGATTGTCCGTTATAATTTGATCGGTAAGCCTGTTCCCCCGAATCTATTGGCCGAATATGAGTCTATGATCAAGAAACACATCGATCCCAAGGCTCCTTCGCCTAAGGATGCGGAACTGGAGAAAAGCCTTGCCACCATCAAAGGACTTGGCAAGACAGCCGGAGGAACCGTGAATGAGAAATTCACCACTATTGCCAAAGCCGTTTCCGATGACCCATCGGCGAAAGATAACGGAGGCGACCTGGGATATTTTACTTCCATGCAAATGGTTTATCCCTTTGAATGCGCAGCCTATGAGACCAAGCCAGGAGAAATCTCCTTACCTGTGAGAACCCGTTTCGGGTATCACCTGGTTAAAGTGGAAGACAAACGTCCGGCCCGTGGTGAAATCCTGGTGGCACACATCATGATTAATGCAAAAGCCGGTTTGCCTGCACAGGATTCTATAAATGCCAAGAATAAAATCGACGAAATTTATGCAAAACTCAAAAAGGGAGAGAAATTCGAAGACCTTGCAACGGCCTTTTCCGATGATAAGGGTTCGGCCCGTAAAGGAGGAGAATTACCTTGGTTTGGCAGCTATAAGATGCCCCTGGAATTTGAGAATGCATCGTTTGCCCTGGAGAATAACAAGGATGTTTCAGTGCCAATTAAAACCAGGTTTGGCTGGCACATCATCAAGCGTATTGACCGCCGGGGAGTTCCCAAATTCGATGATGTCAAGAATGAACTGAAGTCCAAAATTTCCAAGGATACCCGCTCCAACAAAGGCAGGGAATCTTTGATCGCCAAGCTGAAAATAGAATATAAATACAAGGAAGCCCCTAAGGTGAAGGATGAATTCATTCCTCTCATTGACTCCACTTATTTCCAAGGCAAATGGTCAGCCTCCAAAGCTTCCAAACTTTCTAAATTGATGTTTGCACTGGGTAATCATAGCTATACCCAGGCCGACTTTGCCAAATACCTCGAAAGTCATATGACCCGCCGGCCCAAGACCGATGCTGGTGTGATTGTGAACGAAAACTACCGGAACTGGGTCGATGAAACCATTATTGCTTACGAAGAAACTCAACTGGACAGGAAATATCCTGAATTCAAAGCTTTGATGCAGGAATACCGGGATGGAATCCTGCTTTTTGACCTGATGGATAAAAAGGTTTGGTCCAAAGCGGTAAAGGATACAACAGGTCTGAAGGAGTTTTTCGAAAAGAACAAAAATAATTATCTATACGACGAACGGGCAGATGCCACCCTATTTTCTGCGGCCAGCTCTAAAGTAGCCGAGGAAGCCAGGAAAATGTGTGAGAAAGGAAAAACCGATAAGGAGATATTGGAAAAACTAAACAAGGATTCACAGCTCAACCTGACGATTGATTCTAAAATCCTGAACAAAGGAGAGAATCCGATGGTGGATGCAAATTGGATCCCTGGAATTTCCGCAACCAAAGAAGCCGACAAGAAATTCACCTTTGTTCGGGTGAACAAGATTCTGAAGCCAAGCCCCAAAACCCTTGCCGAAGCAAAAGGAGCCGCCACCTCTGACTATCAGAATTTTCTGGAAAAAGACTGGATTGATTCTCTGAAGAAGAAATACCCCGTGAATATTCATAAAGATGTGCTGTCACAGGTAAAATAAGTACCTATTTACATTCTGATCCGGAGAAGGCATGAATCATGAAAATCGTTACCCCTGGTTACATTTTCGTAATTCATGCCTTTTTCATTTCATCTGGCTCATCCCGTTCCTGTTCCTGAACTCCTGTGGCAATGAAGACAAGGCCAGAGATCCCAACCGAAAGCCGGTAGCCAGGGTTTACGACAAATACCTCTTTGTTGACGACCTGAAAGGCATCGTAAGTCAGGGTACACAGGCCGAAGACAGTGTAAAAATTATTGGAAACTACATCACAAACTGGACAAAGGAAGCCCTCATCCTTCACAAAGCGGAGTCTAATCTGAGTGATGAGCAGAAGGACGTGCAGAAAGAGTTGGAAGCCTACCGCCAGTCGCTTTTATTATACGCCTATGAAAAAGAACTGGTAAGGCAAAAACTGGATACCGTGGTTTCTGTTACAGATATATCCGATTATTATGAGAAAAACCAAAACAACTTCCAACTGAAGGATAATATCATTAAAGTTCTTTATGTTAAAGTAAAGAAGCAGGCTCCACAGATAACAAAGCTGAAAATGTTGTACCGCTCCGACCTTCCCAAAGACCGGGAAGCGCTCAAGAGCTATTGCCATGAATTTGCGGAAAACTTTTTTCTGGATGACAATTCCTGGCTTCTTTTTGATGATCTGCTTAAGGAAATACCCATTGAAACATACAACAAGGAGCTTTTTCTGCGTAATAACCGGTTTGTAGAGGTAACGGATTCCCTGAACTGCTATTTTGTAAATATTAAAGGTTTTAAAATAAAGAACAGTATTTCACCGTTGGCCTTCGAGAAAGATAATATCCGTAATATCATTATCAATAAACGAAAACTTCAGTTGATCACTCAGATGAAAGAAGATGTGTACCGCGATGCTCAGGAAAAGAAGGATGTGGAGGTTTATAAGTAAATGCCCGGTATACCCATCCTTCCTTAAATTACCTATCTTTGACTTGTAAAAAACAGGGCCAATGAATCCGGGGCTCAGGAACTTAAGAATAATCCCGGGGATCAGATCCGCCACAAAACAAATTATTTTCAAATGATATTTATCCGAAACCTTTTCTTTTTCTGTTTTGTATCTTTTTCAATCCAAATAAATGCGCAGCAGATGATAGATCGTGTGGTGGCAGTTGTGGGTGGGAATATTGTACTGGAATCGGAAATTGATGCCCAGTACAACCAGTATCTGGGGATGGGATATAAGCCAGGACACCAGACCCGCTGCACGATCCTGGAAGACATCATGTACCAAAAGCTGCTGATAGCTCAGGCGGCGCATGACAGTTTGAAAGTAACCGAGTCACAGGTTGATCAGGAAATTGAACGAAAAATGCAATACTATCTGAAGCAGTTCGGGACTCAGGAGAAATTCGAGCAGTTTTATGGAAAATCCGTGGAGGCCTTTAAGGTGGACATCCGGGAAAAACAAAAAGAATATTTACTCTCTCAGCAAATGCAGGGAAAGATCACCGGAGAGCTCTCCGTTTCTCCTAACGAAGTGTATACTTATTTCAGCCAACTAAACGCCGACAGCATTCCTTACATCAACTCGGAAATTGAAATAGGACAGATTGTGCGGAAACCAACCGTTAACCCCGAGTTGAAGCAATATGCCCGTCAGAAGATAGAGGATGTGAGAAAAAAGGTGGTAGCCGGTGAGATGGACTTTTGCGCAGCTGCAGCAGCTTACTCAGACGACCCCGGGTCGAAATTAAATTGTGGCTTTTATAAAGGAATACAAAGAGGACAATTTGTTCCGGAGTTTGAAGCAGTTGCTTTTCACTTAAAGCCGAACGACATTTCAGAGGTGTTTGAAACCGAATACGGTTTCCATTTTGTCCAGCTGATTGAACGTCGTGGAGATGAGATTGATGTAAAACATGTGTTGGTGGCTGTTCAAAGTGCACCAAGTGACCTGCTGAGGGCAAAAGCTACACTCGACAGTGTAAGGCACCTCCTGCAGATTGATACACTTAAGTTTTGTGAAGCGGCCGCCAAATATTCCGATGATAAGGATACAAAGAACGCTTGTGGCCTGATGGTGAATCCCCAAACCGGAACCACCTTATTCGAGATGGATCTGCTTGGTCAGATTGACCCGGCTCTCGTCTTTACTTTGGATAATATGAAACCCGGAGAATATTCAGATCCCGTATTGATGCAAACAAGAGATGCTAAACAAGCCTACCGTATTCTGTATCTTAAAAAAAGGACCCTTCCTCACAAAGCGAACCTGAGGGAAGATTTCCCAAAAATACAGGAAGCCGCCCTTGCCCAGAAGCAACAAAAGGTAATCAAGGAGTGGGTTAACCGTAAGCTGAACTCTACTTATGTAAGTATTCCGGAAGATTACATGGAATGCAAGTTTGAAAACAACTGGGCAAAAGCCGCCTTGAAAAAATAAAACAGAATGGTTGCCGTAAGGTCAGCAGAAAGTTCTGAGTGATTAAACTGCCAGGATAAGATATGAATATGAATAATAAGAACGACGTAGAAGCCCTCGATTCTTTTGTAGTGAAATACAAGGAGTTGAATTCTGAAATTAAAAAGGTTATCATCGGTCAGGATGAGGTTGTCAAAGATGTGCTCATCTCCATATTCAGTCGCGGTCACTGTTTATTGGTGGGTGTTCCCGGCCTTGCCAAAACCCTTCTGGTCAATACCATTTCGGATGCTTTGGGTTTGAGTTACAGTCGTATCCAGTTTACCCCCGATCTGATGCCTTCCGATATCATCGGAACGGAAATTCTGGATGAAGGGCGTCAGTTTAAATTCATCAAGGGGCCTTTGTTCGCCAATATCATCCTCGCCGATGAAATAAACAGGACCCCCCCCCAAGACTCAGGCAGCTTTACTGGAAGCCATGCAGGAACGTGCCGTCACGGCAGCAGGGAAAAGGTATGAACTTGCCGCGCCCTTCTTTGTTCTGGCCACTCAGAACCCCATAGAACAGGAAGGAACCTACCCTTTGCCGGAAGCTCAGCTGGATAGATTCATGTTCAATGTATGGCTGGATTATCCCAGTTATTCGGATGAATTAACCGTGGTCAAGAACACCACATCCAATTATAAAGCAGATCTTAAAAAAGTATTGAATGCGGAAGAGATCAATTTTTTTCAGGATCTCATTCGCCGTATGCCAATTGCCGATAATGTACTGGAGTATGCCGTAAAGCTGGCCAGCAAAACCCGGCCCAATACGCCTTACGCCACACCAAACGTTAATAAGTTTCTCTCCTGGGGCGCTGGTCCAAGGGCTTCTCAGTTCCTGGTATTGGGCGCCAAGTGCAATGCCGCCATCAGAGGGAAATACTCTCCCGATATGGAGGACGTAAAAGCCGTAGCCCCTGCCATTCTTCGTCACCGCATTGTCCGGAACTACAAGGCTGAAGCCGAAGGAGTGAGTGTTGACGGAATTGTACGCGAACTGATGGCCTGACCTTATCTATTTCCCAAAAACTAACCCCCTCAACTATACCTGAACTTGAAAAATCTATCACTTGCTCTCAATGGGATACTCTTACTTGCAGTAGGCATACTTTATTATTTTCATTTTTCTGCCTCTTCTCCGGAAGGAGCGAAACCCTCCAAGGGAAACTCGAAGAAGGACAGCCTTGCCGGCCCTGTTGTGAAACCCTCTGACCTGAAGGCTTCCGATATCGTTTACGTGAACCTGGATACCATCAACGCACGATACGGAATGATCGTAGATAATTCAAAGATGCTGCAGAAAAAACAGAATGTACTGGAAAGCGAATATCAGCAACTGAATGAGAAATTTCAGAAGGATTATGAGGAGTCAGGAAAGGCTGCTCAGTCAGGAATGCTAAGCGGAGCGGCTCTGGAGGAGGTAAAAGGCAAACTTCAGATTGAGCAAAGCGATCTTCAACGCAAACAGGATCAGTTGCGTTCCATTGAACAGGAAGCACAAAAAAAGCTTTCCGAGGTGCAGAAAAAACTGTATGAGTTTCTGGCCCGATACAATGCTTCCGGGCATTACCGCTTTATTCTCCCTTTCTCAGGAAGCATGGTGTCGCCGGTTCTTTATGGAAAACCGGATCTGGATATTACCGCCGATGTGCTAAAGGGACTCAATGAGGAATATAATCTTTCAAAACCCGGAAAATGAAAGTAACAGAAACCACCCCAGTCAATCTGCTGAATAAAATTAATTCGGTGAAGGAGTTTCACGAAGTCTTTGGTATCGGAAGTCTGGACAAACCTGAAGGAACGATAGAAGAAAAGGATTATGTGCTTCGGTATAATCTCATGAAAGAGGAGAACGAAGAGTACCTGGAAGCCTGCAAAAAGGGTGACCTGGTGGAAATTGCCGATGCCCTGGGTGATAAAATGTATATACTTTTCGGAACCATTCTCAAGCACGGACTTCAGAATAAAATAGAAGAGGTGTTCGACGAAATCCACCGTAGCAACATGTCCAAGTTGGATGAAAATGGAAAGCCAATTTACAGGGAGGATGGAAAAATTCTGAAGAGCAAACAATATTTCAGACCCGATATAAAATCGGTACTGGAAAAATAGCCTATCCGGCTATAGCGCCTGAATGATCGAAGAAAAGGGCAACGAGCTTCCAGGCTCCGATAGTAAGAATAATTGCCCCTACCAGCCTGTTGATGCCAACCAGTAAGCGAGGTTTGATGAATTTTTTGATCCTGTCGGCAGTTAATACCTTCAAAAGATCCGTACCGAGGACAATCATCAGTGTGGTTGCAAAGAACCCCAGCACATGACGGTGCGTAAAATTCTTATTTGAACTTACCAGTCCCAACCAGGTAATCCAGAGTAAAATAACTACCGGATTAAGCATATTCAGAAAAAAACCTTTCAAAGCCATCAGGATCAGGTTAGGAGCCTTAATATCCAGTTTCTCGTCATCAAAACTGTTCCTGGTTTTTTTTTGTAACATGATATACACCCCGAACAAGACCAGAATAATCCCACCCGCAAGTCCCACTATTGTTTTATTTGCAGGATTCATGATAAACTGGGAGATGCCCAGATAGGCCAATAAGACGCACGTCACATCACTTATGAAAATGCCTATAGCAAGGGCTATGCCCGATCGTACCCCGTGATGGAGACTGGTTTGGATAAGTGCAAAGAATGCAGGACCCACTCCCAGACACAAGGCAAGTCCCAGAAGAAAACCTTTATACATGGCTTCCAGCATCAGGCTCATAGAGACCTTTGTTTATATTCGGTAAGAAACAGCTTCCAGTCGTCCAGGCGCTCGTTTTTCAAAACCCTCGGAAACTTATTCTGGCCTCCTTCTTTGCCTTTGGTTTTCATCCATTCATAGAAGGCTTTTGGAGGGTGGATTTCTACGAAAATTTCTTTTAATGCCGCAATCCGTTCCACGCGGTAGTCATCGTTTAAGGCTTTGAGGTGTTCGTCCAGCTTTTTCCTGACCACATCCGGATCTACTGCATTATCTGTTCCAATATACCATTTATGAGCAAAAAGCGTTTCAAAATTAATGCCAGAAACGGCGAACTCTTTGATATCTATATTCAGTTCTTCCGCCGTGAGTCGTATGGCACGGTTCATATTGTCCTGAGAGAGGTGTTCACCACACAAGCTCAGAAATTGTTTGGTTCTTCCGGTAATGGCAATTTCACAATGTTCCACATCCGTAAAACGAATGGTGTCTCCGATCAGATAACGCCAGGCTCCGGAGCAGGTGCTCAGTAACAGCGCATATTCTGTGCCCTCCTGTACTTCTTTTAAGGTGAGTGCGTGGGAGTGTGGCTTCAACTCCCCATCGGAGTTAAAATTATCCGAATTGAAGGGGACAAACTCAAAGAAGATCCCGGTATCGAGCGCAAGCTTCATGCCCGGAGCATTGGGTCGTGCCTGGAAAGCGATGAAGCCTTCGGAGGCCAGATACGTTTCGAGATAGGAGATGGGTTTCCCCAGAAGTTTCTGAAAGCCGGCTTTGTAAGGCAGAAAAGAAACCCCGCCGTGCACATAAATAGCCAGGTTGGGCCATACATCGTGTATGGTTTTTACGTTATAATGTTTAATTATTCTTTCAAAAAGAATTTGCACCCAGGCAGGTACACCAGCCACCACTCCAATATCCCAGGATTTTGCATTACGGGTCATTTCATCCAGTTTGGAATTCCAATCCCTTTCTTTGCTTATTCGTGTACCGGGTTTGTAAAAATGCTGGAACCAGAATGGAAGGTTTCCTGTGGTTATGCCGCTGAGGTCGCCTTCAAAATAAGTGCCATTGAAATTAAGGTGGGTGCTTCCTCCGATCATGAGCATTCCCTTTCCAAAGAAATTTTCATCCACATCATATTGAGCGAGAGAAAACAGCTGTTTGGCGCTGGTTCTCCGGATGGTTTTAATCATTTCTTTGGTAACCGGAATGTGTTTGCTGGATGACTCGGAAGTGCCCGAACTGAGGGCAAAATATTTTACCTCCTCGGGCCAGCAAACATAGGACTCGCCATTGAGGGACCGGTACCACCATTTCCGGAACATGGAATTGTAATCATGCATCTCCACATTTTTCTGGAATGCCTGAATGATGTCTTTTTCGCCAAGTAAAGTGGAAAATTGATAATGCTCGCCAAAAGCAGTGAATTCGGCTTTGCCGATCAGTCTTCTAAGTGTACGTTCCTGAAGGGCAAAGGCATTCTTCCTTCTTATCCGGGGGAAATTTTTCCGAAGCTTGATAGTCCTTTTTAGTATCGTTCCAAGTATCGCCATTCGTCACTTTATGATCCGTGGGTGATCTCCATCCTTAGTTTAGCTACTTCTTCAGAAATGGCTTTCACTTCCTCCAGGCTAAGGTGATTGTTGTCAGTAGAAGAAGCATATAATTTTCGTACTTTTTCGAGACTTGTAATTATTTTCCCGAAAGGCGGAATTTTAAAATCATTCAAGAGGTTAATCAGGTTTGGAAGGTGTTTCCTTTGCTCGAATACAAGGTTATAAAGCTCGGAATAGCTTCCGCTGTTGTCGTTGTTGCCAATAGTCTGGGTAGTCAGATAAAGACTCTCAATCCAACCACCGCACACAACCAAGGCGGCCATTCCAAAGCGGTCGTTGGCTTTCAGTGTGCGGTCAATTTCGTGGTAGGAGTGGTACATGACATTCTGAAGCGTGTCCCGATTGGTTTCGTTGAGATTATACCGGACCATTGTGCCTTCGTCAAATGCGGTGGGAATCCCTAATTCATCAGCCAGGCGCTTAATGGTGTGAATGTGTGAGGCAAACTCTTTGAACTCCCCTATAGAAATGATGTAAGTAAGGTCGGCGCCATAAACTCCCAGATTGAGGGATTTTGAATCCGACTGATTGTAGCCGGACAGAGCGCTTATGGGGTTCATCAACTCGGGCTTATAGACCACGTAGGAGTTGCTCAGTTTTTGGAGAACATCAAAGGGAATGGGCACATTACTGATCAGATGGCTGTATTTCAGACGCAGAGAGTCGGCTGTTTTATCGGAAAGGGCAGGTGTCAGCGTGTCTTTATCTGAGCGTGTCCCGTTCTGTTTGCTATTGGTGCAGGACAATAGCAAAACGAGGAATGCCGGAAGAATATGCTGCTGAATCCTGGATCGCATAGGCTTATTTAAGGTATTTTAAATCATGATTTTTCTCGATTTTCCGGAGTGTTTCAAAAATAAGGAGAATCACGCTTTCTACATCCTTCTTTTGAACGGCTTCTACCGTTGTATGCATATAACGGAGAGGAAGGGAAATCAGTACCGATGGAACACCACTTCTGGAATAGGCGAATGCATCCGTATCGGTACCGGTGGATCGGGAAACCGCTTCTCTTTGAAAAGGAATCTTGCTTTTCTTGGCCGTATCAATCACGGTTTGCAAAAGTTTATTGTGCACTGCAGGTCCGTAAGTCAGCACCGGGCCCTTGCCGCAGGATATGTCACCATTGGCAATTTTGCTCATCATAGGCGTTTGGGAGTCGTGGATGACATCCGTTACAATGGCAATATCGGGGGCTATGCGGTGGGAAATCATGCGGGCCCCGTTCAGGCCTACTTCTTCCTGTACGGAATTTGTGATGTATAAGCCGAAAGGGAGCTTTGTTTTGGTTTCATGCAGCATTCGCGCAACCTCTGCAATGATGAATCCCCCGATTCTGTTATCGAGTGCCCGCCCGACATAATATTTGTCGTTGAGAATCATAAACTCATCCTCGTAGGTTACAACACAGCCTACATGCACTCCAAGTTTTTCAACCTCCGCCTGGGTGCTGCATCCGCAATCAAGAAAAATAGTTTTGATGCTGGGTGTTTCTTCCCTGCCGGGCTCTCGGGTATGGATTGCAGGCCATCCGAAAATGGCTTTCACAATTCCTTTATCCGTGTGGATATTGACTCTTTTAGATGGGGCAATCTGGTGATCGGAACCTCCGTTTTTACGCAGATAAATAAATCCTTCCTTAGTAATATAATGTACAAACCAGGAAATTTCATCGGCATGAGCTTCAATGACCACTTTGTACGTAGATTTTGGATTGATCACTCCAACAGCTGTTCCATAGGCATCTACAAAATGCTCGTCGATGTAAGGCTTGAGGTAATCAAGCCAAAGCTGTTGTCCTTTCCACTCAAATCCGGTGGGAGAAGCATTGTTGATATAACGCTCCAGAAAGCGCAGGGAGTCTTTGGTTACAGGGGTCTTTTTTCGTGGCATAGTAAATTCGTGTGATCCACACAAAGATAAAATTATTATTGAAGATCATAAGGTAATAATAGAATAGAATACTTAAGTTTTTGCCGGATGAAAGCATGTAATATAAGTGGTAAAATCGGGAGAAGATGCTCCCGAATATTTAATCGATATTAATGGGTGCTATCTCCCGGTTTTTTTTATTTTTGATGAATGAATTGCTCATCACCTCTTTAGCTCTCCTTAACGATGAAACATAATTTACTAAGCGTCTTTTTGTTTTTGCTTTTTACAGGTCTTGTGCAGGCCCAGACAGATACCGTAAAAGCGAAAGTAGCCGATGAGCAGGAAGCTGAAAAGCTTTATAATATCGGCATTGACCACCTCAATGCGAAACGTACAGCGGAAGCCTTAAGTGCTTTTAATAAGGCCATTGAACTGAAACCGGCATTTGAAAAAGCTTATTACAACCGGGGCCTCACTTATGTTGACATGCTTCTGATCAAACAAGCGATAGGGGATTTTGACAAAGCAATTGAATTAAACCCCGCTCAGGATGTTTATTTTTATAGCCGGGCACAGGCCAAATCGGCAAACCAGGACATGGGAGGTGCAATGGAAGACTACGGGAAGGCCATTTCTCTGAACCCTAAAAACGCAGAGGCTTGTTATTACAGAGGGGTGCTTAAATTTCAGAAAGAGGATTATGCCGGCGCCAGCGCCGATTATACCATGGCCATTGAAACCAAACCGGAATATGCTTATGCTTATAACGACCGGGGTAGTGCAAAAAGAATGTTGAATGATTTTCCCGGTGCAATTCAGGATTACAACAAGGCCATTCTGGCTAATCCCGGATTGGCGTTTGTTTATAATAACCTGGGTAGCGCAAAGAAAAAGAACAACGATCTGCATGGAGCCATCGATGCATACACAACTGCAGTTACCATGAAAAACGATTATTATATTGCTTACAATAATCGTGGGATAGCCAAATATGAACTGGGGGACTTTCATGGAGCCATGGAAGATTTCAATAAGGCTATTCAGCTTAAATCCGATTATGCATTTGCTTACAATAACCGGGCAGCTGCCAGGTACAAGCAACGTGATTTTAAAGGTTCGGTGGAAGATTGCACGAAAGCAATCCAGCTGAACGCTTCTTATGGGTATGCTTATATGAACAGGGGTATTGCGGAGGAAATGCTCCGGAACGAAAAAGGATGCTGCAGCGACATGAAGAAGGCCAGTGAACTGGGGGTTGATCAGGCGAAGAACTACCTCAGCGATTGCAAGTAATCAGTACAAACCAACTAAACTCATTAACGTGCAAAAAATAGTATTTATATTTCTGTTCTTCGTTGGAAGGCTGACGGTGCTTGCACAAACCAACGTGGAGTTTGAAAAGGAGAATTTTAAAGACAAGAGAGACGGGCTGAAGGAAGCGCGAAGCAATGTGAAAGCCGGAGATGAATTGTATGTATTGGGTATGACTGAGTACCAGCAGGCTGTGGATAATTTTGTGAAGGAGAACCATTATATACCGGGCATCAATGATATATCCGGCAGGGGATCCGCTCAGTTTGCCGCTGCAGTTGTCCCGTATAAGAAAGCGAATGAGTTCAACCCCAACAATGCGGATCTGAATTATAAGATCGGTTTCTGCCTGCTTTGGATGCCTGCCGGAAAGTTTGAAGCCCTTCCTTATTTTGAAAAAGCATACAAGCTCAATTCAAATGTCTCCGAGGACATACAATACATGCTGGGAAGAGGTTATCACCTGGATATGCAATGGGAAAAGGCCATAGCCGCTTACAAAGCCTACCTTCCGTTTTTAAGCCAGAAAGCGTCGGATAACAAGGTGAAGATAGAAGATGTCAATAAAAAAATAGGGGAATGTATGCAAGGCCTTGAGCTTTCGAGCCATCCGGAAAGGGTGTTTATTGATAATCTTGGATGCATTGTGAACTCAAAATATCCGGATTATGGTCCCCTTATTTCTACGGATGAATCGGTCATGATTTTCACGTCCAGAAGAGAGGGAACCACAGGAGGTAAAAAAGCGGAGTCAGGAGAATTCAACGAAGATCTGTACATGAGTACCTGCAAGGACGAATCCTCTCCATGGTCAGCAGCCATCAATCTGGGCAAACCTATCAATACGGATGATCACGATGCCACCGCAGGACTTTCTCCTGACGGTACAACGCTTTACATTTATCGTTTCACCATGAAGGATGGAGGGGATATCTGGGAATGTCACCAGTCAGGCGATACCTGGACCAAGCCCGAACGAATGAACAAAAACATTAATTCTGATGCCCACGAATCCACCGTAAGTCTTTCTTATGACGGGAAAACACTCTACTTCGTGAGCGACCGGAAAGGCGGGATGGGCGGAAAAGACATCTATGTGTCACACCTCGACCCCAAAGGCAAATGGGGGCCTGCCGAAAATCTGGGCGCTCCAATCAATACCATGTATTCGGAAGAAGGGGTCTTCATCCATCCGGATGGCAAGACACTCTATTTCAGTTCCCAGGGACACAAAACAATAGGAGGGTATGATTTGTTCAAATCCAGTCTGGTAGACGGGAAATGGAGCGAACCGGTAAACATGGGTTATCCTGTTAACGGGCCAGACGACGATGTTTTCTTTGTTATTTCAGGAAGTGAAAGACATGGATATTATGCTTCTAAAAAGAGTGAGGGCTGCGGAGAAAAAGACATTTATAAAATCACTTTCCTGGGCCCTGAAAAACCTTTTGCCATGAATGCGGAAGATAACCTGCTGGCAAGTGTAACTGCACCCATCAAAGCCCGAGTGGTAGCTCCTCCCATGGCCATTAAAACAGCAGCACTTACCATTCTGAAAGGGGTTGTCACAGATGCGCTTACGGGAAAACCCCTGGAAGCTACCATTGATCTAATTGACAATCAGCGAAATGAAGTAATCGCCAGTTTTAAATCCAACAGCGCCAGTGGTAAATACCTGGTGACCCTGCCGGCAGGTAAAAATTATGGAATAGCGGTGAAGGCCGACAATTACCTTTTTCATTCCGAGAATTTTGACATTCCCAATGCGGCTGCATTTCAGGAAGTTACTAAGGATATTCAATTGAATAACCTGGCCGTAGGAACCAAAATTGTTTTAAGGAATATCTTCTTTGATTTTGACAAATCCACTCTAAGGTCTGAATCTACCAATGAATTGGAAAGACTTACCAAGCTTCTGACGGATGTGCCTACCTTGAAGATCGAGATTTCCGGTCACACGGATAATAAGGGCAGCGCCGAGTACAATCAAAAGCTTTCCGAAAGCAGAGCCAAGGCTGTGGTGGATTACCTGGTGAGTAAAGGCATCGGAGCAGACCGCCTTCAGTTTAAAGGGTATGGACTTACACAGCCCATGGCCGGCAACGAGACCGATGAAGGTAGGCAGTTGAACAGAAGAACGGAATTCAAGGTGCTTAGCAAATAATATTCGGTTCCATTTGTCGAATCGGGATACACGCTTATTCCACGTAACACCCTTTCCTATATCTAGCGTTTCTTTTCCTTGGCCGGGGAACACTATCCTTATCCCCTTCACCTCAACTCAAAACGGATTATATACGCTGCATCTTTAAACGCAGCGTCTGTTTCTATCGATGCAGTGTCTGTATCTATCGATGCAGTGTCTGTTTCTATGAATGCAGTGTCTGTTTCTATCGATGCAGTGTCTGTTTCTATGAATGCAGTGTCTGTTTCCATCGATGCAGTGTCTGTTTCTATGAATGCAGTGTCTGTTTCTATCGATGCAGTGTCTGTTTCCATGAATGCAGTGTCTGTTTCCATCGATGCAGTGTCTGTTTCTATGAATGCAGTGTCTGTTTCTATCGATGCAGCGTCTGTTTCTATGAATGCAGTGTCTGTTTCTATCGATGCAGCGTCTGTTTCTATGAATGCAGTGTCTGTTTCTATCGATGCAGCTGCTATCGGACATTCTCAATGAAAAAGGCCTCCCGATTCTGGAAGGCCTTTTTTATGGCAACATTCTCTAATAAGAGAGGTTTTGCTATCTAAAATAGTTATTCTTCTATGGAAGTAGTTTCCTCATTGGTTATAGGACTGGAGGCAGAGGCCCAAACAATTTTAGCCTGATTTACATTCCGTACCGTTACCTGTCTGTTTTCGGTTTTGTTTCTATGGTCCAGATATACCCTGGCCAGAGTAAAACTACCGCTGTACAGGATCATACCAAGTAATGCGAGCTTAATTTGCAAAACATGTCTCATGAAGGTGAGGCGTTAATTCAATTATATGTAAATCATAAAGCTTGATCCGGATCTGATACTGCTCGAGTGAAACAGTCAGGCCGGTTAGAATTGCCCTTTTTCCGGGCCAGAATATCAGTAAATCTAAAGTCTATGTTCTACGGTGGCTTATTGAGATAGTTTCAAAATACAGGCCAGAGTTTCAAACATAGTTTCAATAGGAATTATACGAATTGTGCAAATATCTTACATGTGTAACAAAATTATGAAAAAAAATATACGAACGTCACTGAAAAACCGGAATTCAGCAACTTATTATCTCATTACCAGTAAGTTAATATGATATTTGGAAACTCTTCAGCGCAAAAAAAACCATCCTTTCCGGAGAAAGAATGGCTCAAAGGTGTGATTTCAGGTCAATTATTGCCTTGCTTCAATAAAATCGTTCAGCAATTTCTTGCTGTTCCGGGTCTTAAAGAAACTCATAGGGGAATAATTGATGTCCTTGTCCTTCCCACGAATAAGCATGTGGAGGAACCAATCTTCATCGGTATAGGAGCCAAAGGGTTTAGGAGTCATTGTAATGAGCTGATAACCAAATTGTCCCGCAATTTGAGGGAAGAGATTGAAATTCAGGTCATCGATGTTTGATAATTCTTCGATAATGATGAATTTAACCCCTGGGCGGGTCCGGTCTTTCTGGATAACAGAAAGTCGGCCAATACATAACAGTGCCAGAGCTGTATAAGCCTGACCGCCGGAACCTGTATATTTGATACCCACATCATCAAAGAGACCAACCTTCAATTCAAAATAGAATTTGGGGTTCAGCAGGTCACTCAGTTCGCAGTTTTTGATTGTACTGAATGTTTTGGCAATGTTGACAATCAGTTTCTCGGGAGAATTCTGTGTTTTGTCAATATCCTCTATTTCAGTAAACAGGTCGGCTCCGAACTTCTGAACTTTTGCCTTTTCCCTCATTTTGCGAATCCACTCAATGGTAATTTCTTTCTTTTCAAGGAATTCTATGCGGAACTGGTAATTGTTACTGATCCTGTTTTCCTGGAAGAAAAAGTTGAGTTCGGTGATGAGTTTGCGGAAGTTCTGATATTGCCGTGCAACCTGGTCAAATACGTTCAGGATAATGGTGAGCTGCAGGTCTCCGAATTTTTTGAGCTCTTCGTTCAGTTTCAGAAGTTCAGGACCTATTCCTTCCAGACCCAGTTTACCGCATAGAACATTCACCAGTGTCTGGAAGTTGAATTTGTCTGTTTCCAGTTCCTGGTTCTTGTTGTCTTTCGTTTCATCAAACGACTGGGCTATCCGGGTAAATTCATTTTCATAATTTCTTCTGTCGGTGACGGATTTTTCAGCGAGTTGGAGTATGCGGGTGTTTGTATAATCTCCCAGGTGGGGGAGGTCTTCCCATTTGAGGTTGGTGTCTTTCTCCAGGTCTGTCCGCTTTTCATCGAATACGAGCTGTGTTTTCTCGAGTTCGGTTTTGAGCTGGGGCTCCTTTTCCTGGCATGCTTTTACCACACCGTCAATGGAAATCTGGTTGCGAACAGCCGCTTCCTTCTCCGGTTCCATCTCTTCCACTTTACGCTCCAGTTGTGATTTTTGGCTAACGATATCTTCAATAGGGAGGGTTTCGAACTTGGGCTTGTGCCAGTCCACCTTGTAAGGCAGCTCTTCCTTGAGTTTGTTGATTTCGTATTTGCACTTGTCGTTGTCGTCCAGGATTTGCTCCAGTTTCAGTTTGAACTCCGTTTGCTGTTGAGCAAGCCGTATGGCTTCCCGGTTGGCGTTCTGGTATTGGCGTTCAATTTCATCGAATCCGGTAAGTTGTTCTTCGTTTTCGAGGAATGCCTCCAGAATGGTTTTGTTGAGGTCGTCATCGATCTCGTAGGCCTCAATCTTTTTGCGATTTTTATAGGCCTCAGCCATTTCGGCATTGTAACCGATTTCAAGCAGTTCGAGGTTGAGTTTGCGAAGAAAGAGGAGTTCTTCTTCCGCTTCTTTCAGGTTCTGAAGAATCTCTTTTTTGTCTTTTTCAAGAACAGTCTTCAGTTTTTTCGCATCATCAAATTTCTGTTTGCCTATGGGAGGAATAAACTCCCGGATTTCCCCTAACACCAGCCAGAGGCCACCATACTTGTCTTCTTCGTAGCTTCCAAGAAGTTTTTGAGGATTGGTGGTGTATTTGAGAATGTCATCCTCTTTGCCAACAGGTTTCTTGGTGGCAATGTCTTTCAGGTGCATGAGGACAGATTCTTCCTGTTTGCTCAGCGGGCGTTTTTCATTTACAGCCCAGTGAAAGAGGGAGTTTGCATTGCTTTTGTCATACAGTTCCAGCAGTCCGCTTAATTGCTCAATGGTCCGGGGCAGTTCAAGTACCTTTTCGGGGTAATTCTTGACGGCACTGGCAAAATCGCTTGCCCATTCAGATTTTTCAAACTCCACATAACTCTTGATAGATTTGAGCAGTTTCAGTTTGGCTTTGCGATCACGGTATTTTTCCTGTTCCCTCATCTTCTCCTGAGCGGCCTGAGCACTCTGGTAGCGTTTGAAGATGGGAGCCAGTTTTTCCAGTTCATTTACCAGAATAAAGAGTTCGTTGGCCTGTGTCCTTTTTTCCTCAATCTTGCGGTCGCTCAGAGTAGGGATAAGGTCTTCGTAGTACTTCTGCAGGTGGTTGTTTACGGCATACAGGTCCTGGTAGTTCTTGAGTGTGCTTTCCGTAAGGGCTTTGACTTCTTTCTTGTTTTTATCCAGGCTTCGGATGGCGGTCTCGAAGCGGGTTTTGTTTTCATTGAAATGGCGTTGAGCCTCGATGAAGAAGTTGTATGCGTGAATGGTATCTGCGGTCAGAAACTCGTCCCTTGAGCCGATGCTCTTATCGAGCATCTTTTTGAGATGGGTGAGTTTGGTTTGTTTCTGGTCCAGTTCTTTGATCAGGTAACGGCTTGAATTGTATTGTTTGATGTAGTTTTCAAGCTGGTCTTTCTGTTCTTCAAAGAGGGTTTTTATTTCTTCGTTGTCTTCGAACAGGAAGTTCTGAAGAGAGCGGGAATTGGTTACATCCAGTGTTTTGGCTCGGGAGAAGGATTGAAGAATCTTGGCAAGGGCTTTCAGGTTGGTTTCCTTGGTCAGATCAATGGGCACGATGTGGTTTACGAACAGGGTCTCATAGTAGTTCATAATCTCTTCATGCTGGAAGTAGTCATAGAGATAGATGTCAAACGTCAGTGTCAGATGAGCCTTGAGTTCTTTGAGTTCCATCACCGTTTTGTTCGGAGCCAGGAAGTCGGTGGCGTGAAGAGGGCGGTCGAAGTTGTCGAGTTCTTTTTTGGAAAAATCCGCACTTTTCTGAATGATGAAAGGTCTTACCGGGTAGCGGGAGTTCTTGGGGATGTAGACCCCAATCGTTACAAATTTTCCTTTGGCACGCTCTATGTTAAAAAAAGCATATGCGTGATCCACATAAGTTTTGTTGAGCGGAATCCCTTCAATACGGCGTTCGTTCTTATCGAGGCCTTCTGTTCCCGGTTTCCACAGGTCGCGTTTGGGGATCAGGATCAGCTGCATCAAGTCGGCAACGATAGATTTGCCCAATCCATTATCACCCGTAAAGTCGGTTCTGACAGGATGGAGCAGATAATCGCAGTTGTTATGCTGGCGGACCCCTACGGTTGAGAGGGAATAAATTTTAGGATAGCTGCTCATGGATGTAGTCTTCGGTTAGTTCAACTTCATTGATTTCTCGTGCGTACATTTTCGCGAGACGGTCTATACTGGGCATTATTTCAAAGTGAAAAGCCTCCTGGTTAATCCAGTTAATCCACCCCATGCGTTCAAATTCGCCGAGAGTCCTTTCTATTTTGCGTTTGACTTCGTCCTTTTCATTAGGAGTGTAATTGCGTTTCAGCTCTCCGTAGAGCAGTCTTTGCCAGAGTTCTTTGTGTTCACCTTCTTCGGTGATCTGTTCGATATCATCCCAGGTCATTTCTTTGGCCTCAAAGAATTTTTCTTTGGATGAGTTGAGCAGCAGGATGCCGAATACAACGTGTTTGTCTTCCAGCTCCCGGCAGCGGTCGCGTGTAAATCGCCCGTATCCTTCTTCCGGGAAATCGAGGTAGAAATACACATCCCGGTCGTTGCTTTCTCTGCGAAGGAAGCAGTTGTAGAGCAGCTCGTAGTAATTCTGGAGATTACCGTAGTTGTCGTTGATGTAATCCCAGATTTTTGTATCGTACCCGTAGTTCTGAATATGCTTCCCCTGAGTAAGGGAGAAGTTGGCTTCAGCAAAATACCGGATAGAGCTTTCTTTTCCTAGGAATTCGAAGGTTGAATTTTCATTCTCCATATCGTCACGTCGTCGTTAAGGTTAAAAGTTCTTTCTTTTTCAACAATGAGGTCTGCATCGGGGTTTTTGTTGTGCTGTTGTATGAGCCCGAAACACACGTCAATAGGCACTTCCAGGTTTTGCTCCGCTGCATAAATTTCGCTGAACCAGTCTTCGAATTCTACGGAATCCCCGGCTTTAATCTTTACATTAATATCTTCCAGCCATTTGGAAATATGTTCCTGGCGTATCAGTACACGCATGTTGGCGGCTTCTTTAGACATACGGAGTTCTTCGTCTTCAGCCATTTCAATGACGTCTTTGGGAATGACATCATTGAAATTCAGTTTTGGAACAAAGCGGAACTTGCGTTTGAAATAGGGAAAGGTTTTGCGGCTGAATTCCGGAGTCAGTGTGATCTCTCCTTCCACAAGTTGTGCCGTACGGATAAGGGAAATCAGGTATTTCTCAATTTTCAGCTTGTATATCTGCTTGTAACGCAGGGAGTCATAGAGCGATTTGAGTCTGGAAGAGGAGGTTTGGATACGATCGTTTATAGAGAGTACCCGGCTATCTATGGTTTCAAAAAATTGTTCTATCTCGGCCCTGATCTTGAAATAGCGTTCCCAGCTCTCTTTCTCCTTTAGAAAAACGGGTTCGGCATTCTTGATACGGTCGAGGGTGTCCTGTTTGAAATTAAGCGTTTGAGTAAGGCCTTCTGTTTGTTTGCCAATTTCGCCGAAAACAAGAATGAATTTGTCAATCAGTCCCCTCGCATTGTCCACATCCGCTTTCAGGATTGTGCGGAGCTCAAAAGTTTTTTTATCTACAAAACGCTGGAGATTTTCAATGTGGCCCAGGATTCTTTTTTTTGCAGGACCGTAGTGGTTAAAATACCAGTAGTTGAGGTTCTGAATATTGATAAGATCTTCATCTGTCAGGGGCAGTGTGCGCCGGAATGTATAAATAAGAGGGAGGTCGTCGTACTGGGGTTGTACTTCATTAATGATGGCGCTTACCAGGTCTTTTGCGTAGACTGTGAGCTGATACCTGTATTCCGTTCCCCGTTTGGCGGTGGTATAAAAATACTGGCTCAGCTTTTTGGAAATGGTTTCTTTTTGTATGCTTTTTTCCCTGCCAAGCATACCGGCTACCTGGTCAACAGTCTTTTCGAAGTCGTGTTGTGAAAAAGCTTCGTCAATTTCTCCTTTCTCAATTTTGTCATTCAGTTCCATCAAAAGGATAACTGATTCCGGATTGGAAGGAAGTAATAATTCGTAATTTCGGGTAATACTCTGGATCAGATCGCTCTCCATGCTTGTTTGCCGGGTTTTTACATCAGGCTAAAATAGGGAATATAAGCCCCTGGAGCTGTACTGTTAAAAACTCCGTAATATGTTTTCAAGTGCCCGGTACCAGAGGATTTTAGAGGAATCTGATTGTTGGTAACTAGTTGGCCTGAAACCGGAAACCTATCCTGTTTTTTTGTAGTTTATTAACCTGTACGAATGGCACAACTTGAGATAAAGGTCACGGAAGACGGTTCTCATACCCTTTACAATCCGGACCTGAACGAACATTATCATTCCACCCATGGTGCTTTTCAGGAAAGCAAGCATGTCTTCATTGGTGCGGGATTGAGGGAAGCGAGCCTGACCGGGAAGTCCCTTCGAATCCTGGAGGTTGGGTTCGGGACCGGCCTCAACTGTCTGCTGACCCTTCAGGAATCCAGGAGAGTCGGGCTTTTGATTGAATATCTGGGATTGGAACCTTTTCCCCTCCAATCAGAATTGCTTCTGAAGCTCAATTACGTATCCCAGGCCGATGCCGGGTTCTCCGCGTACGATTTTGAACGGATTCATTCCCTGACAGAAGGGCTGATGGAGTTGGAACAGGGGTTCAGACTGATCCGTTCCCGCGCAGCCGTACAATCGGCAATGCCTGAGGATTTGTTTGATCTGATCTATTTCGACGCATTTGCCCCGGACGTTCAGCCGGAAATGTGGACAGCCGATGTATTTAAAAAGCTATTTTCCATTCTCCGTCCGGGAGGCATCCTGGTTACCTACTGCGCAAAAGGACAAGTGAAGCGTAATATGAGAGGGGCAGGCTTTAGGATTGAAGCCTTGCCAGGCCCCCCTGGGAAGAGGGAGATGACGAGGGGGAGAAGGATTTAGGATTTTCGGATTTGGGATTTAGGAATGGAGGAGCTGATTCGTTTATTTGGATCTGGACAGAAAGGAATTTTGGCTTGACCCACATTTTCAGACTTCTGAGTACATTAAAATCCTTAATCCTTAATTTTTTATTCCTTCAGGTTTTTATCAAGCAACTCCCTTAGCTTTTCCGGAGTAAGCCCCTGTATAAGCCTTCCGTCCTTGGCGAGGGAGATGTCTCCGGTTTGTTCAGAAACGACAATGGCCAGGGAATCGGAGTTCTCGGTAATTCCTACGGCTGCCCGATGCCTCATTCCAAGATGAGCGGGGAAATCAGCATCTTCCGTAACGGGAAGGACACATCTTGCCGCTTTGAGCTGGTTGTCGGTAATTAGCAAGGCTCCGTCGTGCAGCGGGCTATTTTTATAGAATATACTTTCAATCATCCTCACAGACACTTTGGCGTCAATCGGGTCGCCGGTATTGGCGTAGAACTTCAGGTCGGAGGCACGTGTAATTACAATCAGTGCTCCGGTCCGGCTCTCACTCATGTTTTTACAGGCTTTTATAATCGCGTTGGTATCCAACTCTATCCTGCCACCCTTCATATTCCATTCCAGAAAACGTTTGGTAAGACTGCCCTGACTGATAAAGTTGGTGGTGCCGATAAAGATGAAAAAACGGCGCAGCTCCTGCTGGAATACGATGAGGAGGGCTATAAAACCCACGTCAATAAATTTCCCGAGGATATGACTGAATAAGCGCATGTTCATAGCCCTAACCAGCAGCCAGATAGCGTAAAATAAGGTAACCCCGATCAGAATATTGATAGCCACCGTACCCCTTACCAACTGGTAAAGCTGGTAAAGCAGGATGGCGACAAGCACGATGTCGATTAAGGCTCTCCAATCAAACTGATCTGATAGCAGATTAAGCATGAGTCTTAAGTAATATGAAGGTTTGGCTCATTTCGGAATACCTGCAAGAATTTGTTCTTCCAGCATTTCATAAGTTAATTTTTTCTCGAGAAATTTTTTTGTTTCTGTTTTTTTGCAAGAGATTAAAGTGGCGGGTATAGCCCCCGACCAGGCATTGCTGATCTTTGGGATAAAGTAGTTTGGATCCGACTCATCCAGCCATAAGACTTCTGTCCCTATTTGTTTCTTTCTTAAAAATGCACTCAGTTTTTCGGGCCATGCTTCCGGAAAGTCGAGACTTACCAGGATCACCTTGACGGGCCTGGTTTTGAAAGCGGAATCAATCCGGCAAAATTCAGGAAGTTCAGCCACACACGGAGCGCACCAGGTAGCCCAAAAGTTAATGACATAGAGTGTATCGGTGCTGGCAAGCCTGGATTCCAGATAGGTGATCTTGGTTTTCGATAAATGCTGGGCATTCATATCCCCGGCTGAAAGCAGAATCCCGAAGAAAAGGAGGAAGATAAATCGCATATCGCAAATTTAGGGATTTTTATATCTTTCCTTTACTATTACTACCCGAAGGTGGGTTTTGAGTATATGAATTATTCTTATCTTTAAACTCTTCTTTGAGTTTAACAGGAGAGTTCTCTTATTTATTTAGAATTCCGGTGACTTATGAAAGTCCAATTAACAGTAACCGCTGTTCAGAAAGGTTGATGAATAGCAAAAGAAATATGGAGGGCGATACACCTATTTATAAAATTATTCCCCCTGCGATAAGTTCTGCCGGCGTTTATTATTTCACAACCGATAACGATGTGCAATATGAAGTCCGATTCGGACGGAGGCAGGATAATATACTTCATGCAACCATCGTGTTTGGTGTGATCAATGATGAATATGAGGGAGAGGAATATGTAGTCACCAACAAAGGTGAATTATACCGTGTCATGTCCACCGTTGTTGAAATTGTGAAAATCTTCATGAGTGAGCACCCCAAGATTATGTGTTATGAATTTACCGGGGTTGCGAAAGAAGGGGAAGATGAAAATGGAGTAACGGTGAGAATAAATCTTTACAGACGTTATCTGCCCAGGATATTCGATAAGGAATGGGAATTTGCGTTCAAGGGAAACTCTGCCCTCGTAACCCGGGTTCGCAAGAACTGAACTTATTTCCTTACCAGATCCACAATTTTCACCAGCTCTCCGGCCATACAAGTCCCCACAGCACCTTTGGCTTTCTCATATTTGACCCAAACCTTTAGTCCATCGGAAGCGAATACCCCATCAGGCAAAGGAAATGGAATCAGTTTTTTCCCATCCGACAGGACCAACAGCCATTTGCATCCATCCACATCAAAGGCTGTTACTGTTGCCTCCACATAACCGGAAGCTGCATAATCGGTTTGAGGTTTGGTTCCGGCACTGCCTGTTGCAGTCTTGGAAGAATTACAAGCAGGGAATACGAGCAGGAAGCACAAAGCAGGAAGCAGGAGTTGTTTTACTCTTTTCATGGCAGTCGTGTTATCCGGTAAAAATACAGAATATTTGAAACGAAGAACTTGTCAGGGAACCAGGTAGTTGATTTGGGTGGTGGCGGTTGCTGTTCCCAGTGGACTAAGGCTGAACGGAACATTCGAGGTGCTGATGTAATCACCTGTATTGATGACTCCGTCTCCATTCGCATCATAAAACGCATATAAGAAGTAATTTCCAGGGTGCATGTAATTAAACACAAATGATCCGGCAGCATTTCCGGGAAGAAGTACATAACGCGACCTGCAGTTCATGCCCGCCGGATTTAAAGCGGCTCCGTTAAACAGGGGCTGGGTGGTGGCAAGGAGGAAAACCTTATGACTTGAATTCAGGGTAATGGTTGGCAGCACCGTATATGAAAGCGTACTTTTTCCCAGATAGGGCTGCTGAGCTTCGGTATAAGGGTCACCTGCAAGTTGGTAATAGACACTTTCGGTGACGGTCGAAAAAGTAGCCGAGAAATCCTGAACCAATTTTTTCTGTGGAAAACTGAAAGCGCTGATGGCCGGTTGACAGGAGGTGGTATCCCGAAGGCTGGCTTTCCATCTCATGTGCAGGGCAGGGGTGGTCAGTGTATTGTATTTGTTGGTAAAGGATTGAATGATGAGGCTGTCGGCATGGAACATGACCTCGGTGATGGTCTTTTTAGTTCCTTTTACAAAATCCGCAAAGCGGTAATAGCTCTGAGAGGAGGTTTCACTTACGCTGTCGGCTTCCATATAAGACACCCGCTGCATATTTGAAAAAGCGCCTCCGTTACGGAAAGCAAGTTTATAGGAACCATTGTGGAAGCATACGAAGAAAGACATAAAAATATTATTGGCCGTATCCAGTTCATTCTTTGAAGAAACCTGGGAAGCACTGATTGGGCGCATGTCCACAATCCATTCCGGATAGCTTCCTAATGCAGTGGTAGAGGTTACCGGACCGTCCCAGATACCTCTGATCTTGCCAAGCAGATTATATCCCAATACGGACGTAGCTGAATTTAATGCAGGCAATCCGTTGCCTGGCGGGGGAGGGGTAGTCTGGGAATTGGAGCTGTCTTTCTTTTTGCAGGATCCGGCAGCAAGAAACATTAGAAAGAACAGCCCAAGGAGGAATCGGCTTGATTTCATGCGGAGGAATTTAGAAGATACTTTTGATTAGCGTCTTGTGAAGGTATGCAAATTCATGAAAATGTCCTCCCTGTTCCGGGAGGACATAATATAGACATATAAGTTGTACTATGAACTTCGTTTTCCGAACTTGCTTTTGCGGTCGCTGAAACTTCCGGTGTCGGCAGGTTTTTCTTCAGAGCCGTAGCTCCGTTTCTTATAGCCTCCGCCGGAACCTCCGTCGGAATATCCACCTCCACTGCCACCGTAGCTTTTCTTTTTCCAGGAACTGTCTCCACTGCCACCTCCGCCACCATAGGGTCTCTTGCCTTTACCAAAGCCATTTTCCCTGTAAGCTGCTCCCCCCGAACCGTTGGAAGGATCAATGCGTACGCTGCGTCCTTTAAAGGTCTGACCTTTAAAGGCGTTCATCAGGAAGTCTTCCACCTCTTTGGCAGCATCGAAAAAGGAAAAACTGCTCTTGATATCTATCCGTCCTATATTGCTGCCTTCCAGATTGCTGGTATCGCAGATAAAACGAAGAAGTCCCCCTTTGTCCAGTCCGTCCATTTCACCAACGTTGATGAAAAACCGGGTCATATTGGAATCCCGGTCGGCAAAACGGGGCCGGCTTTCTGCAGATCTTTCTTCCGTGCGCTCGCTTGATCTCTCCGGGCCACGGTCAAGACCCCGGTTTTCCACGTTCAGATCAGGAGCGTTTTTGTAATATTCCAGGAAGCGGTTGAATTCATCCGAAACAAATCGCTTGATGAGTTCTTCTTTGCTGAGGTCTTCCAGCTGAGAGTATATCTGTGGAAGGTATCTTGCGATGGCGGCTTCGTTCACCTCCACATCGTGTATTTTACTTATCAGGGCAAAGAGTTGTTTTTCACACACTTCACTTCCCCCAGGCACCTTGGCACGGGTAAATTTCTTTCCGATAATCTTTTCCAGCATACGGATCTTTCCTACTTCCCGTATATTCAGGATCACGATGGAGATACCCGTTTTGCCGGCCCGGGCAGTACGCCCGCTGCGGTGAGTATAGTTCTCAATCTCATCCGGCAGATTGTAGTTGATTACATGGGTCACATCGTCCACATCAATACCTCTGGCAGCAACATCAGTAGCTACCAGCACCTGGAGGGTATGGGAACGGTACCGTTTCATCACCTGGTCGCGTTGGGCCTGGCTTAGATCGCCGTGGAGTGAATCGGCATTATAACCGTCCCGGATCAGTTTCTCTGCCACTTCCTGTGTTTCGGCTTTGGTACGGCAAAACACGATACCAAAGATGTCAGGATAATAGTCAACAATCCGCTTTAAAGAGGCGTACCGGTCGCGGGACTGGACTACATAATATATATGCTCAATATTGACGTTTCCTTCATTTCGTTTTCCGACGGTTATCTGGAAGGGATCAGACATGTATTTCTTGGCAATGGTTTCCACTTCTCGGGGCATGGTTGCCGAGAACAGCCAGGTGCACTTTTCTTCCGGGGTTTCGGAGAGAATCATGTCCAGGTCTTCTTTGAATCCCATGTTGAGCATCTCGTCGGCTTCGTCCAGTACAACACGTATAACTGTTCTGAGGGTCACGCCTTTACGGTTAATCATATCAACCATTCGGCCAGGTGTCCCTACTACAATCTGGGCGCCTCTTTTTACATCTCTCAACTGATTAACAATACTCGCTCCACCATAAATGGCCACAATATTGGCACTGGGAATGAACTTACAATAGCTTTGAAGGTCTTTGGTTATCTGAAGACATAATTCCCGGGTAGGGCAAAGTATAAGTGCCTGGGTATTACGGGAGTTAAAGTCTACCGTTTGAATGAGAGGCAGTCCGAAAGCAGCCGTTTTACCGGTTCCGGTCTGAGCCAGGCCAACCAGGTCTTTTTCTTCCTTCAACAGTACAGGTATGGCCTGTTCCTGAATAGGGGTAGGGGTTTCAAACCCCAGTTCCGCAATGGCTTTTACAATATTCGGCTCAATCCCCAGCGCTTCAAATTTGTTCATTTATCTTTTGTTAATGAGGTGCAAAGGTACGGATAAATAGGGTACGCCTGACATAAGTGAGGCTGGAATGACCATGGAGTGTGATGTCTGGTTGCCTGTTTCCATTAACTTTGCAAAAACATTTTTGGATTGAAGACGCTCGACCGTTTTACCCTCAGATCATATATTCTGCCTTTTCTGCTTACATTTTTCATTGCGGTATTCGTGCTCTTCATGCAATACCTGTGGAAATGGGTGGATGAGCTGGTTGGGAAAGGACTGGAATGGAAGGTAATTATCCAATTGTTTTTTTACATCTCCCTGTCCCTCGTACCCCTTGCCTTACCACTGGCCATACTCTTGTCTTCCCTGATGAGCTTTGGAAACCTGGCCGAACATTATGAACTGGCAGCCCTGAAAGCCTCGGGCATGTCCTTGCAACGTGTCATGGCTCCCTTGGTCTTTTTTACATTTGGTATTTCCCTCCTGGCATTTTATTTTTCAGACAGTGTGTTGCCCTATGCAAATCTTAAAATGGGGAGGATGATGTTTGACATTCATAACCAGAAACCTGCACTCAGCATCAAGCCCCAGGTGTTTTACAATGGAATAGACAATTACAGCATACGTGTGGAGACGAAAGGACAGGACGGGAAATCCATTCAGCAGGTGCTCATCTATGATCATACGGAAGATGGAAATAACCGGGTAATCGCAGCCGATTCGGGAGTGATGGAAATGACGGCCGATAAAAGGTACCTGATACTTGATTTAAAGGACGGCAGCAGCTATGAGGAAATCTCCAAAGAGAAGGACCCCTCCAGCCGCAGCATCCCCTTCTTGAGGAATAAGTTCAAACAACAAACCGTCAGATTCGATTTGTCCAGCTTTAAGCGGACAAATACCAATGAAGATCTTTTCCGGGAAAACCACCAGATGCTGAAATCATCCCAGCTCAGGACCATGCTCGATTCGTTTCGAATCCAGAAAAAACGGTTACAGAGCGATTTTGGGAAAACCCTGGCGGATGCCTATTTGCGTAATTCAGACCATTTTCTTACCGCCGCTTCCCGTAAAACGGCTCCTAAAGACTCCACCTTTTTAAGTATGCTCAACAAGCCCGACAGGCATATGGTCATTGAGTCGGCTTTGGGCCTGGTGAGGACAATCAAGGGTCAGGTGCAGGCCAGGGAAGGGGAGCTCCACAACAATTCCAATACGTCCACACTATTTGAAATAGAGTTACATAAAAAATTTGCGCTGGCATTTTCCTGCCTGGTCATGTTTTTTGTAGGAGCTCCTTTGGGTGCTATTATACGCAAAGGGGGACTGGGTATGCCGGTAGTGGTTTCGGTTATTTTCTTTGTTCTTTACTGGGTAATCGCCATCAGCACCGAGAAAATGGCTAAAGAGGGGGTACTGGCTCCTATACCCGGCGTATGGATAGCTCCCGTGTTGCTTTTCCCTCTTGGAATTTTCCTTACCATCAAGGCTACGAGCGATTCGGTGTTATTTGATCTGGACAGCTATCTTTCTGTCTTCAAACGCAAGAAATGAGGATCCTTCAGATCTGTAATAAGATACCATTCCCCACCAAAGACGGTGGCACACTTGCCATGCATCAGCTCAGTGAGTCCCTCTCCCGTTTGGGTCATGAGGTGAGGATACTGGCCATGGACACCCACAAGCAGAATTTCAATGAAAGCGAATGGACAGAAGAGTACCGGAATCGTTTTCACCCCCGCAAAGTGTATATGGATACCCGGGTAAAGATTCTGGATGCCATGCTCAATCTTTTTTCCGATAAATCGTATAACATCGAGCGGTTCTATTCTCCCGAATTTGAGCAGGTGTTATCAGAAGTTCTGAGAGGGGAGAAATTTGACATCATCCAGATGGAAAGTATTTATGTAGCCATGTACCTTCCGGTTATCAGAAAGCATAGTGCGGCAAGGGTGGTTCTCCGGGCACATAACATTGAGCATCTGATTTGGAAAAGACTGGCAGACGGGGAGAGGAAAACGGTCAAAAGAAAATATCTCCATCTTCTTTCCGAAAGACTGAAGACCTACGAAGAAAGCATCATCCCCTCCTTTGATGCCATCGCGGCCATCACACCGGGTGATGCAGCTTATTTCCGAAACCTGGGTTGTATGAAACCCGTTATGCACATTCCTTTCGGCATTGAGATGAAGCCTTTCCGTCAGGTGCCTGTTGATCGGAAGTCCCTCTTTTTTATAGGGGCCATGGACTGGATGCCGAACCAGGAGACTGTGCGTTGGATACTGGACAATTTGTGGGTCAAACTGCACGTGCTTCATCCCGATCTCACCCTTCACATTGCCGGCAGGCAAATGCCCCGGTGGCTGCTCGAACTGGACAGGCCAAATGTAGTGGTACTCAATGATGTGCCTGATGCCGAAGCTTTTATGGGTGATAAGGCCATACTCCTGGCACCCTTCTTTTCAGGAGGAGGGATGAGGGTAAAATTTATCGAAGCAATGGCACTTAAAAAAACGGTGATTACCACCGCTATAGGTGCCGAAGGGATTGACGGACGGGACGGGGAGCACTTTTTGCTGGCCGAAACCCTTCCCGGAATGATTGCCATCATCGCCCGCTGCCTGGCCGATCCTGGTTTTACTGCCTACATCGGGGCCAACGCACGTAGCCTGGTAGCAGATAAATACGACAGCAAACGCATAGCAGAGAAACTCGAAGGACTTTACAAGAGCCTTGTTTGAGAACCCTTCCGCTTTTTTCCTATCTTGCGCCTCGATTCGCAGATGAAGCTTCTATTCATAACATCCCGTGTTCCGTTTCCGCTTGACAAGGGGGATAAGGTCCGTGCATTCCACCAACTGGAAGAACTTTCCAAGTACCACGAAATATGTTTGTTTTCCCTGAACGATACCGAGCTTGATCCCGAAGCCCTGCCGGCTCTGGAAAAGATCTGCAGCCGGGTGGTGATTGTTAACCTTAATAAGGCAGAACTTTTTTTTAACCTTCTCCGGGCATCCGTTGGGTCCAAACCCATGCAGGTAGGCTACTTCTACAATTCCCGTTCCAGGGCACGGTTCCGGGAGTTGTTAGACGATTTTAAACCCGATGCGCTCTTTTGCCAGCTCATCCGTACGGCAGAATATGCCAGAGGCCTGCCCATGCAAAAGACCCTCGACTACATGGACGTTTTTTCCAAAGGAATCGAACGCCGTATTCCCCGTGTGCCCTTTTACCAGAGACCGTTCTTCCGGATGGAATACCGGCGTCTATTACGTTATGAGCAGGAAATATTTTCGGATTTTGACAACCTGACCATCATCTCCAAACAGGATCGCGATCTTATTCCCCATCCTTCCAGGGCAAACATTAACATTATACCCAATGGCGTGGACCTCGGTTTTTTTCACCCTTTGCCGGAAAACGGAGAACCTAAAAACCCGGGCAAGGAATTCGGGATATTGTTCAACGGCAATATGAGCTACCCCCAGAATATTGAAAGTGCGGTATATCTGGTGGAAGAAATCATGCCCCATGTATGGAAGAAATATCCCGACATGCGAGTCCTCATTTCCGGTACTACCCCTTCCTTAAGAGTCAGGGAACTGGCTTCCGATAAGGTGGCCCCCATGCAAACGAGCATAGGACTTCAGAACAAACTGATGGAAGCCATGGCCATGAAATTGCCATGCCTCACCTCCACATTGGCCAATAACGCTCTTGGAGCCAAAAACGGAGAAGAAATCATGGTTGCAGATACTCCGG
>Ga0207114_1038_pt1 | contig 42563 bp, 31 predicted proteins | sample Alteio_BWMinHeat_70_FD_153560 | JGI IMG/M metagenome (GOLD analysis project Ga0207114, IMG submission 153560) | Enriched cells from forest soil in Barre Woods Harvard Forest LTER site, Petersham, Massachusetts, United States -... | ecosystem: Environmental > Terrestrial > Soil > Temperate forest >... | reverse complement strand
GATACAGGCAGCGGTCGCAAGCGTAAGCGCAGCCGATGCTCCGGATGTGACGATGGCAGCTTCGCACCGCAATTTCTTGGCGAGATACGCTCCGGCGGCCAGCTGCAGATCTTTTAACCGGACAGGATGCAGAGCGGCCTGCGCCACGGCCCGCTGCACCTGAGGAGGCATGCAGGCAGCGGTCAAATAGGTGTATGTCCCGGCTGCGTTAATGATCTTCTCCACGCCAAGTTTCGCGTAATAATCGTCGTCGGACGAGGAAGCGGCTTCAGCGGAAGCCGTCGGAGCGCTACCGATCAGCGGACTAACACCTAGAGCCGCCACAGCGGCTGAAGACAGATTGAGAAACCGGCGCCGCGAAAGCTGCCCCTCCATGCTCTGCTCAGACATGATCCCCTCACTTGACGATGACATACGCTACCTACCGAGCGTTGATCTGTGATGCGTTTCATCACAGATCAACTGTTTGACGGCCCACATGATGAAATGCGGTTTTTCGATAAAGAATACATTGATTTTTTCAGGTGCTGATCAGAATCGCTGGACATACCACAATGTGAAACACCGTATCAGCGGGAAAAAGGTCTTTCGATGCCTATGGTCATATGTCCCATCCCAAGTGCAAGCCGTGCAAAGTCGTGTCAGTGCGCGTTGAGGCCATCAATCAAACCATTCCGATAGGCACGTATCGCGGGCACACATCCCAGCAGCGCCCCTGCCACCACGACTACGCAAGAGTAGATAAACACACGCGAGGAAATGCCAACCATCGCCAGAGGGATTCCAAAATGCGCCTCAACTGGAGCACGGACCAGCCACAATAGTCCGTAAGCCGCGGCCATGCCCACAGCGGCTCCGACCGCGCTAATGAATGTCGATTCCAACACAAACAGCAGGAATATCTGCTGAGCATGGAATCCGACTGCCCTGAGGACCGCGACCTCTCTTCGTCGTTCGTTCAAAGCCGTGTAAAGCGCGATCAACATGGCCAGGAGCCCAACGACCAGTACTGCGCCGCTCACCAGTGAAAGCGCCACGTCTGCATAGGCAAGCATGCTCCACAATTCCTGCAGCGTCAGGGCTGGAATGATGGCGCTGAGCGGCTCTTCGCGGTAAGTATTGATCTCCCGCTGAAGCAGCAATGTATCGACACGTGTCCGCGTGCGGATGAGGAATGCGCTGATGCTCTTGATGTGCAGGTCTTCTTTGCGAATTTTCGACGCCGGTATTTCTTCTCCGGGCGCAGGCGGCGTGCCATCGGCCCAGTCCAGATGCATCGCCTCATCGCCATACAGGGTGATGTAAATGGTCCGGTCTACGGGTGTTGCCGTATGTGCCAGAACTCCGGCCACGGTAAAAGGCTTGTCGGCATGCTTCAGCAGGCTGACTGTTTCGAGCCCATGGCTCAAAACGATCTTCGAGCCAACACGATAGCCGAGACGTTCTGCCACTTCACTACCGATGGCTGCCTCAAAGATGCCTTCGGGCCGTGCGCCACTGGCGAAGCCAATGGAATGGTCGCGGTGATAGCGATAATGTTCGTAAAAATTATCGTCAGTCGCAACGACGCGATAGCCGCGATGGCTGTCGCCCATCGAAAAGGGAATGGTCCATTGCACCGCTGGATGGTCACGGAAATGTTCGTACGTTGCGTAGGACACATCATTGGAAGGCGAGCCGATATGAAAGACGGTGTAGAGCAACAGAGGCAGCGAGCCTCCGCGCGCGCCAACCACAAGGTCTGCCTGACTCAGCGTGCCTGAAAAACCCTCTTGCGCACCCTGCCGGATACGATCCACGCCTACCAGTAACAGGACGCTCAATGCTATGGAAAAAATCGTGAGACTCGTCGTCACAGCGCGGCTCTTCAGGGAGGAAAAAGCAAGACGCAGCAGCACTAGCATGTGCGCACCCGGTTGATCTCAGGTACCGATATGTGCCGTTCAAAGCGCGACATCAGCGAGCTGTCATGACTGACGAAGAGGAGTGTCGCGGAGGCTTCATTGCAGACCTCAATCAACAGGCGAAGAAAGCTTTCCTGCCGGTCGCGATCGAGCGAAGAGGTAGGCTCGTCCGCGATGACAAGACGTGGTGCGCCGATCACGGCGCGGGCTATGGCCACACGCTGCTGCTGTCCGGTGCTCAGTTTGGTCACTGGCCGGTGCAGAAAGCCATCGAGATCGAGCCGCCTGGCAATACGTGAAACCTCGCCATCAAGCGTAGACGCAGTGATCCGCTTCATCCGCCCGGCATGTACCTGGCAGGGAAGTGCAATGTTTTCACTGACGGAGAGATAGGGAATGAGGTTGAAGCTCTGGAAAATATAGCCCATCTCGGAGCCGCGATGACGGTCTCTCGCAGAGGGCGACAGGCGGCTCAGGTCTTTTTCCAGAACACGCACACTGCCAGTATCCGCACCCAGCACCCCGGCAATGAGCCCTAGCAGCGTCGTCTTGCCGCTGCCGCTGGGGCCATAAAGAAAAACCCGCTCGCCCTCGTCGATCAGCAGCTCATCGATCCGGAGCAGTGGAGCATTCCGTTCATAAGAAAAAGTGACATCCTGCAGATGAACCGCTGGCAATTATTGCTCCACGTAAGGTTTGACGGATTCTCCGTCGAGGTCGTAGGAAACGTCTCCGTAAGGACTCTTCACATTCGATATCTTCAGCGTGCCGGTCACTACGATGGGGTCCGTGAACGACATCTTCGCTTTTCCGCCGTGAATGAGCTGCACGTAGACCATCTGGTTGGGCGGCGGCGGCGGAACATGAATGCACGCGCCCGCATAAGGAACAAGAAGGAACTCCGTGACTTCCTGCGCGTCATCCTCAAGCGGCACCATGAATCCCGGAATGGAAACACGCTTGCCCTGAAGCTGCCGCACCGGAGAATTCTGAGGTGTTGAGGTGGTAAGCATCTTCAACGTGCTCCAACCAACGGTCTGCGGGGCCTGCTCCGCGCCGTGGGAGCCGGTTGCAGCGAGGAATATGGCTGCCCACGCCAGAGAGCGGATCGAGTTTGCCAGCGCAATAGATCGCATTGTTCGTCTCCCTATTGGGATACGTTCCCGACAGTCAATAAGTCTTACTTCACCGGTACGGATAACGGAAACTTCTGATGCGCGGCCCCCCCAAACGGACGCTCGGTGAAGCTCGTCCAGCGCTTTGCCAGCTTGGGATCGCTAGTTGGCGGCGCATTCCACAAATCAGCCGAAATGCCGTTCAGGTCGTACACGACCTTTCCTGCACGCACGGTCAATTGGCAGATCAGCTTCTGCGTTCCCATCAACTTCGTGTTGTACATATCGACGTAGCCAAATTTCCCTTGCTCAACGCTCAGGACCGCGATATCGGCAGGCGCTCCTACTGAAAGATTGCCCAGTTGGTCCTGCTTAATTTCGTGTGCCGGGTTCCAGGTCATCTCGGTAATCACCTGCGGAATGGTCTGGCCCATAGCCAGGAATTTGTCGGCCACATTGAGCATGTTTTTCATCCCGGCATTCATACTGCTGATGTGCAGATCCGTAGAAATCGAATCGGGTTGGAACCCGCTCTGCATCATGGGAATAGCCACCGTCCACGCAAACGAACCGCCGCCGTGGCCCACATCGAAATAGATGCCGCGCTGGCGTCCGACGAGCATGGCCTTGCTGGCTTTTCCGGTCTCAGAGTCCTGCTCTCCGCGTAGGCCGGAATAACAGTGTGTGTAGATATCTCCGGGACGGAGCTTCGTCGAAAGCAGATCGTACAACGGACGTTCGATGCGTCGTGAACCGTAGTCAATCATGACGGGAATATGGGCGATGTTGCCCGCGATGACCGCCTGCTCGTAGGGCTTCCATTCCGGACCGGTAAAGTGCGCGCTCTTGATGCCGACCACAACGCCGGGATACTTCAAGGCCATCTTTGCCGTGGCCTCCCCGTCCATGTCGTCGAGATTGTCTTCAAACTTGGGTCCGCGCATACCCGCGCCCACAATATTCAGATCCGCCAGAACGCGAGTCTTCGAACGGTCAATGATGTGCTCTTTAAAGTCCTCAAAATTGCGCCAGCCGGAACTGCCAGCATCTACAACGGTGGTAACGCCAACACGAAAAGTGAAGCCGTCGGGAAAGACGCTGTTGTCTCCGGCATATGAGTCCCGCTCGCCCGTGCTTGCATAGACATGCACATGAATATCGACAAGGCCCGGGGTTACATAGAACCCTTTGACATCAATCGTCTTCACTGCTTCTTTCGGATCGATATGCGGTGCGACCGCGGCGACCAGGCCATCCTTGACCGCAATATCCTGGATTGCATCCACGTGATTCTTGGCATCGATGACGTGGCCACCCTGTAGGATCATGTCATACTGCTGTGCACGGGAGACACTTGTGCAGAACAAAATACTAACCACCAACGCTGCAAAAGAGCACCGTCTGCCGAAGCTCATCTATTCTCCTCCTGAACTTACGCGAGATCATATAAACGAATGAAACTAAAATAAGAATAGCTCGCCAGTATAGGGATGGGGGCGATTGGTAGAGATGAAACTTTTCGATCGTCTCACATTGTGGTGTCACGACGAGCCGACAACAATGCCGAATTGACCGAAATCGCAACGCAAAGTCATCTGTATCGGCCTATATTGATCTCCTTGTGCCACTTCTCCGATATACCTCTGATGAAGTAGAGGCTGCGGTCCAGATTCATATTGCGGGGCCACTACCGTCTACCCGCGATCAAGAAGCGTTATCTTCCGCATGCGTAGCGCGTTTCAGTGATTGTGTTGGCCAGCTTTTCAGTGTATGAAGAGAAGGAGTTGCCAAAGCAGGTTTTCGAAGCCATGAGAACCACGCTACAACATCTGAGCACAGCTGTACTTGTACTGGCGGCGGCCATCCCCGTAGCCGGACAAAGCTCATCCTTGACGGCTGGCGAGTATCAGAAGCAATCGGAACCGCCTCCATCGGTTCAGCCCGCTGTTGGAGATCAGCTGAATCCCACAACCGTGACGGTTCCACCTGCCGTCCAGGAGCTGCTTGCGTTCAGGGATTCCGATGTGAAGTTCGATCTGCAGAATCTCATGAGCCTTCTCAGGGATCACCGGCACGAAGGATGGGTGCTGGCGGCTTATCCCGATCCCAAAACCAGTCGGCCTCTGATCGGTGCGGGATTCAGTCTGGATTTGCCGGAAAGAGAGCATCTACAGCGCGACCCGCTCAACTCCCGCGCCTTCATTGAACCGTCCTCGGCGCAGCTTTGGCAGGCCGCAGGACTGGATCTGGAGCGGTTACATACGATCCTTCAGCAATTCGACGGGGAACTGGCAACCTGGTCCAAAAAGAGATATCGGAAAAAGATCTGGACTCTGACGCCACAAATCACAGACGAAGAAGCGACACGTCTTCTGCGTATTTCTGCTATTCAAGCGATCGATAACGCCAAGGCTTATTGCCGCAATTTCGATCAGCTGACTGCATCGCAGCAGATGGCGTTAAGCCAGTTGGTATACCAGATGGGTCTCAATCTTGAGGAATTCAGCCAATTCCTGAGTTCGATCAACGATGACATAGGCATGGGGTCCCAGGTACAGAGCCCGAGCGGTGCCGATGAGGAGCACTGGAATGCCGTGCAGCAGTCCCTGATCCAGAGCCAGTGGGCCAGGCTTTATCGCCTTCGCGCGATATCGGTCATCGCTATGCTTGACCCGCAATACCTAGATCATCCTAATATGTCGGAACTACGGGTGAGCGCGACACTCCGTCCGGCTGTTGCGCATCGTCGCAGGAATCGGTCCGGGGCCTCGCTTCAGGGCGCATCGTACAGCAGGCATCTCGACAGGTCAGTCCACCGGAAAACTTTGCAGAGCCGGAGCAAGAAACGAATCTAAGCCTTCGGAAAGATCGCATCCGAGCTAAGGGCCTTCTGATGTCGTATAGTTCCTGCCACTGACCGATTCAGGAACGCCCTGCATGTTTCTCGGAGAGGGTTGGGTGCATCAAAACACTACAGTAAATGAACGCTGATTCATTTCAAGAAAGAGTCGGTGGCCATGATTGATCACTGTTTTAACTCGAACTGCCGAAGAGAACTACATTATCTGAGGGATGGACGAGTGGTGCGCGTGATTCGAGGGAAAGAAGACAACCTCTCTGTGGAGCACTACTGGCTTTGCGGGCTCTGTTACGAGGACCATGATTTTGTGTTTTCAGAAGACGGGGCGGTAAGTCTGGGCCTCAAGTCTCGCGGGGAGCATACGGACGAATTTCAATTGCATGATGTACTGCTTCCTGATCGCAGAAGTGCCAAAAGAAGCATCAGAGTGAGCCGAGAGCCGCACCTGTAGCTATAGGTCTCGGTAGGGGCCAAATCCATAAATATCTAGAAACGCGCTGTTGCTCAGCAACATAAAGCAAATATTTCCCGCTCGATACAGTCAAAAAATGTATAGGGTGATGTACTTCCGGCATGATAGCGTTCGGTAAGGATTTTTTGCTGGTTTCCTCGCGTCCCCCTCAGGCCCTGCAGCAGATTCTGTCCCCCATCAATTTAGGAGAACGATATGGCAACAGAAGCTCTCGGTGTGCCCAAAACTCTGCCTCGTCTGCCTTTGTACCGGCCCGTCAATCGCACTTTCGAGCGTATTTTCTTTGGAGGCATGGCAATCCTCCTCTGTGTAGTGGTTGTCATCGGTTTTTCGCCAACATATTTCGCTGCCGGAATGCTGCGCGCTCCGTTGCCCAGTCCAATCCTCCACTTTCATGGAGCGGCCTTTACCCTTTGGATGATCCTCTTCCTGGTTCAATCCGCGCTGATTTCGGCTCGCCGAGTAGCCTGGCACCGCTCACTCGGCACCATCGCCTTCTGCCTTCCGCCCATCATGGTCGTCCTCGGGTTCATTGCTGCCATCGATGCTCTTCACCGCGGCGTCAGGATCGGTCCACTGGAACCCGCTGTCTCCTTAGCCATTCCGCTGCTCGGAATCGCCTGGTTTGCCATCATCATCTTTGCAGCATGGCGTGCTCGCCGTAAGCCGGATACGCACAAGCGCCTGGTTCTACTCGCCACCATTGGTCTAACTGAAGCCGCCTTCGGCCGTTTTCCGTGGCATCAGATAGGTCTACCGCCAGCCGCTGGCGCTGTAACTGGCCTCGGCATCTTAGTTCTGCTGGTAATCGCTTACGATCTCATTTCGCTCCACCGCATTCACCGCTCGACAATGTGGGCCGCGCCCATCACATTTGCCGTGGGAGCCTTTGCGGTGCCTATTGGAATGACCCCAGCCTGGCACAGCTTCGCAGCGTTTCTGGCCCGCACCCTATAGATCAACTCGCTCAGCATTATTCAAAAGGCAGCGCTGACTAGCACATCAATACCACAAACGCCATCGATCCCTATACCGTCAAGGCTGATGGAGGTGGCTTTGCGCCAATTCCATCCCTGCCTTGCTCCTTGGGATCAAGTCTTCCTCCTCAAGCTCGGGCCGGACCGTTCGCGCCAACTCGCCCGCTCGCTGATAATGCTCCGTTGCCTTGCTCCATTGCTCCTGCGCAGCCAGCGTGTCAGCCAAATTGAGCTGCGTGATCGCAGAGTCTGGTGCCAGCGCGACGGCTTCCTGTGCTTTCGCCAACGCGGCCGCAGGCTGGCCCGCCTTCGCGAGGTCGTCTGTCTTCCGTACGTCTACCAGCGCAGACATCAGCGGCACAGCAAATCGACCCTGGTATACGTATACCCCTTGCTGGATGGTCGCCACCGGCTTCAAACCGCGAAAAGGTTCGAACCAGTTCAGCGGACCGTCCCCGGACTCGATTCCCTCAAGATCGCTGTCGCTGATTAAAACTGTCCCATCGATCACAGGCGGTACGTCCATCGGCAGCCTGAACCACCAGAGTGAGCTTCCTGTAGGTAGTCGCTTGCACGGTACGCCGTAGTCGGAAGGTTCAACTGCGCCATCCGGAAAGTAAGCGAACCAGCAGTTTGTGATGTGATTCTCGTCAAGATACTGCTTGACCGATTTCAGCTGTTGCCCCCAGTCGACATTAGCGTCGCTGAGGTAGCGATGGACCTCCGACGGCCCGCCCCACGCCTCGTTCCCATAGGCCATGTATGCTGGTGCAACCCGTACTGACGTTACGACCTGCCAAAACACCAGCAACGCCGCGGCGACCGCCCATGCGCGAGAACGAAAGAGTGCGTGAGCGACTGCCACTCCAGCCAGAGAATAGAGGAAAGGATAGATTGGCATCAGATGTCGTGCCCCGATGTCCATGTGGGACGTGGTTACCAGCGCGAAGTAAAAAGCGACCGGAACAATCAAAAAGCACAACTCTCTTGTGTGCCGATTTCCCCTCGGAAACCAGAGGAACGGAAGCAGAGCCAGCAGAATTAGCAACGGAAGCGTGGACTTGATGAGAAAAGCCGCTGGAAAGTACAGCCATGGGCCATGCCGATACATTCTGCCGAAGAAATAGCTCGTGTACTCCCACTCCGTCTTCTTCGTGTTGGCAAGACCCCAGATGTATGCCTCGGGCAGCAGGTGCCACTTGGCGATCAGCGAGAGTTCCGCAGCGCCGCTCTTACTCGGCATGGAGTCGATGTATGGAGCAAGTTTCGGCGAGAGTTCCATCCCAGCGGGTGCTGGTGCATAGCGGAATCCGTAGAAAGCCCAGATAACTCCCCAGGCGCAGATCAGAATGACCGCGCAGGCTGCAAGTCGCCGGCCTAGTACGGATAAACTTCGCGCGAGCAGCGCCTCGGTCCCGGCTAGCAGCACCAGCATAGGAAAGACGAAGATGCCGGTGAATTTAGCGCACATGGCGAGCCCCATCGCCAGTCCTGTGATAACAAGCCGCACGTGACTCGGCTCTTTTGCATAACGGTAGAACGCGTACACGCTTCCAAAGATGAAACAGGCATTGCCAAGGTCGGTCGATATCAACGTGCCATGTGCAAGTATGTTCGGATCGAAGATAAAGAGCGTCAGCGCGGCCAGCGCAGCGATGTCGCCGAACATCTCCCGCGTCGCCACATAGAGTAGTCCTGCAAGTATCAGCGTGAAAACCATGCAGGCCATGCGTGCCGGGAACAACACGCGGTCACCCCCATTGCCGAAGACAAACGCGCGCCCATCAACGAAGGCCTCCAGCGACTGAGACTTTCCCTGGTCAGGCGGAGTATTCAGGTGCATCGGCAGCAACGGAAGTGCGGCCGTAAGTTTAACAAGAGGTGGCACCTCGGCGTTCAGCCGGTAATCATGCTTTGTCAAGATGGCAAAGCCGTCATATAGGTGATGTGCCTCATCCCAGTTTGCGGAGTATACCCGCGCAACGTGGATGAGTTCGAATACGAAGACAAGCAGAAGAGCTGTTACAGCGAGAAGCCGCTGCGCGGTGGTCCATCGAGGCGTAATGTCCAACTGAGCTTTCCTGGTGTGAGGTGTGTTACAGGAACTCTACATGAGTTGGACACTCTGGAGAAATCTCCACACTCCACGTTGTCTCGGATGCAGGTAATGACTGAGAGCTTAGTTCCTTGAGACTAGACCGCTCAGCAATGCTTTGTTTGCATGCTATCCATCTTCTTCAGCGTCTAACGAGTGGATCGTCGATTTGGAACTCTTCAATTCTTCGTTCTCGCGACGGGATATTCTTGCCACAAATATTCCAAGGCCTCTGGCAGCGTCTGTTGCTTTACAGCTCGGTCGACGTGGCCAGCATTGCGGGCGAAGACAAATTGATAGTGGTAATGCTTAGCCGCGAGCACCCTGGCCATCTCCTCATTGGCGACGACCCAATCGTGTATGTTGTCGCGCATGACATTTGGATTCAACAAGTCTCTGTCCCCGACCTCCATCCAGATGCGCAGCGGCTTGGCCGGGGAATTTGGTATGAGGTGCTCATGAAATTCCCACGCCCCGTGTGGAGTCTCTGCGTGATATGGCCACTGTTGATTCACATAGGTTCCTGAATAGGTGAGGACGCGATGGTACAGCTCGGGGTGATACCAGGCCATGATTAAAGCGCACGAGCCTCCGGAACTACCGCCCATCGCCGCCCGTCCATCAGGATCCTTGGTCAGCTTCACCTGGTATCGGGCTTCCACCTGAGGCAGTACTTCTTTCTCCACGAATTCCGCATATTTGCCTGACATCGTGTCATATTCCAGGCCGCGTTCGCTGCCCTGGGCGTCGCCCCCTCCGTTACTGATTGAGATTGCAATCATCACCGGCACTCGATGCTCGGCGATCAAATGATCAAGCGTCGCGAACAATATCCGATCTGGGCCGTCCGCGCCCACAATGAACGGCGCAATGCTTCCTGCAATGTATTGTTTGGGTATGTAAACCGTCACCTTTCGCGTGTAGGGTGCTGGGTGACTGGTGTTCACTACCAATTTGGCTGCGTCTGTCGGATCTGGCGTTCCAAACGTATTCGGGTCTCGTGCAATGCCGGGATAGATCTTGCTATCAGTCGAATCCATCGTGAACTCGAATACTTCTCCGTGTGGCACATCTTCGCGCGCAGACGTTTCCGGCACGCGGTCATATGTCGGACCAATGATGAAGTTCCCATCGACGTTTGGAGGCGGATTCGTCTCGTCGGGCAAATCTGTGGCTGCGACATAACCGGAGGTGTGCGGGTCGCGCGTAGGCGGCGTCGGGCGCGCTGGAGCTCCAGCTGTTGAAGAAGTTTGCGCCATTGCCAGACATACGCCGCTTATCAGGCTGATCGCGAGCGCAATACTTACGAAGAAGGGGTGTTTATTGAGAGTAGGTCTCATCGATATTTCAGGATATGATGCGCGTGCGGGATTTGGATGAACTTCTATGTCCGGATGGTCGTTGTACGGCAACTTAGAAGTTAGCGAGGTCCCTCGTTTCGTTCAGGGCAGGGATTTGTGCTGGCAACTTGCCAACTCTGCCTTTCGTCATAATATGTTAGACAGCAGTCATGCTCCCGGTAGACCTATGATTTTGCGACGATTTACGCCGGTTCTGGCAGTCGTTATTTGTTCCACATCATTCTTCTACTCATTTCAGACACAGGCGCAATCTGCCGCGCAGACGCCGCCGGATCAATCGACATACACATTTCATGCCGACACCCGTGTTGTTCTTACCGATGTCACGGTAACGGATGCGAATGGCAATCCGGTGCATGGCCTGCCGCAATCCGCCTTTCGCATCTTCGATAACAAACAGCCGCAGGTTATTGCCTCCTTCGATGAGCACGCAGGGATACCTGCGCCGACCATACTGCCTGAGAGGACGTCTGGTGTTTACAGCAACGACTATCTCCTGCATCTTCTGCCTGTCCTGAATATCATCCTGATCGACATTGCCAACATCGACATGGCCGATCAGATGTATCTCAACTACGAGCTGACGAAGTTACTGAATGAACAGCCGGAGGGGCAGCTTCTCGCCATCTACCTTCGTGCAGGCTCAGGCTGTTTTCTCGTGCAAAACTTCACTTCGGATCGCAAGCTGCTGCTGGATGCCGTTCATAAAGCAATTCCGCGCTTTCCTCCGGCGGGGCACGAGTATCTTAACGACTTTGACACGCTGCAGCAGATGGCCATTGCTCTCAGCCAACTCCCTGGTCGAAAGAATGTGCTCTGGTTCTCAGGCGGCTCCACGGTTTTTCTGATCCCCGACGCCATCGCCCTGCAGAATGACGCTGATTGGCGCGCTCTCTATGATGATCTCGATCAGGAACGCATCGCCATCTATCCGATTGATGCGCGAGGGCTCACGGTGAACTTCAGCAATAGGATGATAATGGCCATGGCCGCACAGCACACGGCCATGAATAATGTGGCCCAGGCTACCGGCGGCCAAGCCTTCTACGATAACAACGGCTTGAAAGAAGCTACAGAACACTTTCTCAGCTCAGATACCAGTTTTTATACCCTGACTTACTCACCTCATGAACTGCATTTCGATAACAAATGGCACAAGGTCCGCGTCGCGGTGGACGGCGGCCCTTACCACCTTAGCTACCGAAGCGGATACTTCGCTGACGGCAGCCTTCACGACACAGATCAGCCCGCTAAATCCAGAACGCGTCTCCTCGCAAATGGAGAAAAGCTCGAAATTACCGAGCAGAGTCGCCAACCCATCATCTTTCAGGCAAGCGTGCTTCCCGCGTCAGATCCGTCTCTTGCCAAACTGGACAAGCCTTCCGGTTCCTTACCCCCACCTCCTGCAAAAAGAGGGACGGTTCCATTTTCGGTCCGCTATACGGTGCCGATTGACGCGTTCACAATGAAACATGTTGACGGGAAGCATCAGGTCGTCTTCGGCGTCGCTGTCATCGCGCTCAATCGTTATGGGAGTCTGGTGGAGCGCGATGCCCAGCAGGTTACGATGACCTTCAAAGAAGAGGTGTTTCGTCACGACCCTAACCTGCCTATCGTACTTGACCAGCAGCTTAACCTGGCAAAGGGCGATACGTTCCTCAGTTTGGGCCTATGGGATATAACTACCGGCCGCGCCGGCAGTATCCAAATTCCCCTTGAAGTCCTCAAGCCATCCAGGCACCAGCAGGCGACTGGTACGAACTGATCGCTGTTTGACGCATCAGACCGGCGATTTGGTCGAATAGCCCACTGTCCCAACAAGTGGCTATCCAGCTTGAAAGGGAAGGCAATTTATCGCTGACTGATAAGAAAACTTCAGACGGAGACAAATGGAATCGTTTCCAATTCTGCATCTGAAGTCTACAATTTCAATGTATCGAATCTGCGCTTTGGGGCTGTTTTCTCTTCAGGAGTGTATTGACATTGGTTTCGCTGGAACGGATTAGCTCCGGTGGTCGTATGGCTGCCGTAACATTTCTCACTGCAATTTTTCTCGTTCTCCTGATGGAAAGACCAGCTGCCGCACAGGCCAGTGATCCTGCCTCCCTTGTGAATCCCTTGATTGGGACAACGAATGGCGGCAACGATTATTCGGGCGCAGTGCTTCCGTTTGGCATGGTAGCGTGGAGCCCTGAACAGCCTTCGAACAAGCCGCGACGCAAAGTTGAGGGTGTGCCTGGGTCTATGAAGGATGACCGCGCCCGTCCCGCAGCTCCTGGCGGGTACGAATACACAGCAACGAAGATGCGTGGCTTTTCACTCACCCATCTGATGGGCACGGGCTGCGCAGGCGCGAGCGGCGATATCCCTTTTATGCCGTTTGTCGGCAACGTGCAGAGTTCGCCGTCTGACGATGCGAATAATGAAATCTATGCAAGCCAGTTTTCTCACGCAGATGAAACCGCAGTTGCAGGCAACTACCGTGTGAAACTCGCGAATGGAGTCACGGTAGGACTAACAGCAACGCCGCGCACCGGTGCTGGTCGCTTTACCTATCCAGCAGGACAGCCCGCGGTGATGCTGGTGCGCACCTCTGATTCCGAGACCGGGAGTACAGATGCGGCGGTCAAGATTGACGCCGCGACACGCACAATTTCTGGCTCGGTCACAAGCGGGAATTTCTGCGGCTATCTTGGAACGACGGACCGTCGCAGCTATTACACGCTCTACTTTGTGGCTCATTTCGATCAGCCATTTCTGACAACGGGCACATGGCAGGATTCCGCAGTCCGACCCGATACGACTGAAGCCAGCGGTGGCACCACCTATGGCACGCGCGGCTTTCCGCCTCCGGGCAAAGGGTCGGGTGGATGGGTCACACTGGATACGTCGAAGTCCCCCGTCGTAAATGTCCGCGTGGGCATCTCGTACGTCAGCGAGCAGAACGCCGAGGCGAACCTGCGAGCGGAGAATCCGGAAGGCACCAGTTTTGAGACGTTGCGCCAGCGTGCACACGCGGCGTGGAATGAGGCGCTCGACCATATCCATATCAGCGGCGGAACAGCCGATCAGCGCACGGTCTTTTACACGGCGCTGTATCACACGCTGCTGGGCGAAAACCTCTACAGCGATGTGGATGGCAGGTACTTTGGGATGGACCAGAAGGTCCACACAGTCGCTGCTCCGCAGGAGGCGCAATACAGTACATTTTCCGGATGGGATGTGTACCGCTCGCAACTGCAACTGGTTACACTACTCGCGCCACAAGTGGGCAGCGACATTGCACAGTCACTATTGAATCAGGCCGATCAGAACGGCGGCGAATGGGACCGCTGGACACATAACTCCGGCATTACACACGTGATGAATGGCGATCCGGCTGCGCCTGCGATCGCCGACATTCTCGCTTTTGGTGGAGACCGCTTCGATGTGAAGTCGGCATATCGCTCCCTGTTGAATGCGGCAACCGTGCCTACGGAACATGACTTGAGCAAGGAAGGCTGTCCCGTGGAATGTGTTGGTCAGCGTCCGTCGCTCGATCTGTGGTTGAAGCTTCACTACATCCCCACTGAAGGCAATGCATGGGGACCGGCGGCAGATACCCTTGAGGACGTGACGGCGGACTTTGCGATTGCGGAACTGGCGCGCCGTCTCGACGACAAAGCAAACCAGACACTCTTCCTTGAGCGAGCGCAGTACTGGAAGAACATCTTCAACCCGAAGGCGACGAATCAGGGCGGCTATATCCAGAACCGGGACGCGGATGGTACATGGCCAAAATTTGATCCGGCATCTGACGACGGTTTTGTGGAAGGCAGCGCGGCGCAGTATCTCTGGATGATCCCTTTCAACGAGCACGGCCTTTTTGAGATGCTTGGTGGTAATGGCGCAGCTAATGCACGCCTTGACGCGTTCTTCCACAACCCGGATGGCTCTTGGGCGGTAACTGAGTCCGGTGGACTGCATGCTGAACTGAACAATGAGCCATCGATTGAGACGCCCTGGCTCTATGATTTTTCCGGCCAGCCGTGGAAGACGCAGGAGACGGTTCGCCGTGTGCTGAACACGATCTGGACCAACACGCCGAAGGGCATGCCGGGAAATGACGATCTCGGAGAGATGTCGTCATGGTATGTGTGGTCGGCGATGGGTTTTTATCCGGAAATACCAGGCCGGGCCGAACTTGTGTTAGGCAGCCCACTCTTTTCCGAGATTCGCATTCATCGGCCGTCCCACGACATCGTTATCAAGAGCCGGGGTGCTGCAACCGATGCTCCGTATGTCCACTCCCTCAAGATAAATGGCAAAGCTAGCTCCCGGACGTGGTTGCCGGAATCATTCGTGAGCCAAGGTGGGACATTGGAATTTGTATTGTCGTCCATGCCGAATGAGCAATGGGGTACAAGTGCGGACGACGCACCACCGTCCTTCGCCCCCTCGGCTAAATAGGGTGATGTAGGCTGCTGTTCACCATGCCTAAAGCGTCTTTTTCTTCCAATTCAGTACAGAAGGCTTTCGTATGGGTGCGAAATGCCAAAAGCGCTCTCAAGGCAAGCAGTAAAAAATCTTACGAGAGCGTGATTATTCCATATTTATCTTCCAGGAAGATCTGTAATTCGGCTGGCAGAACAGAAGCAAGTTCCTGCCAGGTCACAATTTTCAGCCGGCAGCGCAGATCTGCAAAGCGGACCGCTTTCATGACGGCATACCAATCTTCTATCAAATCGGGGCGACGAGCATCGCACAGCACGCAAAATGAACTGCCCATCGCGTGTGCCGCCAGGGTGCCACGAATCAGTTGATAGCCGCCGTGTCTGTCATCTGACATAGGCAATTCATCGCGGTGAAATACATCTTCAAGATCACGGTAGCGATCAACCATACGCCGCTTGGCCCACTGAAAATCGCTTTCCGTGAGTTTTGCCTCTACCAGCAAATTGCCAATCTTCATGTCAATTTCTGTGTTGTCCCGTTTTCCGGCATGAAGAGGTGTGCGGGGTTTGAATCCGAACTCAGGCTTGGCATCTGTGTCAATGCCCAGCAGAAGAGCGACGTGACCGTCCAGAAGCGTTTCTGGATGGCAAAAAATATTCATCAGCAATGCGTCAGAACTGTTCGCGCAGTCAAGCTCTCTCCATCGCCAGTTGGCCCGGGCCTTGAATTTTCTGGAGGCGGTATGGACTTTTTGCAAGCGGCGAATCCAAAGTGGCTCTGAGCAAATCTTCTCGTACGCAGCGGGGTGAAAATTTCCGTGACGGCCCACATCATCTCTACCAAAGAGAATGCTTGGTGTCTCTCCATCTGTCATTTCGTGGAGTAACTTTTCAGCGGCCGCCAAGGTGAGAGCCCGCCAGCTAAGCTCTTGCCTCAGGGATATTGAACCGCGTGTGTTGAGGGCGTAGCGTTTCACTCGGGATACCAGCTTGTAATTAAGGATAGGCGAATATAAGGCAAAGATACAACTTGATCGGCAAACGCGGATTATTATGATTTAAATTTATTTAAGTTATTAACTTAATTATAGTTATGTCGATTATTGAAGCTCAGAGGCAGCGACATCACATTTAAATAGCCGCAAGGCTGTGGGCGGCTATTCTGAAGTACAGAAGAATGTGAGTACAGGAACAGCGATACAGATCATAGCAATATTGCGAGGTCAGTATTGACAACAGGAAAACTGAAGCGTGAGCTCGGCTTTCGCGATCTCACTTTGTTCTATGTTGTCGCTGGCTTGAGCCTCCGCTGGATCGCTACAGCAGCCGCCACTGGGCCGTCCGCTCTCGGAGTGTGGTTGCTGGCATGGTGTGGATTCTTCCTTCCTCTGGCGGGTTGCGTCCTCGAACTCTCCTCGCGCTACCCCGCAGAAGGTGGGCTTTATGTATGGACACGGGAGGCATATGGGGCCTTCCCCGCATTCATGTCCGCATGGACCTACTGGATGAGCAATCTCCCCTATTTTCCCGCAGTGCTCTTTTTCGCAGCGAGCAGCTTGTTATATGCAAGCCACGATATGCAGCACCTGGGGGACTCGCACGCTTATTTCATGATTTTTACCGTAGTGATGCTTGCGGTCATTACGGTGCTCAACGTGGTCGGTCTCAGCACCGGGAAATGGCTGAACAACCTGGGTGCAGTCGGGATAGTATTACCGGTGGTCCTGCTCATCGGGCTAGGCATGCTCTCGTTCGTAAGATTTGGCTCTGCCACACATTTCACACTGAACGGGCTCCTGCCCCACGCAGGCATAAAGAACCTTATATTTTTGTCTACCATCTTTTTTGCCTTTGGCGGCTGTGAGGCAGCTTCATTCATGGGCGAGGAGATCAACGACACCCGCAGGATGATTCCCAAATCCCTGCTTGTAGCCGGTGTCATTGTGACCGTTGGTTACATCGCTGGTACTGCGGCCATGTTGATAGCACTGCCTTCTAGCAGCATCAGTGGCCTGGGTGGCTTTATGACCGCGATCGAGTTTCTGTGCCGCAAGCTCGGAGTAGCGGCAATTGTGGCGCCCATCGCAGTTCTTGTGGCGATCAGTAACATCGGAGCGGCAAGCGCATATCTCTCAGCGACCGCGCGGCTCCCGTTTGTCGCCGGAGTCAATCGTTATCTGCCGCCTATCTTTGGGCGCGTCCATCCTCGCTGGAAGACACCTTATATCGCTCTCATTTCGTATGGGATGGCAGGAATTCTCTTCGGGTTCCTAAGCGAAGCGGGCACAAGCGTAAAGGGGGCGTACGACATGCTGGTCAGCATGGGAGTGATCACTTACTTCATTCCGTATCTCTTCCTCTTTGCTTCAATGATCCGCCTGCAATCGCGGCCGTTATCGCCCAGAGCGATTCGTCTACCCGGCGGCAAGTGGACTGCGATCCCGCTAGCCTGCATTGGTCTTATGTCTACAACATGCACGATCATCTTGTCGCTTTTTCCAGCAGAGGATGATGCCAATCCAACAGCGACCCTATTCAAGGTGTCGATAATGACTCTTCTGCTGCTGGGCATCGGTGTTGCAATCTACTATTACAGCCAGCGTTCTCTGGGAACCTCTGCTATAGCAACGGATTCCACGCCCCCATAGAAGGCGGGAGTCCGGGTATTTGCAAATGCATCCAGGAGAAACTCGACTCGCGTCCGACGAAAGGAACAAAAGGATGGACACACCTCTCTCCGAACTGCTGGATTTATACAATCCGGACGCTCTCCTTGAAGAGGCCTACACAATACCTTCGGCCTGGTATTTGGATGAGCGCATTGAACTCTTGGAGCGTGATCAGGTTTTCGGTCGTAATTGGATCTCGGTCGGACGTGTGGATCAGGTGGCTGTGCCGGGCCAGTTCTTCACGGTTGAGTTGGCCGAAGAGCCGCTTGTCGTCGTGCGCGGAAGTGATGGCGAACTTCGAGCTTTCTACAATGTATGTCGGCATCATGCCGCCGCCGTTGCCAACGTTCCGTGCGGCATCGTGCAGCACCTGCGTTGCCCCTATCACGGCTGGACCTATGGGCTGGATGGTTCTCTGAAAGGAACTCCGGAGTTTGCTGGTGTGTGCAACTTCGATCGCGAGAAGAACGGTTTAGTTCCGGTTCGCGTGGCCGTATGGGAGCAATTCGTGTTTATCACACTGAACGAGAAAGCGCCCTCACTCGAGAGTTTCCTCGGCGATTTGCCGGCAAGGGTCGCGCCTCTTTCTCTCAGCAGGATCCACTTTTTCGAGAGGAAGAGTTATACCCTGGCCTGCAACTGGAAAGTCTATGTGGATAATTATCTCGATGGGGGATACCATGTCCCTCACCTGCACAAGGGGCTTAACAGCGTCCTGGACTACAAGGAATACACAATCGAGACCAGCGAACATTATTCCCTGCAATCAAGTCCCATGGTTGTTTCACAGGAGCATGCTTCCTTCGCGGCAACAAGGACGGGCGATCGGGCACACTACTATTGGCTCTATCCCAACTTCATGATCAATGTGTATGAGGGCGTAATGGATACGAATCTGGTTCTTCCGCTCTCTCCGGACAAGTGTTTCGTCCAATTCGATTTCTTTTTTGCTGATATCAGCAATAGTAAAAAGAAATACAACACTGAAAGTGTCGCGGTCAGCGACCGCGTTCAAGATGAAGATGTAGACATCTGCGAATCGGTGCAGCGTGGATTGCGCTCCCGCGCCTATGGTGCAGGAAGGCTCTCGGTTCGCCGTGAAGCGGGCGAACACCTTTTTCACCGGCTACTAGCGAACGACCTTAGAACTAACGGTTAGCGCATACGGTACCGCGAGAATGGATCTAATCGCTACATCATGGCGCACTACGAAGTGGACCCACACCTGTCCCATCTCGTCGCGCCTGTCTCGGTTAGATATGGCACTCATCCAATGACGTGGTCGCGCAGATCTGCGGCCATTTGAGCTGCCAGCCTAGGGCTGGCGGTTGCATTGGCAGGACCGCACGCCAATCCCTCCAGCATCCACCTGCGTGGATCCGATGGTTGAATCCTCAATGATCTGCGATGGCGGCACATTGCCGCTGGCCCCTGGCGCAAACACCAGAATCCGGTTGTTAGCTTCGGCCACATACAATCTGCCGTCGGCCGATACGGCAATCTTATTGTTGAGCGTTCCCGGCGGACCGATATGGGTGAGGGCTCCGGCGATCACGCGGACCGGGGAAACGTTCCCCGAGGCGCGCCGGGGAAAGACCAGGATCTTCTGCATGCTTTGCGTCGGCGAGTAGGTATAGACGTAGAGTTCATCGTTTTCAGGATCGATGGCAATTGACATGGTGTTGTTGATGAAATCCGGGATGTCGCCCGGAAAGACTCCGGTGTTCGGCCCTGTAAGTTGACGCACTACTGTCGGCGCTCCGAGGCTGGTCGAAGTGCTCAAGGTCTCGATGAGAGCATTGTTGTTCGGATCCCAGCCGCCGACTATAAGATTGTCATCGTTGTCGACAGCCAAAGCCGACGCCACGCTAAATCCCGGCGCCACGAACGCAAATTCAGCTCGCGTGGTGGAGGGTTGCGTAACGGAGATGGCGGCATTGCCCTCCAGCTTGCTCAGGGCGAAGTCGTTCACCCGGCGGTCGGTCGCTTCAGCGATCAGGTCATTATTCAGGACACTTTCAATGCGGTTCGGGGCCACATTGCCGTTGGCGTCGGGGAGAAAAACGGCGATGGTGCCATTGGTAAGAAACTGGAGCACGTGCAGGTAGCCGTTTACGCTGATAGAAACCGAATTGGCTGTGGTCAATGTTGTTTGTGAGCCCTGGATGATCTGGCATGGCTGCGTGGGACCGTTGGCCCGGGTGGGATACCCCCGTACCTGATCGGTCAGTGCGAGGAAGACCGCGTTGGTGGGGCAAACGGTTGGGGTCTGGGCCAGGAGGGCGGTACTGGGCATAAGTAGTCCTGAACACAGTAGGAACGCGACTGTTTTCATCGGATTTTGCTCCCTGTAAGAGATGGCGTCCGGATGAATCTCTCCGAGATCGAGAAGGGCCTGGGAAGGTACAACCGGATAGGCATCCGGGCGCGCCTACAATACTCCGCTTTGAAGAGAAAAGGCAATGTGGCGGGTAGGCGCTGCCGACTTCAGAGCTTGTATCCGCCGAACCTTTCACCACCAAATAGCGTGTCAGGTCAGTTGAAATGAAGCAGTCTTTAATAACTCCTCGGCGCGTAGCGCAAGTCCGTGTGCCACCGAGGTGAACTCATTGCCGCTTCGCACGCGATTTTCTCCAAAGCGTGCCGAGAAGATTCGGCGGACCGCAGGAACGAAAGAGCTTCCGCCGGTGAGAAAGACGCGATCCACTTCGTGCGGGGCGACACCCGAAGTCCTAAGGAGCGAATCAACGCAGACTTCGATGGCCTGCAGTTCCTCTTTGATCCACGCTTCAAAGTCGCTGCGCGTGACAGAAATCTGCAGGTCCATGCTGCCATCTCGGAAGTGGAATTCAGCATTCGTGGATTGCGAAAGCTCGAGCTTCACACGCTGAACCGCCTGGTGGAGATGGTAGCCAAGGTCTTCATCGACGAGAGTGATGAGGGCTTCAATCTTCTCGGGCTCAAGTGCGCGCTTGTGTGCACTCTTGAGGATTTCGATGACGTTGCGCGTACGCAGGAACGAAAGGTAGTGCCAGCGCTCGAGATTGGCGTAGATCCACGCAGGGACTGCGGGCAGTATCTTGTTGAGTGATCGTGCGTAGGACTCCGAGCCAAGAGCGGGGGAGACGAGTTTCCGAACGATCCGCGCATCGAATGCGTCGCCGGCAAGTCCTACTCCGCTATTGCCGAGCAGATCCCGCGACGTGCGTCCGCGTCTGCGCACTCCCGGGCCAACCTGAAGCAGGGAGAAATCGCTGGTACCTCCGCCGAAGTCGCCGATCAATATTAGCTCATCATGGTCCAGCGTGGATTCGTAGGTGTAAGCGGCTGCGACCGGCTCCATTTCAAAATCAACACTCTCGAAACCTGCGAGGGTAAAGGCCTCACGCAGCCGCTCGACGGCATAGGCATCATCATCCTCCGTTTCTGCGCCGACAAAGCGCACCGGACGTCCCACCATGGCATAGCGGATTGGAGTGTTGAACTGCCGTTCTGCATGCTCGCGAAGATCGGCCAGCATGCGGGAAATCAGCTGTTCGATCGTGTAGCGGCGACCGAAGACCTCGGTGCCAGTGAGTGTGCGGCTGGAGAGATAGGACTTGAGGGACTGAATGAGCCGACCCTTGTCGTCCGCCTCAAGATAGTGCTCGATAGCAGCTGGCCCAGTCCACGAGTGCGTTCGCTGTACCCCGCTGATTTTCTTACTCCGTTCGAGATAGAGCACGGAGCGGGATGATGCAGTCTCTCCACTACGTGCAGGAAATGAGGCAAGTTGCACTTGAGAGTTGCCGGTTGCCAGTGCCATTGAACTATTGGTCGTACCAAAATCGATCCCCAAAGCGGGCAGTTGATGTCGCGCCTTCTCCATTCCTACTATTATTTCTCAGCTGACTACCGGTTTGGTGTGAATGCACCAATTGTCTTCTCAGATACCATGGTTTGAAAGGTGTGAAGTCTATGTCGTCGAACGAAACTACTGCGCCCCGGCAGCATGCATCCAGCGGACCAGCATTACCGCAACTCCCCGAGCCAAGCTACGCCGAGCGAACGCGCACCCTCATCTCGCTAGCCTCGGTTGGCACCCTGTCGACGCTCTCCCTTAAGCACTCGGGTTTCCCCTTTGGGTCTCTGATGCCTTTCGCGCTTGATCTCGCAGGCAGGCCGCTCTTTCTGATTAGCAACATGGCCATGCATACGCAGAACCTTAAGACCGACCCGCGATGCAGCCTCTTCGTTGCCCAGGCGAATGCAGACGGCGATCCACTTGGAGCTGCTCGGGCTACGCTGATCGGCGTTGCGGAACCTGTTCCCGTGGGCGATCTATCTTCTGTACGAGAGATGTACCTCGCCTGTCATGAAAACAGCAGCTACTGGGTCGATTTCTCCGATTTCAGTTTCTTCCGGCTCCAACCCGTCGATCTTTACTATGTCGGCGGCTTTGGAGTGATGGGATGGGTCGAGGCAAGAGATTACGAAGATGCGGCTCCTGATCCTTTGGCTCGTGCAGCTTCCGGAATTCTCGCTCACATGAACGCCGATCACATCGATTCAATGATCCTGCTGGCGAGGTTCCATGCCGGCGTAGAAGCAACGGAGGCAACCATGACTTCAGTCGATCGACTGGGCTTCACTCTTCGCTTGAAGACGAACGACGGAATGAAAGGTATTCGCATCAATTTTCTCCACGAAGTCGCGACACCTCAAGAGACGAGGGCGGTGCTTGTCGAGATGGTCCGCGGGGCCAGGCGATAACGTAATCGGATGGAAGGGAATTACCTAACGCTGACCATATCGTTCGAACCGCTCAGCAACCCTACCTCGATGTGCAACCTTCAACGCAATGCTCCGCAACGACGATTTCGATTTGCCAACTCTTTCAGATGCCGCTTAAATTGAGCGCAGCCCAAATGACACCGGAGACCAGCTCAGAAATCCCTGCCTTGCCCTCGCCGATATTGGTCTACGATGGCTCCTGCGGTTTTTGTAACCGTTCGGTTCGGTTCTTATTGCATCATGAACGAAGACACGACTTGTCGTTTGTGACGCGCAACTCCGAACTGGGCAAAGGACTGCGTCGCACACATGGGCTGGAATCGGTCGAGTCGATGCTGTGGATCGAAGGCGACCAGGCGTTTGTGGAGTCTGAGGCGGTGATAAAAGCGGCAGGCTACCTCGGCGGCTGGTGGCGCCGATTATCCGTCCTTGGTTCGTTCTGCCCTTCGTTCATCCTGAACGGAGCTTATAAATTCATCGCCGAAAACCGTCGTCGTCTCTCGTCCAAAGCAGCGGTCTGTCCAGTCCCCAGTCCTGAACACCGCAATCGCTTCTTAGCCTGACAGTGTACGAACGCATCGACAGCGTGGACGTAGGCACAGCAGAAGGTGCACTGAGACTCATCACGCTTTTTGCTGTCTGGAGTGCGGTTGTGATCGGAGTTTGATCCGACGGTGTAAGGATCTCTTGGGCGTCCGCGGTAAGTATTGCTTCAGCACCCCTGAAAGATACGGCAACTCTTCGAAACCAGCTGGAAATGGGATTCGATTGGTCTTCATGTAAGAATTCGAAGCACTACCAGTGTCATGTCGTCGTGCTGGGCAGCGCCGCCGGCGAACGCTTCTGCTGCGGCGAGGATTTGGGTCATCACTTCAGAAGCAGGCATCCCGTGGCACGTCTTGGCGAACTCGATCAATCTGTCTTCGCCCCATTCTTCGTTGCGGGCGTTCATGGATTCGGAGACCCCGTCCGTGAACAGTACAACCTGGTCTCCGGACTCAAGAAGAAGAGATTCCTGCTGATAGCCCTGCTGCAGGAGCCCGATCACCGGGCCGCCAGTCTCCAGGCGCAAGACCTCGCACCCCGACTCAGATTTGCGCAGGATCATCGGTGGGTTGTGACCCGCATTGACGTAGGAAAGCTGGTGGTTTCGAGGATCGTACTCGGCATAGAAAAGAGTAACGTAGCGGTTCGCCGAGGACGCCTCGTAGACCATGCTGTCGACTCGCTTCATCAGTTCCGTCAAATCGTGGCTCACCGAAGCCTGGCCGCGCAGTGAAGCTTCGAGACTTGCCATCATAAGCGCCGCGCCGATGCCCTTGCCGGACACATCTCCAATGGCGATTCCGAGCCTGCCCTCGGGCAGTTCGAGAAAGTCATAGTAGTCCCCGCCTACCTCTCGCGCTGGCCGGCAATGCCCGCAGTAGTCCAGACCTGGCACCGCGGGAAGGCGTTGCGGGAAGAAGTGCGCCTGCACTTCCTGAGCTATTTCCAACTCACGATTTAACCTCTCCCTCTGTGCCATCTCACGACCGATGGCCGTCGTCAATCGAGCAACCTCCAGCGCCAAAGCCGTCTGCGCCGCCGAACTTGTATTAAGACCGTCGAGTGCGCGCGCGATAGCACGGTGTGTGAATTCGTCTGTCTCAATTTCCTGCCATGTAATGAGGTGTGGGACGAGACGCTCTCTGTCCCGCTGGTTCCTTGGGGCGTTGGCGACAAGTTGCCGCAGACGGCCATCTGCGGGAGAAGAGATGCGCCCAAGAAAATGGTCGAGAGCGGGACCGCCGGAATCGAGAAGTTGAAGAAATACTCGGCGCGCCTCACGTGGGTCTTCCACAACGAGGTGCCGAAGCTCACCGTAGAGAATCTCAGGCGCTTTCATAGCGCTTCGACCGTAGTTCGAACGCCTTCCTTCCACCTTCGAGCAGTTCGATGATCTGTTCACGGCATTCGTCCACTGTTCCGGACTTCTCAACGACACCAATCCGTCCATCTGAGTTCATGACCAGAACAAGGTCGGCTTCAGCCAATACCGGAATGTTTGCATTGTGAGTGATGAAAATCATTTGCCGACGCTTTTTGAGCCGCTGCACAGCGTTGACCACGGTCTCATAAATAAAGTGGTTGTCCAGATTGTCTTCTGGCTGATCAATAATCAGCGGGCTATCTCTTCTTGCTAAAAGTATAGGTAATAGCGCCGTGCACTTCTGACCCCGGGAAAGATCGGACGCGTCCTTGAAATTAGCCTTACCTGCAGAAGAAACATTTAACTCGATGGCAATCCTGTCTTCGATTGCAATGACTTCGAGCGCGAGGGGATCGACGCTCTCGCGGAATGCATCCAGTATCTTGCGAGAGCGCTCGTTTCCGAAAGACGTAAGCTCCTCGAAGGAATCGAGGTCATTGTCTTGAATGAGCTGTGCGAGTTGCTCCGGCCTAAGCTGCATGAGTGTCGTGATGATCTCGTCGTGATTCCGAACCCGTGCGCCACGCAGCGCATCCACAAGCATCTCCTGATATGCCAGATGGTCGGCGTTTCGCATGATTCGGATGCGTACGCGCTTGCCGGCCTCGCGCTGGAGCTCAGTCGCGACCTCCTCCCGCATGGTTGAAATTTGGTCCCGCATCAGAATGTGAGTTGTTTTGAGAGATTTCCGCTGCTCACGCAGCCTCTTCAGCTCGGCATTCAATTCTGACCGTTGTTCCTCAAGGGCCTGAAGTTTGGCAACTTGCTGCTCAAGCGTGGCACGCACTCGAGCCTGCTCGCTCGCTGCTTGATTGATCTCTGTTAGCTTCGCCAGCTCACTAGCATGACTCGTGTGGGCGAGTAGGATGCTTTGACGGGCCTTGGCTACTGTATTCTGGGCTTCGCGAACCAGACCACTGATCGCCGAAATGTGTTCTTCAACGGTTCCCAAAGACGCTGCAAGTAGATCATCATATCGGCGGAGGATGTCTACATTCGCAGACTGCTCCTCCGCAAGGCGCGCCTTGAACGCGAGTTGTGCGTCTTTTCGTAGTTGGTCCAGGGCTCGGTCCAGCGTTCTAAGATCCCTATCAGCGCTGTCCAATTTCGTAATTTCGCGCTGATTGAGTTGCTGCTGCCGCGAAAGTCGAATGAAGTCTGCCGTTGGTTCACGATCTGACGGCGCGAGAGCATTTAAATGGGCACGGACGTCACCGAGTTCTTCCGTTTGCTCGGTTAGGTCCTGGATCGTTCGTTGTGCTGTCCTGATACGATCGGCATTCGCATCCAGCGCACGCGCGCTCTCGGCCAGTGAGAGATGGATTGTGCGCATCTGCTCGCTACGCAGTTCGTCCAAAAGATTTCTACGCTTTTGGCCGAGCACCTCGTCCGCTATTGCCTCAATTTCAGGGCTGCTGTAGGCGTCCAGCGGCAGAAACGTGCCTCGATCAATATCAACAGTGTTGATCGTCCTTCCGTCCGAGGTCAGAAGAACGGGCTGCTGCTTGAGGCCCCTCTTAATTGTGTAGTGACTTGTACCTTCAGCCAGGGCGCTAATCGTTACAAGAGCCCCACCGGCGAGGTTTGCCTGGATCAGGTCAACACACGGTTTTGGCGCAGCTGACATACCGCAGACGGCGAACCTTAATGCTTCGGCAAGCGTAGATTTTCCGCTGCCTCGCGGCCCTATGATGCAAGTGAGGCCCCGGGGAATGTTGACACTCAAGCCGGGCAGAAACCCGCCGCTAATCTCGATTTTCTCAACGAGCCACATACATTCGGACGCCACCGCGCGGGAAACTTGAGTGGTATGGCTATCAGCACAATGAGAGCTGCCCTAAGCACCGCATCGGGAGCGGAACTGCCAGTTTACGCTACTATGCGCCAAAAGGCGTAAGAGATCATGGTCAACACAAAAGGGGCGTTACCTGCCAGGACCCACAACTTCGCATTTGGAATCCGGCTTCGAAAAGGCGGCACGAGGAGCCGACACAAGCGCGTACCAATATAAACTGCATCATGGATACTACTTCCAGCACTTGATCATGCACATATTTAAAACGCCGCACGAATTGAAAGCCGATCTGAATCGTACACAGACACTCTCGAACGCTCGACATCTCCTGCGGACGCTTATCGTGTTCGCGGTCTCGGTTCTTTCTATATCGGGTGAAGCACTGGCGGATCAGAACTATTCACAGCAGGTATTTTTTGAGAACAGCCTTTCACCCCGCTCGTATTTTTACAGCACGGGCACAATTTCCGCGCCCAGTACTCTGGAGCTTATTGATGGCAAATTGCCGGTTGAAACGTCGGACTTCATCAGTGGCCCCAACGCTTTGGTATTGCAGTGGCAGTCCATGCCGAATGGAGGATGGGATGCGGAGATCAACCTCTATACTTGGCGCAACCGCAATGTAGACTTCTCTGGGGACAGCCTCTTTTTGTGGCTCTATGCGAAGGACGGCGTCCGTGCAGCAGATTTGCCGAAGATAGCGTTACGCGATCTTAATCGGAATTTCACGGCGCAGCTCTCTATTGGATCATTCACAGAGGATTTAGCGCCCGGTAGATGGACCAGAGTCCGGATTCCCTTGGCCAGGTTCTTGAGCGCGTCGCTGCATAATTTTGAGCCGCAACGTCTCGCCGCCATCATCCTTGCTCAAGGTGCAGCGGATGGCAGCGCGCATACGCTCTATATCGACGACATACGCGTAGAAAACGCCGAACAGAATAACCAACACACTCCAGCCACGCCAAAAAACATCGAGGCAAAGGGGTATGAACGTCATATCGATCTTAAGTGGAACGCAGAACCAGACCCCGCCGTCGCGCAGTATGTGATCTACCGTTCGATGCATGGCGAACCATTCCGAGCCATCAGCGTACAGCGATATGGAGTCAACCGCTTTACTGATTATGTCGGCGATCCGCATACAACTGCGTCATACAAGATTTCCGCACGTAGCTCTTCACTGCAGGAGTCGCAGCTATCGGCTGCGGTCATGGCGTCAACCCACCCGATGACGGACGATGAACTGCTCACGATGGTGCAGGAAGCTTCGTTCCGTTACTACTGGGAGGCGGCGGAGCCGAACTCCGGCATGACACGGGAAAACACGCCGGGCGACGATGACGTGATTGCGCTGGGAGCCAGCGGCTTTGGCATCATGGCGATGGTGGTTGGCGCAGATCGCAGTTTTGTTTCGCGTGAAGAAGTAGTAGATCGCCTTCTTCGCATTACCGATTTCCTTTCTCGGGCCGATCGCTATCACGGCGTATGGCCGCACTTCCTGAGTGGAAAGACCGGTCATGGCCTGGCTGTTTTCGGAATCTATGACGACGGCGCCGATCTGGTTGAAACCTCATTTCTGCTCCAAGGGCTTCTGACGGCGCGGCAGTACTTCAATGGGGACAACGAAAAAGAGCGGCGTCTGCGCGGTAACATTACAGAACTCTGGCAAGCTGTTGACTGGGATTGGTTTCGAGCGACGCCCGGGAAAGATGCCCTTTACTGGCACTGGTCGCCGGACTATGCCTTTCACATCGCCAACCGTCTGCAAGGATGGAATGAGGTGATGATCACTTATTTACTGGCGATCGCATCGCCGACGCATCCTGCACCTGCGAGTCTCTACCACACTGGATATACAGCAGAAGGCACAAACCACACATACGGGGAGCGGCACACCTACTACGGCATCCAGCTCGATATGAACTACGGTCCGGGTTCACCGGGACCGCTCTTCTTTACACACTATTCCTACATGGGCTATGACCCGCGCGGCTGGCGCGATAAGTATGCCAATTACTTTACGAACAACCGCAATGAAGCGTTGGTAAGTCAGGCATACGGCCTCGCAAATCCTTTACACCGGGAAGGCTATGGCGCAGACTCATGGGGGATCACGGCAGTCGATGGGCCAAAGGGCTATCGCGAATATAAGCCCTTTACTGAAGATGATGGCACGATCGCGCCAACAGGAGCGATCAGCTCATACGCATACACGCCACAACAATCTTTGCAGGCTTTGAAGCATTTCTACCGCGACCTTGGCGCACAGCTTTGGGATATCTATGGATTTCGCGACGCATTCAATCAGCAGCAGAACTGGTATTCCGGAATCACCATGGGCCTGAATCAGGCCCCGATGGTAGTGATGATAGAAAACGGCCGCACCGGGCTTGTCTGGCGGAATTTCATGTCGAATTCGGAGATGGCGCACATACAGCAAACAATTGGATTAACGCCGGATGAGAATAAATAAACAAGAAGATGCGTCTCTTCACACTTCATCCTTCCAGACGCCCCGAAAGCAAGCTCTTGGGAGTTTGCGGCAAAAGTAATGGTGTTCACTGGGCACGTCGGTGCATCAATACGCTCAAGTAGCGGACAGTCTCTTCAAGCTCAGTTATGGGAACGCATTCCCGATTGCTATGCGCGGTCCGCATATCGCCAGGACCGAACACAACTACTTCTTCCGCGACGGCAGCGAGCAGGCTGGCTTCAGAGCCGAAAGGGATCGAGGTCGCGGGTCTTTCTGTGAGTGCTTCGAGGTCACGGACGAGTTGCGAAGTTTCGTTCGTCTCAAAACCTGCCTGTTTCCGTAGCACTTTGACTTCGTATCGAAACCGAGGATCGATTTTCAGTAGCCCTTCGGCAGCTTCATTGATCGTTTCGAGCACGGCGTCAGCGGATTGTCCGGGAATTGGCCGCCATTCCAGTTGAAACGTGCATTGCCCGGGAACAACGTTCTTAGCTGTGCCGCCCTGAATCGTCCCGACATTCACCGTCGTAAATCCTGGGGCGAAGAATGGATGTTGCTCTCTGGCAAGCTGCGCAGCGAGCTCCTGGATCGCCGCGACGAGATGAGCTGCGCCGTAAATCGCCGATGTTCCTTCCTGAGGATGTGCGCTGTGAGCTTCCTGTCCAAAGATCGTGATCTCAGCCAGACAATACCCCTTGCCCGCGCGCGCGGTACGAAGTGAAGTGGGCTCTCCAATGACGGCCCGCTTGGGCCTGATCAGGCCGGCGGCCATTAGGTGCGAGGCGCCAATACAGCCGACTTCCTCATCCGCAGTCAGCACCAGACGCAAGCCGTTGATAAGTTTTGCTGGATCACTCTCACTAATCGCCGTCAATAGACAGGCGAGGAATCCTTTCACATCGCAAGCGCCACATCCATACAGCAATCCATCGGCTACGAATGGATCAAGAGCTTTCGCCCAATCCGCCGCATAGGGAACGGTATCGGTATGGCACAAAAAGGCCAGATCGACTGCGACCTCCGTGATCGGTTGACCGGGAGGAGAAGCTATCAGATTCAGCTTCTCAACACCCGCTGCATCCTGGTAGGCCATTTGCTGAGTGTGCCATTGGGCATCGTGCAACACCTGCACGGCATATTCCACAATAGGTCGATTCGACAACCGGGAAATCGAAGGAATGCGAACCAGATCGAACAGGTGATTTACAACCGTATTCATTGATGGGCTCCGGCGGTGTCGCTGTTCCGCCATACTTTCCGATGGATCTCCTGATACCGAGAGACAATTTCATCCTGGAGCGCGTGCTTCTGGTCGCGAACAACGAATTTACCATTCACGACCACATCACGAATGGCCGAACGGCTGAGAGAGAACACCGTGATGGGCAGAAGATCTTCGGTGGAATGCCCGGCGATGGATACGTCTTTGAGATCAACCGTGAAGAAATCGGCGAAGGAGTTGGGGGAGAGATTTCCAGTGGAGATGTCTAAAGCACGAGCTCCGTTGACGGTTGCACAATCGAAAAGCCGTGCGGCCAGGGTCTGTCCCCCTATTTGATCAAGAATAGCGCGTTGTTGTTGATTAAGCCGTAGGTGATAGTCCAGCTCGCGCGCATCTTCGAGCGGGTCAATTTGTGCTTGACTGTCCGACCCTAGCGCCACGCGAATACCCTTTCTCATGACCTGATCGGCAGCGATCACGCCGTCACCAAGATTGCGCTCCGTTGTGGGGCAGGAGCAGATGGTCGCTTCCGCTTCGGCGATCAGATCCGCCTCTTCCGGAGTGATGTGAATGGCGTGTACCGCCGTGAAGGAAGGACTGAGCAATTGCTTTTTTCCTAGCAGTGCAACTGGAGTGAGCCCATACTCGCGCAGGCAAGCGGTGTTTTCGGCCACCTGCTCCGCCATATGCATGTGAACGGGAAGCCTTCTAGTCTGGTTCCACGCCGCAAGCTCTTCCAGGTCATGGAGTGGTACGGCGCGAATGCTATGAGGTGCAATACCAAACCGCACTTCAGCCGAGTTTGCCGGATACTCTTTCGTGAGTGCCTCCATGTTGGTTATAAACTCGCGTTTTGATTCGAAAAATCGTGCTTGGCCGGGATCGCGCGGTAGCTCATAGCCTGACCGAAAATATGCCGTGCGGAGCAAAACGATCCGAATGCCGACAGACCGCGCCGCCGCAATGACTTGGTTGCTCAAGAGATTCGGGTCTTCGTAAGGTCGTCCGTCTGGGGCGGTATGTAAGTAGTGGAACTCTCCCACAGTTGTGGTTCCTGCGAGAAGCATCTCCAAAAATGCCATGCGGGCCACATCATAGACCTCCTGCGGATCGAGTTGTAATGCCGCGTGATACATGGTGTCCCGCCACGACCAGAAATCTTTGCCGCTTACAACCCTTGACTCTGACTTACCGCGAATAAGTCGCTGGAAGGAGTGAGAATGAGTATTCACGAAACCTGGAAGAAGCGCTTTTCCCGGTAGGTCAACGACGCTATCCGAAGTCTCGGTATTTGTTGAGATCCTGATGACTTGACCGGTCTCGCCGATTAGGAGTCCCGCGTTCGAAGTAAACCTGCCATTGGAATAGAGAAGCTCAGGACGGTAGAGCGTGTTCATCGGTCATCCTTGTTTTGATGGTTATTGAGGCAACTGTTCACATCCAGTCGATTCAACTTTGTACATAGTGCTCACGCCATGGACCACCCTTTCGCCGCGCATCCGGGCTCTATTAACTGAGGTACTTCCCGGCATATATACACCAGTGCGTGTCTGTGGAGCAATTTGAGTAATCAGCCGATTCTGCCCAGCATGTTCTGAGGGCTACAAATGACCTATTGCTCCGTGCTGAAGATTCACACGTCGGATTCGTAGTAATAAGACGAGCAGGAAAGTGCTCTTCAGCTTGGATTTAAGGTAGTGGATAACCAAGCGGATCGGAAACAAAAGGCGCGTAGCGAATTTGAACCCAAATAACTGTTGTAGCGCTTTAAAAACAGGGGTCTCATCTGCGACGTTGAATTGCGGACATAGATCCAGGATTTTATTTAGGAGACCTACGAGCATCTTTTCATAATTCGCATACGAATATTGCGCGTCAATTGTGTAGCAAGTACCTCGCGCGAGCCCGAAATAGCCAGTCGCGAGAGCGGCCCTGTATTTTTCGGTCAGCCGACCGATGCGAGCCAGGGCAACCTCGGACTTTTTTAGGCTAATACAATGGTTCTCCACCCATCGACCGAGATTGGAAGAGGAGACAGTTACGTCGCCGTGTTTTCTATAGATAAAGTAACAGCCGGCCTGGTAGCGAATCTTCACGTCCGACAATGCGACTGAAGTAAAAAAATCTCTATCTTGAGCGGCGCGTAGCGTCTCATCCCATCCGCCAGCCTGAATGACCACTTGCCGTCTGTATAAGAGTGCGCCCGGAGCTACCCACCACTGCCCTGACAGCAAGGAATAGAGAATGTCCTCCTGAACTCCGCTCACCTGAATCTTGTCAAGGTAGCTAAGGCTAGTGTCAGGAAGATGTCTCCTATATCTCCAATCTCCGTAAACGACATCGGCCTTGGTTTCTTCGAGAAACTGCACTTGTCTGGCTATTTTGTCGGGATCCAGATAGTCATCTGCATCGAGATATTGGATATACTCGCCCGTTGAGAGCGCAAAGGCTCTGTTCCTTGCGCTATTGCCGCCGAGGTGGGTGGCTGTTTCAAGTTTGATACGGGGTAGAAAATGGCGTAGAACCTCGAGACTTCCATCGGTCGAGCCGTCATCCACAACAACGATTTCGATGTTGGGGTAGGTCTGGTTAAGGCATGAATCAATTGCTTCCTGCACCCATTGTTTAGCGTTATAGCACGGAATAATGATCGACACGACGGATTGGTTGGCTTTGAAAGACATAGTTCTGGATGACATAGAATTAAGTGCCGGTGGCCTCCGCTGTCCGCCGACGAATTGCATCGAACACGGTATTTCTCAAGCGAACGGCGAACACTTGCAGCTCATCCATCCTCGGAGTGAGCCCCGGAGCAGGCTGGCCGAGTACAAGCCGGAAGCTGGAGAGAGCAAGCATCAAGCGCACCAGGGCGGCCGTGAGTAGAGCTAAGCTGGCGCCTACGACACCCCATTTAGGAACGAGAAGAAGAAGAAGCGGAAGCGAAAGAATGAGTCCACTGGCCTGAAGAATGGTGACAAGTCCTGGCCTCCCCAGTGCCATATAGGCTCTTGTCAGAACGAGAGTCGCACCCGTCAGGATAACCTCCGCGATCAGGATGTTGAGAATCATTGTCGCTCTGCGATATTCGTGGCCATAAAGAAGCGAGAGCAGAAAAGGCCCTAGTACCGCCACGACCACGCCGCACGCTGTTGTGCAGAGGGTGCTGATACGTATTGCACGGCCAGTCATCGCCAGGAGTTCTTTCGGTTGCAGCGAGACTGCTTTTGGAAACAATACCGCAGCTACAGCCTGATGTATCACGTTCAGCGTCCTAGACAAACTCAGAGCCACAACATAGGTGCCCATCGCTGCCGGATTGAGCAGATGAACGACGATCGCCTGGTCAGCATACAGAGAAAGTGTCCCGCAAATATCCACTCCATAAGAACGGAATCCATAGTTCAACAGCTTGCGCGTGGCGCCAAGCATATTGACCGGCCTTTTCCGAAAATTATGTCGAAGACGGAAAAGGAGAAATATGCAAGAGGGGATGCCGCTGACAATATACGCACAAGCTGCGCTGACAGGGGTCAACTGGTGCGCAAAATGAAGCGCAATTAGCCCGAAGAATGCCAGGAACGGCGACATGCAAAGAGCGAGACTCGATGCAAAAAAGTCATTCTCTGCTTCACTCGCTGCCCGTGCATTGGCAATCAGCAGAACAATGAACGCGTTGAGCATGAACAACTGCGCCATTTGCACAATGTGCGGCGAGTATTGAGAAAGCCAGAATGGAATCCCGATCGCACCCATGAGCATCGCGAGCGCTCCCATAAAGAGGGTCAGCGGCAACGAGGCCCACATGAAGTTGGTTTTATTTTCCGGCTCAGCCCGACTCCAGAATATTAAGGCGCTAGGGAGGCCAAACGTCATCAGGCCGCCCAAGAAATTGGGCCAGACTCCAAGCGCTGCGAGTTCACCGCGGCCGGCAGGGTGAAGCGCGCGCGCGGTGATGATTCCCGTTCCCGCGTTGATGAGGACAAATAGAATCCGGCCTCCCATGGACTGCATGACCGCGGACAGACCTGTCGTGGCCTTAGTTGCCATTCTTGTTTTCCCCTGGGGCAAAATTGGCACTGTCAGGCGGCGCCATCGCGATTCCTGCGAACATCCAAATGGCGCTTCCAGTTACGCCGAGCATGACGCTGCCGAGAAGCAGTTGTGAGAGCAATCCAATGGTGATACAAGCCGCGATTACTTCTGTTGTCGTGCGTGAAAATCCAGGCTGCCAGACGTTCCATGCCAACAGCGCAAGCGCGGCGAGATAAACAGATCCTGCGACCCAACCCAATGACAGAGCAATTTCCCAAAATCCGCTGTCACGTGTGCCTAATGAAGTCTTTCCGGCGAACTCTGCCTCCATAGTTCCTAGCCCAGTCCCAAAGGGTTCGTCGACAGCATATGTAATCATTTGCTCCTGGCCGTTTTGCCGCTCCTGGTAGCTAGTGTCATTCTGCATATCCGTAAAGGACAAAAAACGGTTCTGTACGGTTTCCCTTACCGGCTCGATCACCATTGCGCCGCCAACACATGCGCCGATGATCACGGCTGCCACTACGAGCCGCATCACATACTTTTTTTCCTGAAAAGCAAGCAGGAGAATAGCCAACAGGAAAGCGCCCCATGCCGCTCGGACGGAGGAAAGCAGGAGCGCCGCGCATCCGGCGGCACTCGCTAGCAGCGGAAGAAAGCCTCTCTGGCTCAATAACAACATGAGGCCTGCAATCAGAGTGAATGCGAGGGCGCCCGGTCCGTTCATCGTACTGAATACTCGTAGACTGAACGGCTCGGGACTTCCGATCGAGCCCATCTGGGTTTCCGTCATCCATAGAACGTCCCATCCGGGAGCCAGGACGTACTGGATAACCCCGTATGCTCCCATAATGAGGACGCCCCAGCGGAATGTAGTTTGCAGGGACTTGATGTAGGCTTCGCGACGATCGCTATATGTGAACTCAGAAAAGACGAAAAAGCCGAATACAAGCGGAGAGAACCAACCAAGCGCTGACATCAAGAGAATCTTTTTAGGGATACACAAGAAGCCGACACCGAATCCATACAGCACGCTTGCAAAGGCCAGTACAAAAGGAAAGCTGGAGCGCAGCCTCCAAATCTCAGGACGCCGGAATAAGGAGGGCGCGCACACAAGAGAGGCCAGGAACGGAGCTGCCAGAATCGGGTTGGTCTCTGCGAACCCGCTCCGATAATCGACTATTCGGCGAAGAAAGCAAATCAAAAACCAGAGCCACCAGACGAAACTGACATATGTAACCGGTGCTCGACGGTACAACAAATACGCAGTACCTGCTGCTACGAACGGAATCAGATAGCGGGCTAACGTTCCCCCCACCAGGACCAGCGCCAGCGTCGCCATAGTGAAGCAGCTAAGGAGGAGCATAGGCTGCTGCCGTGGCAAGGTACGCTTCACGTCCTCGGGCCGTGGCAAGCTGTCGAGCATCCCCAGAGCAGTCTCTTCTACACTCATTTACGGACTCCAGCCTGCATTTCCAGATTTTCACTTGCTACTTCCGTCGATCCCGACGTTGGATGCGTCGAGGTAATGATTCTTCGATACTGATCACACCATTTCGAAATATACTGCTCGCTTGAAAATTTGAGTTCGACACAACATATTGCGGCTTTGCCGTATTGCTCTCGCAACCTGGGGTTTCTTGCCAGACGGATCATCGCACTGACGAGCGCCGGGCGGTCGCCCACCGCAACTATCTCCCCGTCCACGCCGTGATGGATAATTTCAGGCGGGCCACCGCAATCAGTCGCTATGACCGGTTTGCCCGTCATCATCGCTTCGATGAGGACCAGCGCAAACGGTTCCACGTCAGAGTTGAGAACGATCAAATCCAACGCCTGCATCAGGGCTGGAATATCGGATCGCTGTCCTAGAAATCGGACCTTTTCTCCTAGCTGTAAGGCGGCAACCTCCTGCTCAAGAACTGCCAAATACTCATGATCTTTGTGGAATAGTGGCGCCCCAATGATTAGAAGCACAGCTTCGGGGATTGCTGATTGCAAATCGGCAAAGGCGCGGATCAGGCCGAGATGCCCCTTTCGTCGCGTCACCTGGCCTATGATGCCGACTGCGAATGATGCAGGCCGGAGCCCCATTTCTTCCCGCTTTGCTTTGCGCACATCCGGCTTCCCCCGGAATTTAGCCGCTTCGATGCCGTTGTGAATCACGTTCACCGAGACACCCTTGGACGTGAAAGGTCTCAAGCTGTATGCGGCCGCTTTGCTGCAAGCTACGACTTGGATCCGTCTTGAGGAATGTGCAAGCAAACGAACGAGAGTTGTGAGCGCGTGCGCCGGTAATATGTCGTGTGAATGCCAGATAATCCGCATGCGCGTTCCCATTGTGGCGAGGCTGGCCACAATGCCGGCGCGAACCGTATTTGCCTGAAGAATGTCGGGGGACAATGAGATGAATGTGTTCCTGACCTCGTATAGAGCGCGTACGATGGACCATAAATAAACGACGAGTAGGACTGGATTGTAAGTGAACCGCGCCAAAATTGGACGGCAGGTGTATGTTGGAATACCTAGGGCGATGGCTTCGCTTTGTAATGAGCCCTCCTCTGGGCATACCAAGATTACCTCGGCAACATCTCGAGGCAGGTTCGCAATTGAGAGAAGAAGCATCTTCTCCGCGCCACTCACTAGCCCGGTGTGGTTGTAGAAAACGATCCGCATGAAGCTCGACCCTACCTTTTAAAAACCGTGCCTTAGGCAATGACAGATTGAACAGCCTCATTTATCTCGAGCGAAATCACACTCGGTCTGAATGATTAAAAATGTTCAAGCGAGGGTTGGAAGGCACAACTGAATCGGATACCGCATCCAGAGTCCCTTTCGTTCCCAGGTAGTCGTGAAGCCAGGTTCACAGCTCTTTCAAAATGGGATATAAGAGCCGACACTGACCCAATGAACATAGTCGGCAATTTTGCTGACTCTATTTTTGGGTATGATTAGAAGATCACCTGGTTCAAGAATCACGTCTTCTTCGAGTTCTGGATGTTTCGGGTCCATTAACTTCTTTATATTCAGGATGCGTGTCTTGGCCATGTCAGTGTCAGTCTCGCGGAACAGGATCACCTGCGAATGTTTTGCACTGTCCTTGAATCCTCCCGCCATTGCGATCGCTTCGATCGCAGTGATTGTGCCATGCATCTCGAATTTTCCCGGAGCTGTTACCTGCCCGATGACTGTATAGCTCGGCTTAACAAAGTCAGTGAGCGTAAGCGAAATTTCTGGGTCATTCAGCCGCGTTTTTAATTGTTCTAGAATGCGGGCTTGCGCTTCTTCCAGTGTCAGACCCCCGATTTTGACAGAACCGATCAACTTAATGGATGTGTTTCCATCGGGCTGCACCGTCAGGGACTCGTCGTACTCCGGTGTATAGCGATAACTTAGCAGTATCTGGTCGCTAGGCTGAATCCGGTAAGCCTGGTCTCGTGTCTTTAATTGAGCTCCTGCGACGTGGAGCTGGCAGACAATCAATGCGAGGAAAAGATATTTTCTAATCACTTCATCTCCAATCATCGAATCAAAAGTCTAAGCAGCAAACGACCGAGTCGAGTCGACTCTGTGCTCAACAGGCCACGGCGAGCTGAAGTTGTCTCGAACTCGAACGCACAGGTAGGCCACCATTGCGGCGAGAAGAAATCCGATAGCTAAGTCAAGTGGCACCACGGGAGAAACAGGGTCTCCTTGGAGAGTAGGCGCTTCAATCAGAGACACATCTGTAATTCGCTTCTGGTCAAGAGATTCAGCAATGCGAGCCTCTTCGCGTTTCTTTGAATAAAGAAGATAATTCTCTTCATTCTCTTTAACTGCGCGGGCCAGCTGATCATTCTCGGTTTCAGCTCCGGCAAGCTGATACATCTGATCTTTGTATCCTTTTACAAGTGCCGTCAACCGCGCCTGACGAGCCTCCGTCCCGGCGAGGGTAACCTTTGACACGGTCAGGTCCTTCTCAGTATCTTGCCGGACCTGATTTAGACCACTAACCTGCTCGACATTGGAGTGCGCCGTCACGCTATTGAGCGCTGCTTTCGTGTCTGCGATCTCCTTGTCGATCTCGGCCACAAGCCGGTCGTCCGATCGGAACTTTGTGGTCAGCTCGGTGCGGCGATTCTGCAACTCAGCCAGCATCCCGCTCAACTGTGAAATGAGAGCAGTTTGGGGGCTCGTGCTGATTTGCGAGGTTACTCGCTGGTCCATTCTTGCCAAAGCGACCAGGCCTGCCTCGACTCGCTTCTTGTACTCTGACACCTGAGCTTCGCTATCATCCAGGGCCGCTTGAGCATCTATTGCTCTCTGGGTGAGAGGGTCTTTTTCATCCGGATTCAAGAGCGCGGCATGCTGCTCGCGAAAGGTACGCAGTTGATCCTCTGATTGCGCTAGTCGGCTCGCATATGCATTCGCTTGTTCATCGAAAAATGTGAATGACCCGGGCGCCTCGTGCGCCCTCAGGTGCTGGCCCAGATATGCTTCGGCAAGATTCTTCAAGACAGTGTTCGCGAGTACCGGATTTTTTGCCCGGTAAGAGACGGAAATAATCTCGGACTTTTTCACCGGCGCGATCTCCAGATGGCGCTCGAGAGAACGAACTGCCCTGTCTACGTATAACGATGACGGGCGTGGGGACGCGGCACCCGTGGCTGGATCCGTCGCGAGGCCCGATTTAAGGACCACTTGCTGAAGTACATCTCGGCTCTTCAGTACTTCGATCTCCGAATTGACCCGAATTTCAGCAAGCTCCTGATAATACGTTCCGTCCTTACCGTCGCTTGGGCTAATCACCAAATCCTGGCGCTCCGTATTCACAAGCAACCTCATTTGCGACTCATACTTGACAGGGAGTAGAAACACAATGCATGCAATTGCCACAAACGTTATGGTGAAAACTACAAGGAACAGCTTCCAGTGCCGGCGTAGCCGATGCAGCACTATAGTGCCGGGGTGGTGACCGAAGCCGGTGGAAGCACTCATATTTAGTTCAGGCATAGAGAGAGTCCCTTCAAAAGTTAGCCATCGCGTGAACAGCTCGACCAGATCGAAAGCTCAATACCAGTTAACGCCGCATCATCGCGGAGAGCCGAATTGCTTTCACAACGTCTGAATTTTAAAGTTCAATAGCTCTCCCACTAACGAGATAGGCAGAAAAGATCAGATGAAATAAGAACATGAGAACGGCGGGCTGCAGTAGCTAGAGCAATCGGGAACCCGCTTATGCACCGAAGAGCTGATGATTGTATTTCGAGCCCAGATTAGCATAGAACATCATCACGTCCATAATTAATTATTGCGATATTTTCGATACTCAGATGCATTGATGTATACCTCGGCTTAGATGCTGAAAGGTATCGATAATTATGTCTGGATAAGAGAATGTGATTTGGGCGAACTTGCGCGCGCCTTTAATACTATGAAAACAGATGTTAAGACCTGCGGGCTCTTATGGTCTTGTGCGTGCCATATACATCAAGCGCTCACTATGGCAGTCTGCGTGCACTACACACATGTAGTGAGAGCGTAATCATGTATAAGATCTTTTTATGCATGCGAACAGAGAAGGCATATAGTCAACAGGCATCACTCGACTAACTCATTTATCGTCAGAGATGTAGCTCATTGCGATATCAGTTCCAGTCGAAATGTGATAGCGGAGGACTAATAGGCGGATGTACACAACAGCAGAGTATTTTTTTCGTTGCGCCTTAACAAACCTGTGCTACTGTTTAGGCAATTACCATCAACTGCGCGAGTCTAGAGGTGCAGCCGCACCCGCAGTTTCGAGATAACTACTAGCGACTCTATGTGTAGCTCTAAGCCAAGTACACATCCGAGTTCTATTCAAAACAGCACCGCTCCATCCGTTCAGTGCTGTCATTCTGCCTAAGCGATAAGTAACAATTGCTGGAATGCTCCTTTTGCTGCCACAACTGAACTTGTCAGAGAGAAGTGAGATTAGCCTGAAGCCATGACCAATGGATAGGTGCAATCTAATCGCTCTCGCAGAAACTGACACAGCGCCGCGGTAGCATGCGATCCAATACCGTCGGAACAATTCGCGAATACGGCACGGGGCATCTAGTCGGGGCCGCTATGCTGTCGGCGCTTTGATGGCCGAACAGTAACATGGAGGGCCGCGCACGTTCACCGGTTCGCGTTGAGAGTAACTATCTGAAATCACTTGTCGATCGAGTCTACTTCTCGATCGCTATCAGAAATTGGGCGCGGGCGTATTTTCCGCTTTGCTCATCTCGAATCTGGAGGATTGCATTGGCAATTCACGTATCTGTCATCATAGCGGCCCACAATGCAGCAGCATATGTGGCCTCGGCAGTGCGGTCAGCCCTTGACCAGACGCTTCGTGAGCTAGAAGTCATTCTGATCGACGACGCAGCAACCGATGACACTGCTTTCGTCGCTTTGAGTGCCGCCAAAGGGGATCGCCGATTCTCTGTGCTCCGCTGCTTGAGCAATGGCGGACCAAGTGCTGCAAGGAACCTGGGGCTTGATCACGCAATGGGGAAGTGGATTGCGCCTCTGGACGCAGACGATACCTTCAGTCCAAACCGACTCGAGTCAATGCTTCAGCTGGCGGAAGCCCACGATGCTGATCTGCTCGCAGACAACATCAGCGTGTCGAGGGCACCCGGCTTTGTTGCTGGGTCTCCGGCACTTCCGCACAGCTTCATGACGAAAGCCGGCCGTGTCTCCGCGGCGGAATTTGTAGCCAGAGATCGCCCAGGGTACGGCCTCAAATCAGTGGGCTTTATGAAGCCGCTAATGCGTTCGGATTTCTTGCGTTCGCAGCGGATTCAGTATGACCCGCGGTTGCGCAATGGAGAGGACTTCCACCTATACATGCGATGTCTACTTTTGGGGGCCACGCTGCACGTCACTCCGCAGGCTTGGTACCAATACCTCTACAGAAGCGATTCACAGACCAGAGGCATTGAGGCGCGGTATCCCTCGCAGTTGATCGCGGCCAATGAGAATCTGGAACAGGTCGCACTTGAATGTGGCGACATTAACGCACTTATAGAACTGAGAAAACGGCGGCAGGACATCAATCGCTGGATACCTTATGTATCCTTTGTGGGCGCTCTTCGAGAAAAGCAGGCATACCAGGCCATGAGACGCTTCTACTCTCTTCCTTCGCACACCTATGCGCTCCAGCGATTGTTGCAGGCTGGGTTGCGGCGCGCCTGCAGAACGTCATAATAGCGCGTCGTTTCAGCGCAGCACGCCATAGTTTATGTTGACCCTCCTGGAGGTATAAATGCGGTTTACTAGAACACTGCTCGTATTCATTACGGGGTTAACTACGCCAGTATATGCACAACAACAGGCGTCTCGTGCCTATGACTTCTCCGAATCTGTGGGGGTCAATACGCACTTCAGTTACACAGATACTGGCTACTACCAGCAACCTGCCGAGGTTATCAGTGCCCTCCGAAAACTACACATAAACCACATCCGTGATGGGCTAGCATATTTCTGGGTAGCTCCAAATCTGTACGCAATTTATACGCAACTTGAGCCAGCCGGAATCCATCCGGAACTTGTTATGCCCAACCCCAAGAATGGCGCTCCGTCCGCCAAGCAGATCGAGACTTTGCTGCCAAATTACCCCGGTGCCGACGCAATCGAAGCGCCGAATGAGTACGACCAGAGCAAAGATCCGAACTGGGTGGCGAATCTATCTGCATACCTCCCGACCTTACGGCAGGTCCAGCGAGACACTGGACTTCCGGTCATCGGGCCTTCACTTACCAAGCCAGCCTCTTATGCTGCTTTGGGTGTTGTTTCGCAGCACATGGAAGTAAACAACCTGCATGCCTATTGGGGTGGACGGAACCCCGAGACGAGTGGGTGGGGCGGCTTAAATTCAGCGAAACATGCATATGGTTCGATGGAATACGACTTTGACAATCTGAACATTGATGGTCCGGGTTTGCCGGTAATCATGACTGAGTCTGGCTATGTTGCCTCCGACGTACCTAAGCAAAACGTCATTCCCGAGTCAGTGGAGGCAATCTACGAGCCACGTTTGGTACTCCATGCATGGAATAAAGGAATTAAACGTACTTATATTTATGAATTGATGGATGAACATTCTTCAACAACTGGATTCGGGTTGCTAAGATCCGACTTCTCGCCACGTCCCGCATATACGGCGCTCGCCAACTTCATGGAGCTCCTCGACGATCGCCCGGGGGATTTCCTCGCTGGTAAACTCAACTACTCTTTAACAGGTAACACGCAAGGAGTAGAGACAACGCTGCTTCAGAAGCAGGACGGATCATTCTGGCTGGCTATTTGGCTTAAGGGCTGTATCTATGATGTGAATGCTCTTAAGGCCACACCGATTGCTCCGGCAGCAGTGCAGCTCAAAATAGCCGACGGGAAGAAAGTG
>Ga0207114_1036_pt1 | contig 44004 bp, 67 predicted proteins | sample Alteio_BWMinHeat_70_FD_153560 | JGI IMG/M metagenome (GOLD analysis project Ga0207114, IMG submission 153560) | Enriched cells from forest soil in Barre Woods Harvard Forest LTER site, Petersham, Massachusetts, United States -... | ecosystem: Environmental > Terrestrial > Soil > Temperate forest >... | reverse complement strand
GTAATCGAAGCATATGAGATCAATCTCTATGACTTCGCCGAGACTCTACACGAGGAGGATGTGAGAGAGCTAATGGGCCTGGAAACTCGGGACAGTTACAGAGAGGAGAATGACCTTGACAGAATCGTTTGATCCATGGTACTCTCTTTCATCGGGACATTTCGTCCCAGGAGACAGCAAACAATGACCGACGCAAACGGAAACAAAAAGCCCGGCCGCGAAGCGAAGTACAAGCTTGACCTAGCCGCTTTCGAGTCCAATGACGGCGAGGTCCGCACGGTACAACTTTCCAAGAAAGGTGATGATGGAAAGACCTACAGCGTAGAGACGAAGGAGGTTACCGTTATTGACCTGAATCAGGCACTAGCGATCCTCAGTGGCAATGAGGAACACCTCTTTGAACTCTTCACCGCCCGTGTAATCAATCCAATGCTGCAAGCCGGCGCCCGTCAGAAGCTTGCAGTTCTCGCACAGGGACCGACGAAGGCCATTCTCGATCAAATCGCAACCCTGGTTGATGGTGGCGCCTTTGATGAAGCCGAAGCAACTGAGCTCGTGGTTGCTCGTTACAAGGCCAAGGGTCTTGTGTCAGAAGACTTCGTTCTCTCCAAGTAAATCTCTTCAGTACCCTTTAGGCCCGTGCTCGTACAGACGGGCCTTTTCTTTTGCTTGCGGTCTTTCGTAGAATCAATCTCACCTGGCCAGACGCGCATCATCATCTATACACGCATGAAAGATGGCCGCCACGCGCACGACGTTGCCCCGAGAACGACGATCGGCGAGAGCAACCTATCAACCCCCGTCGAAAGACCTTTCAACGACTATTAGGGCACAAGGCAAGACGCGTGCCAACATGAATTGATTCTATCAATCATAATCTCACAATCAATCATTAATCACACGTTGGCAATGGTTCCAATATGCGTTCTTTGTTCGAATCAATCATTGTTTACCCGTTGACGGTCACTTTCCAGCAATTATTTCAAATTCCAGGATCATTTTTGCCTATTCTTTCTACCAACTTTCGTTACTTTCCACGATCATTTCGTCATTAAAAAGAAGCCAATGGGAAGAATTGCCGAACACGCGTACATTACACGTACAGCACAGGACCGGTACACGTCTCCCACGCGTTCACTACTGAAACGCGCGTAACCTCTTTAGATCCATATCTTAGCCTCACCCTACCCTCTCTATGTCAAGGTCGTTTGGACCCTTTCTGTGTGTGTCTCTGTTTGGTTTGTTTATATTAAAAAAAAAAAAAAAAAAAAAAAGAATAATACAAATAACTACACACAAAAATCCCTTGACAAAAGGGTCCAAAGCGTGCTAAGCTATAGGGGCATGGGAAAGTGTATGTCGCTGAAGGGTAAGGGGTTACGGGCGAAGCGGTGGGGTGCACGTGCCGGTCAGGTGATGCACCTGTGCTGTACCCGTGATGTCCCGATGCGTAGTACTTTTTCCCGATGCCTTCTTTTCACTGTCAAAAATCAAATTCAATGAATGTTTTCTCAGTACAAAGAATCGAGAGGAGAATTGATTCTATGAAGCAAACTCACATGCCATTAACGTGCATTCATTGTAATAAGCGTGTGTGGGTTTGCAAGACAATAGGAAAGAAACCGTTTATTTGCATGGTTTGCTTGAATCATTGATTTTTACTCTGGGATAAAGATTTATACAAATCATAGATCCTTTATCCCAGCGATAAAAACCAATAAAAGGAGATAAAATCAAATGTGTATAATTGGTAAAGCACTTGAAGTTTTAAATCTTATAGAGGATGATAATGTAATTGGATATCGTGAGTTTTATATCAAAGATGTATTTAAAGGGAATAGAATCCTTAGTGGATTAAATTACACTAAGGATTTGCAAGTACCAATTGGTGAATCAGACGCAATTCCTACATTAGATAATACCAATGGTTTGTGGTCTTATAATTATAATTATTATAATAATTATAATTATAATTATTATAATTATTGTGTAACCGCCAAAATTCAAAACTTGGGTACTACAATAAAGCATGAGATTGGATATCGCGCAAATAAAATAAAAGTTTTGGAATTAGTGCTTTTAACCCCAAAAGATATTGATTCAACCTTTAACAAATTTATAGAGCATTTTAATAGCGTTGTTTCCGAAAGTGCTAAACTTTACAACGCAGAAACTGTAAATCACGTAAATTTCAAATAAGACCCTTTATAAATTGCTATCGAATGATAATCATAGAACAAAGTGACTATCATGAGACATTCGATAGCAAACATAAAGGTTCACGAATATGTACAATCGGTCAATTGCTGTGGATCATAGACTTACATGACAATCAAAAGGTTAATGATAGGTTCTATGATATCCATGATAAAAGTTTTTGGTCTTGCAAAGATCAAAGATGTTTTCAAGAAAGGCATCGCATGAATGAGATCATAAAGAAAATATCACTTGAAACGTTACCGGGCGAGCCTTTAACTGAAGAACAGCAAAAAGGTATTTTGGCATCAAAGCTTCCAACAAAAGAAGACGATTCAATTCGATTACAAGGTATGTTAAAGAATATGACATATCAGCAATATATGGAAGCTTTCAACAATAATGATAAAGCACTAGAAGAATTAAAGCGCTTTATCTTTCTTGATTCAAAGCCGGCGGTATCAAACAGAAGTACTGAGGAACTCCAGGATTACATACAGATATTAGAGAAGAGTAGAAATCTATTGTCTGTAGTAATCCAGAAAAAGCGTAGTGAACTTCAAGATATTATTGATGATGCCACGGAAACTGAAAAGATTGAAATTCGCAAGCGGGATAAAGCTTACATTCGTGATACAAACAATGATGACAAGCCAAAGCGCGCATCAAAAGATCCTGTAATCAGAGCCGAGGAAAAGATGCTCAAGACCATGCAAGATATGGGAGTCAAGCAAACAAAGATAGATGAATTCATTATAAAGTTTCGAGCCGGGACAGTTAAAAGCTTTAATGAATTCATGATGAAACATGCAAACAAAGCAGAATTGTTTGATTGAGGAGGATAATATGATTGAGCATATCTGTAATTGTGGTGAGCCTTTTTACTGCTTTAAAGAAGCCTCATGTAATGAACATCCAAAGGGTTGTGGCAAATGCTCTAGATCGGAGTGGATTATATTTAACGTCCGTAGAAAAGAAAAAGAAGATAAGTAATGTGGAATCTAATTTTTGGAATTATGATCGGCTTTCTCATTGGAATATTCACAATGCTTTTGAATGAAGAGAAGAGGTTAAAAAGTGAAAGATCGTTGTGAAGAGTGTTATGGTATCTTACCAAATTTTGATATCATAATAAAAAAGATTTTTGGAAAAGAGTATAAATTTTGTAGTAACCGTTGCTGGGCCCGGTTTAAAACGATAGAATTTAACGATAGAGATTCTCGATGATCCTTAAAGAAAAGTGCCCAGTAAAGAATTGTGGAAAGATACAGCAGGAAGTATCTCGCAAATCTTCAGGCAAATACTATATAGTAAAGCTTGAATGTGGCCATACATTATCAATAAAAGCCACGGAAATCAAGAAAGATAAGATAACAACCATTGATGGCAAGAATGAACTTTATCCCTTTCAATATGAGGGTGTACAAAAATGTGAGTCTGCCGGGCTTAGATTTTTGTTCGCGGATGAAATGGGATTAGGAAAGACGCCTCAAATTCTAGGAACATTAAAGCGTCACCCGGGAGCTTTTCCTGTTATTATTTTAGTCAAAGCTTCAATCAAACATCAATGGGCAAAAGAATGTGTGAGATGGCTAGGAAAAGAGCATCTACCATTTATCGTCCATTCTTCCAAGGATCAGATCATTGATATATTTGATACATATATCATCGGTCTTGATTTACTTAAGAATCTCGACTTAGAGGAAGTAATTGAGAAGATTAAACCAAAAACAATCGTAATAGATGAGTGTCAATTAATCAAAAACCGTGAATCACAAAGAACTCAATCAGTACAAAGATTAGTATCTGGAAGAATCTTCAGAAAGCGTGTAGATAATCCTAATCTTGAAAAGAGAAAGATTATCAAGACGATTACTGAAGATTTAATGAAGTATCATGGGATTTTCAATAGATTTAAGCTTAACTTCGAAGATTTAGACGAGAATAAGCTTGGTCTCTGTGAATGTGAGTGTAAATCACAAGGTATTATCACAGGAAAATTAACTCTAGATCGTAAACATGCAGAGAATGATACAATTGATGAAGTAATGGAAACAATCTTGCATGAAATCGCACATGCAATTACTCCGGGCCCCGGTCATAAAAAGATATGGGAAGATACCGCAAAATCAATCGGTTGCGTAAATGAACATTATCCATCGTGGTGCAATGGTACAATTGAACCGCAAAAGGAATTTAGTTCCGCAAAGTATCTTTTAATGGCATCCGGGACTCCAATAAAGAATCGTACAGCAGAATATTTCACAGCATTAAACATGCTCCGACCAAATAAGTTTCCATCATTTGATGACTTTCAAAGATATTATATCTCTGATACTACTGGCGGTTTACGCCCGGCAATGGTCGAAACTTTCAAGGAGATGACAAAAGAATTTATTATTAGAAGAGAACGATTAGAAGTAATGCCGGAGCTTCCAATTATTAATAGAACCTTCAATCACATTGAGATGGGCGATGTTGTTAACAAAGCCTACCAAAATACATTAAAGAAGTTTAAAGAAGCCTATAATGAAATGGAAGAGGAAGGTGGCTGGGGAAATAATACATTAAGAACTAATGTTCTCGCATATATCACAAAAATGAGACATTTAGTAGGTGTAGCAAAGGTTGAACCATTAATTGAATATGTAGAAGAGTTTCTGTTTGACACTAATAGAAAACTTTGCATATTCTTGCATCATAAAGATGTTGCACAAATGGTCCATGATAAGGTAAATTCAATTTGTGCAGATGGAAATTTTAACGCACCATTAATGTTCACTTCCGATCTTGATTCACATGAAAGGGAATCCAGGAAACAGAAGTTCATTAATGATCCTTTAAATAGAATCGCAATTTTATCGACGCTTTCAAGCGGAGAAGGTTTAGACGGTCTGCAAAAAGTATGTTCAGACATGATTATGCTTGAGCGCCAATGGAACCCCGCGAATGAGGAGCAAGTAGAGGGAAGATTTAGTAGAATAGGCTTCAACGAAGAGATTAGACAGGTTAATGCGGTTTACTTCTTGGCTACCGGAACCATTGACGAATTCTTCGCAAACCTTGTAGAAAAGAAGCGGGGAATAGTTAAAAATACGCTTAATGGTACAGAATTGTCCTGGCACGAAGATTCTTTGATGCGGGAATTGGTTGAGATACTTGCATCAAAAGGAGGAAAAAAGTGGAGTCTCTGACAAATGAACAAATGGTAGAACTTGTAACTACTTTACTTCCAAGAGTAAAGTCTACAATCACTGAAGGAATTACCTTTTGTCAGATATCTTATGATAAAACCTTTTACTGGTTCTATCTTGGTATGCACAATAAATGGGTGGCTACCAAGCAAGAAAGAATAGATATCAGTAAGCACTGTTATACACAGGAATACAAATATTGCTATGATGCTTCCAATCATCAATGTTGCAAGGAGTGGTAAGAATGATTAGATGTATTATGTGTAATAAAGTAATAAACGGTCCAAAAACTTTTTATAAGGGTGAAATATTTTGTAGTGAAAAGTGTGCTAAAACATATTTTCTAGAAGATGGTGAGGTAGAATAATGCTTCCAAATTGGATTGAGGTAGATTCACAAATAGGTTCTCACCAATCATCAAAGGTTAGATTTACTATTGAGGGTGATGGCTCCTTAACTATCGAGCATGATAATTCTAATTGTGAAGCTCAGTTAGAGGAGATAAGTGAAAACTCATTGAGATTATTATCAGAATACCTCAATGAGTATCTAAGGAGCAAAAAGAATGCTTAGAAAGATACGAAGATTCATTATCACATACCAAGACATCCATGAGATTAATAATTGCTTTAGATACTTTATATTTTTGGGTAGATTTGAAATGTTTCGTCTCAGACTCGAATGTAATCATAAATCTGAAGTATTCATTGCGTATCAAACATGGTTTGCAAAGGTGTATAGAAAGCGATTGGTGATGAATGGCGGTATCTAACGCTACAAAGATTCAATTGAATAAGATTATAGCAAAGTTAAGGAGTAAAATTGATGATTTACAAGCTTTAGATAAAGCACAGCGCAGACATATAGAGTTCTTACAAAAGGAATTACGTAAATTTGAGGATAGCATCCATGACTAAAGACTTTGGAAAGGGAAAGACCGCAAACACAATTTCATTCCTAGAAGCCCAGAAAGAATTGAAGGCCTTTCTAGAAAAGAATAATTTTGCAAAGATTCCAGAGGAATGGATAAAAGTAGAGCAAAAGGAAGAGATTATTGAAGAATTTTGCGTGCCAGCAAGTTACTTTCCAGTTTGTATAAGATACGACTGGAGTTTTTGCATAGATAAAGATGCAATTTTTTACGGAGAGGAGAAAAAGATGGACCCAAAAACTGAGCGTTTCTTGAATGCTGGAGGAATCATTCCAGGCATCACAAAGCAACCGAAAAAGAGTGATACAACTTCCAAGCATTTCAATTTTATTCTATCAAATGATAAGCCCGATACTTGGGTAAATGAGCAAGGTGAGATTAAGATTAAGGATATGCATGATAAGCATTTGATTGCTACCATGCGATTCTTGATTAGAAATGTTGATGAAATTAAGGAAGCAATTATAGTTGAATTGGGGCGTATATCAAAATTTACTAATCTTGCACAACTACGATCGTATATCCAATGGCCAGAGATCGCAAACATTAATGGATACAAGAGGGAAACTATACTCCAAAAGTATGTAATAACATTTAACAATCTAAGTAAAGAAGTAAGACTAAGGTTTAATTAGGAAGCACTCGATTCCCTCATGAAAGGAAATTGATATGAAATCTCTAACTTTCATTGCCCTATCTCTATCAATCCTTTATGGTTGTGGATCAGATACATTTACAAGTCCACGAATTGATACGTCAAATGTAAATGGAAGCGTATCTATACAAGAAGTAAAAAAGACTCCTACATCCACTCAAACACAAATACCAACACCAACATTTACTCCACAACCAACCCCAACTATGACTATTCCAATGCCATCACCAAGTCAAACTCCAAGTGTAACATTGCCACTTACCCCAACTGGCGTAACACCTACTCCTAATTTCCCGCCAACTGCAACTCAAGGTCCGACACCATCACCATGTATTCCAGGTGACCCAATTTGCTCATCTCCAAGTCCCACCTTGACTAGAACAATTGCATTACCAACTCCTACTGCTACTGGAAAAATTCCAGGATCATGTAGCGATCAGGCTTGTAATAATTGATATGAACTCAATAGCCAATAATGGAACATGCGTAGATTGTGGAAAGGAAGTAGAATTAACTCAAAATGGCGCATGTTCTCTTTGTGGCTCGAATAGTATTGTGAAGAGACATGCAATAAGTGAGTTAAATAGTGTGATACATAGTAAGACTTGTATTCACTGTGGTAAATTGGAAAGTGAACATTGCGATTATGAAAGTATTGATGAGGTGAATGAATGAAATGGTATAAGATAAAATGTCTTATCTTTGGCCATAAAAACGTTTTTCAAGGACCACCACCATTAAATAGTCCACCAGGGATATTATTATATGATGCCTTATATAAGTGTGATAGATGCGGAATGTGGACAGGAACTTTTGAAAGGTACTATAAATGAACAATTTCCAATGGGATTACAAAGCAACCGTGCATTCTGTCTGTGATGATATGGAGACTCTAACTTCAAAATTGCATAATGAAATTAAGGAATCAAGTAAACCTATAGAACTTATCAGTGAATTTATCCAAAAAATTGATGCATGCCTGGCAAAGATTATTGAAGCTAGCAATGAACTCCAACAGAAAGATAAGGTATTGAAGTCAAGAAAGAATAAAAAGAAGTGATAAAGATTATTCAATCAACTAAGAAATTTCCATGTGATTTCTGTGGCTTGAATTCAACATCAATGGTTCTAAAGAAAGAGGAATCTAGATCGGTACCAATTAGAATATGCAATTCATGTATAGATGATTTAAGTGAGCTTCTAAGTGATGAGAATAAACCATGAGTGAAGTTATACTTTTTATAAAGTTTCGTGATGCAACAGTTACGTATAATGATGAGTATAAGTTAGAAGTATTTGGTACACTATATCCAAGACATTGGAACACAATAAACCAGATGATACAATTATTTAAAGAGGAGACAAGAGAAGATAAAAAGGAGCAAAAACCATGAAGCGCAATATGATTATCTCCGCATCATCCTTGAATACTTTTGGATCATGTGAGAGAATGTTTAACTTCGGTACGATCATGTCTCTGTCACCAAAGAACCAAAATGAGAAATCCGATAAGATGATAAAAGGTTCTTTGATGCATAAATTGCTTGAATTACATTATACTTTGAAGTTTATTAATGTAGAACTTGGAGAGATAATCATAAAAGTAATGGACTTCGGAAGATTTTACGGGCAATCAAAGTTCCCAACATTATCTGAAGAAAATATAGAAAATGTCGTTCGCACATATAAAGAGTACGCATTACATTACAAATTCGAGAATTACATTGTAGATAATTATAGTGGAAAACCAGCAGTTGAAATTCCGTTCGCGAAAGTACTTTTTGAAGATGATGAAATTCGATTAATTGTTGAGGGAATTATAGATTTTCTTGGCTCAAATAATAGCGCAAGCGTGGTAATGGATCATAAGACTGGAACTTCAGAACCTTATCTCCTTGATAATCAATTCCAATTATACGCTTGCGTTGCGGATAAAGAATATGTAATAGTTAATCGAATTTTATTTGGGGAGAAAGTTAATTCACCATATAAGTTCCAAAGAGTAGCATACAAATACTCTGATGAAATGAAAAAGAGTTTTATCAATGCAATAATCACAAAAGCAAAAAGGATTGATACATCATTCCGCAAAGGTTATTTTGAGCCAAACTTTTCAGCATGTAGAAACTATAATCATCCCTGTGCATTTTATGAGATTTGCACACAGGAGGAGAAATATTGGCCGGCAGTAATTAGTACAAGTTTTGAAGAAAAGGAGCCTTTCAATCCTATGAAAGATAAAGAGAGTATTGAAGATGTAGTGAAAGCGATGAGTGTATGAAAGCCGATAAAGTTATTCCATCTTACCCAAAATGTAATGATTGTAGTAACAGTACAGGATTTTATTTAATTCATGTTGGGTCTTATAGCTTTTATCTTTGTAAGTTATGTATAGCAGTATGGATAAGTGAGTTATCTATTTTAGTAAATGAGAAACAACCATGAAACACACTCATAAGTTTCGGAGATCAATCATTGGAGAGAAGTATCAAGTATTGAAGTGTCAATCATGCCCATCATATTACGCAGATGAGCAATCAATAGGAATATCATCCCTTTGCAATTTTTGTGAAACACCATTTTTGATGACCAAAGCGCTATTATACAATTCAAAAGGTGATCTTAAGAAGATTCCGCATTGTGGGTGCAAAAATAAGAAGTATCTTTCGAAGAAAGTGATAATCATCAAGCAAGAAGTAAAAGAGAATAAGTTTAAGACTCTTGATGATATTCTAAGTGAGATAAAGAGATGAGTGATAAATGTGATATCTGCCATAAATCATGCGATTACTCGGTAGATGTAAAGAAATGGTTTGATTACGTTCATAATGAATACAAAACAAAGACATTTCAAGTTTTGAATGTATGTCTAAACTGTCTTAAAGATTTGGGGAGGAAGAAATAATGGAACCAAAGGATCTCATAGGTAAAGATTGTGATTTTACTTATACACGAGATTGTAATGAAGAAGGTTCGCCGCGGGGTGGATCTGGGTTAGTAGTTGAAATTATAGATAATAAAGAGGCTGTAACAGATTATGGTTATGGGTTTTACTTAGATATTCCAGGTCTTGAGGTTAGAGTTAGTGGCATTCTAATAGAGCTGGAGATAAAATAAATGGAACCACCAATTCAAGATTTAGTATACTCATTAATAATTATCTTCCTAGGAGCTATTGTAATTAATTCAAGAAAGGTGAATATCAAATTTCTTTACTTAATTATAGCAGCTTACATTTACTGTGTAATTGAAGCTTTCTTTTACTTGCAAATGGAATCATTTGTATCAAAGGAGATTTTTCAATGATGAAGACAGGAATCACAGATCCAAGACAATGGCATATTGAGTTTCATAAATGGCATGATGAATTAGAACTTAAGCTTTTAAACATTCTTGCAAAAGTTGTAGATTTAGAAATGAAAATTTCTGCCGCAAATAAGATGAATGAGCAATTGCATGAGAGAATCATTGCTTGTGAATCACGGACAAATAAGGCAACAGAGAATTTGAAGATTGCTTTAGAGAAATTCAATGCCAAGCATTAGTGACGCTGTAAAAGATGATAGTTTCATGGGCCTTTTTATAGGTCGCCCAGGAAAAGGCAAGTCAATAGGTGCAGCATCCTTTCCTAAGCCAATGTATATTTTTGATTTGGATGGCCGCATTAAACCCGTGGCAAGGTTTTTTGGAGATGAAGATATCACATTTGATACTTATCTTCCACAAGACTTCTCAAAGTTTTATGCAAAATTAAAAGAGCTTGTATTAAATTGTAAATATAAGACGGTAATTCTGGATTCGTATACTGCACTCGCAGACATGCTTATTACTTATAGTATCAATCTCCGCGGAAATGATAACCGTAAGACAGATAAAGGTGTTATCTCAATGACGGAGATTTCTGATTTTAATGCAGAGACTCAGGGATTGCAGAGTACAGTTGCAATGTTACGTACTATTAAATGTCAGTATAAGATCATGAATGCGCATATGCTATTAACTGAGTATTACGATCTTACAAATCAGAAGACGAGAATTTTGAAGAGCGTACTAACCGCGGGCAAAAAAGTAAGTGAAAAGGTCCCAGCATACTTTGATAATGTCTGGTATTTCTACACTAAAGATTCATTGAATGCATCATCTCCCCCCGATTACTGTGTGAGGACAGTTCCAAGAGAAGATGATAATATCAAAAGTGCAATCAATGTCTCGGCAGAGTTAATTTTTAGTAAAAGCAATTCGAATCCAAAAGGATCTCTCTTTAAACTGATTGAGGGAAAATGAGATGTGTGATAAAAACCCAAACACAACGCAGGCCGTAAATGCAGATTATGTAACACGTAGACCATCAATTCTAAATGAGTTAAAGGAAAAACAAACAAAGCTCCTCCAGGAATTACGGATTATAGATGAGTCTATTAACATCCTTGAGTCTAATACTATGATTCAAGTTATGGTTGAATCACTTAGGGCAATGCGTCGTATATTGCGATGAAAACCATTAAAACTTCAGAACTCATCTCTCATATGCTCACTGAATTAGATTCACCATATAAACCATTATCACCATGGGAACAATCATTTGTAGAATCAGTTTCGGATCAGTTTTATGTGAAAGGAGATTTATCAGACAAACAATTTGAAACTCTAGAAAAGATATATACTGCTAAAACTGCGTAAACTAAACTCAAATCAAAGAAAGAGAAAGAAAACCAATGACCGACGATCAAATGATTATTATCGAGCCTTCAGAGAAGGATTTCGTACTCGGGCGTACACTTGACACGGGATGGTTTCAGTTTGAGATTACTGATATCATTACGAAGCCTAAGAAAGATGACGATAAGAAGACTAATATCGTTGTCACCTGCTCATGTATCACCGCAAGCGACTCTCAAGGTCCATGCGCTGGCATAGAGGTTACCCGCTACTTCTCAATGGATGAACCCAAGTGGCTTATCAAGTTCATTAAGGATGGCGAACTTGGTGAGGTAGCAGCAGGTACGCGTCTTAACGTCAAGGCGCTTATCGGAAAGCGTTTTGATGGCCAGAATGTACCTCGTGAGTATCAGGGCAATATGCAGAATGATCTAAAGAATATTGCTCCATTGGGTAAGTTTACAAACGTTTAAGTAAAGCTTAATCGTACCTGGGTAGTGGGTAATACGCTCGGAATATCTTCCGCTTATATTAAAGTCATGACTGAGGCGCCATGACCCCAGCGAGCACTTATTTGATTCAAAGGAGATTTAGAGATGACCACAGTCCCGCATGATGAGTCGTTCTATATGCTTCCAGATGAGGAGAATGATGATCTTCCAGAGATAGAAGATGATGACGAAGAAGATGAGAATGATTTTGAAGATGAGGAAGATGATGATCCATCGAATCCTCTAGATTAATCTTAAACCTGGATATCTGGGAGTAATACGCTCGGAATGACCAGAAACCTAATTGGTCGTTAGGTAAATAGGCTATCCAGCGAGCACTTTTTAGGAGATATAGATGATGCAATCAAGAAATTGGGAAGAAAAAAGTCCTGGAGAGAAATCATTTGAAATTGATGTCCTTCATGATCTAGCAAATAAGGCTGAGGAAAAGCTTTTATCTCAGCATGAATGGTACATTCACAGAAATAATAAAAAGAGGAAGATGATTACACAAGCAAGAAAGCATTCGAAGAATGCAGAAGGTTTCCAGGAGGAATAATAAGTGAAATTGAATTGGGCAGTAACAGCTTTTTGTGCTGCATTTACATTTGTATTTCTTGAAGCTGTCAAGATTACATGGGATAATCATCACAAACTTGAAGACATCAAATTCGGAGTAACCTGCTTCGATCATAATATTACGATTGAAGCATATAAGTATGAGTATGGAGCGGGAGGTTGCGCAAAGTTCTATTCTACTAAGACAGTTTATCAGCCTTCAGTTCTAATCTGTGGGTGTAATGTGATTGTCCCAGAGGAGAAGAAGTGAATATACCTTTAAACTTTAAGACATTGCGGGAAGCTAATACCAAACGCTTACCATTATTTAAGGATAAGCAAGGTAGAATTTGTCATATGCCAGATGGTTCAGATTGGAGTGATGCACAATGGTTGCAAGCTTTGGTTGGCGAGTTGGGAGAATACGCTAATTTAAAGAAGAAAGTAGAGCGTGGCGATTTAACTTTTGAGGACGCTAAAGATGATCTTGCCAGGGAATTAGCGGATATAGTGACTTACATTGACTTACTTGCATTTCGTCTTAACATTGACTTAGGTGAAGCAGTAAGACAAAAATTTAATGAAGTAAGTAATAGAATTGGCGTAAGTATTAAGATAACATACGATGGAGATATCATTGAGTAGAAACCCAGAGTTTCATGAACTTTTAGATAAGATGAAGCAAACTCATGATGCTAAGTCTCATGATTACGCTGATGATAGTAATGTCTTTTCTAATTTTGAATACGCAGCTAATGTTGCAGAGGTTACGGTAGATCAAGTATTTTTAGTCCTAATAGGAGTTAAGATTGCCAGGCTTCAGCAACTATTAAAAGGTAAGGAGCCTAAGAATGAGAGTCTAAATGATACATTCCTTGATCTCACAAATTATTGTGCGATTTGGAGTTCGAGGAATATAAAAATGCAAAAGAATAGGATCAAAAACTCAAATGATTAAATTAACTTCCCCCGAAGGTATCCCCGTTTTCTCGGCTATTGATGATATTATAAACATTAATACCGGTACTATAAATGGGCTAACAGGTCAAGTAAGAATGACAGTAATATCATACCGTGGAAGTATGAGTACTTTGGTATGTACTGAGAGTACTGAAGAAGTGTGTAGATTGATTCAAGATACTTATCTTCCAAAGAAGGCAAATATCAATAGTGTGGTTAAGTTTCCAGATGATTCAAATATATGATTAATAAACTCAAGAAGATGGCCCTGAAAGTTGACAATAGGAGACAGAGGCATTCGGTAATTGTGTTAAAGGGTAAGCGTATAATTGCTCAAGCTACAAATAGAAGAGGTCACGCTGAGCAAATCGCATTGCATGTACCACAAAATATCGGTCCTGGCGGGCCTAAAGTACCAAAACCATTTAGAGGCTGCACTTTAATCTCCTTTAGAGCCACGCCACAAGGTCATATTGGAAAATCAAAGCCGTGTCTGCAATGTGAAGAAGAGATACTGTACGCGCAGATTAGAAAAGTTATTTACTTCGATGGTGAAAAATGGATAGAGGAATTTAGATAATTGAGAGACTCCAGACAAGAGTACTTCTATCTGTGTATAAACTGTTTTAGTACATTTGTCTCAGAAATAGCAGCGAATAGACATAAGTGTTCACATAAAAAGATATTTAAAATCGTTGAACCATTATCGGACTATATGAGGGATAAACAATGATTAATCCAATATCACTCGTATTTAAAGCACTGATGGATCATATGGGGGGAGATAAAACCACAAATGTCCTCTGCAATGAGTGCAACCCATACGACAATGCAAAGGAATATCATCACTCACATATGATTGCTGAATTTCCACCCAATGACGTACATGAGCAAAGATTTGTAAGAACCAAACAATCAGGTATTTTTAATGTATCTGACCGTGAAATAATGACGGTTCCTGGGAATAAGAAAAAGCATGTCTGAGATCATACTGCCTAAAGACGAATTAATAGATAGATTAAATACTAAGTTTATTATTGATAATAATGGTTGCTGGAATTTCACAGGTGTAATACTAGATGGGTATGGTTATCTTACATTTAAGAATAAAATGTATAGAGTACACAGATTATCTGCGTATATATACTTAGATAATCCTATGGATAGTGATTTATTTGTATTACATAAATGCGATAATAGAAGGTGTTTTAACCCAGCACATCTATTTTTAGGCACACATTCAGATAATATGAAAGACTCCGTCGCTAAAGGTACACATAAAGAGAGTAGGAAGACACACTGTAAAAGTGGGCACGAGTTTAATTATAAAAATACTAGCATAACTAATTTAGGTAAACGCAGATGCTTAGTCTGTGCTAGGATATATGATGCAAAGCGCCGTCCCTCGGTTAAAAAATAATGTCTATATTAGGACGTTACGTACCTGGAACGGGATCATACTCAGCAAAGTTAATGGTAATTGCTGAAGCCCCAGGATATTACGAGGTTGCGACTGATAATCCCCGGCCATTAATTGGTCCTTCGGGGAAACTATTTGATGCAATTTGCCAAGATGCTGGAATCTCGCGATCAGAAATATACATTACGAATATTATTAAGTATCGGCCGCCTGAGAACAAATTAAAAAATCTTCCAAATATAGGAATTACAAATATTGAGACACAGTGTATGCCTGAAGTTATTAAAGAGCTCCAGGCAATTAAACCTAATACTGTATTAGCACTCGGGGAAACTGCTTTAAATTATTTAACAGGATTGAAGGGAATTACCAATTATCGCGGGTCCATTCTAAATTCTAGGTTTCCAAATATACTTCCTAAAGTAATTCCCTCAATTCATCCAGCAGCATTATTGCATAGTAAAGATCAGCAGTACAAGAAATTTCCGTGGTCTGCGAAAACTTATATTACACTTGATTATAAGAGAGCCTATGAAGAATCAAAAACAAATTTCATTAATCTTCCATCTCGCTTATTGGAAGTATGTCGTAACTCCTATCAATTATACCAATTCATCGAGAAATACAAAAATTGTGAAAAATTAAGCGTTGACATTGAAGTAATTAAATGCATCCCGGTTTGCATCGGATTGGCATTTAATAGTTCCCATGCGATTTCAGTACCACTGATTAATATCACCGGCCCGGAGAATAAAAACTTTTATATTACTCATAGTGAATTAGCAATAATGTGGAAGTTTGTTGCGAAACTTTTAGAAACCAAGAAGATTATTGGCCAGAATTTTAAATTTGACCATGAAAAATTGCGTAATGTATGTAGCTTTGTAATTAATAATGTTTACTCAGATGTAATGTTCAAAGCCCATTGCTTGCACTCTGAACTTCCAAAGAGACTTGCATTTACAGCTTCCATTTATACCCGTGAACCTTATTATAAAGATGAAGGTAAAGAGTTTGATTTTCGTAAGCATAGTATGGATCGCTTTTATCTTTATAATGCGAAGGATGCCGCGGTAACATTTGAGATTGATGAGAAGATGGAAGATTCTATTAAGAAACTTGGAATCCAGGACTTCTATTATAATCAATTAATGCCTCTCCATAATATCTATATGGATATTGAGCAGACGGGATTCGAGGTTGATCTCAATAAAAGAGAGGAATTAATTAAGAAATATAATGATTGGGAGAATTCTACCCAAGCATCATTAAACTTTCTGGCAGGACACGAAGTTAATTATAGATCGCCAATACAAGTAAAGAAGCTATTATATGGTGAGTTAGGTGTACCATCTAGGGCAGATGTAAGTGAAGAAACACTTTGTGCATTATTAGTTAATGTAGTTAAAGATACAAAAATAAAGCAGATAATAGAAGATATTTACTCACTTCGTAGGATTCACACTGCAAAAAAGGGTATTAAAGCAAGATTAGATTATGATGGAAAGATGCGTACTTCCATCAATATCGTAGGTACGGAAACTGGAAGACGCACAACTGGAATCTTAGACCCACCAGTAAGACCAGATAAGTTAGGATTCCCTTTTCAATTAATATCAAAGCATGGTGATTATGGTACTGATGTAAGATATATGTACAGGCCACCAAAAGGGATGATTTTCCAAAATTTTGATTTGTCTCAGGCCGAGGCTAGAATTGTTGCTTTATTATCTAATGATGATGAATTATTAAAATTATTTGATACTATTGATGTACATGCACTAACTGCCCAGTGGATATTTGGTGGGAAATATGAAGATCACACTAAAAATAAGGAAACTGGTTACGAGCCAACTACAAGATTTGGTGGAAAGACCGTAAGACATGCTTGTAACTATGATATGAAGAAACATACATTAGCAATGGATGTTGCTGTGAAAGCCAGAAGATTCCATATTGACATTAAAATGTCGGAATCTGAGGCTAATAAGCATATCTTATCTTTCCATAAAAAGTCGCTAAAAGTAAAAAATGTATTTCACGCTGATGTTAGGAAGGCTATCACAGATAATAGAAGAGTATTATTTAATCCTTACGGGAGACGTCGTATTTTCTTAGATCAGATGGGAGATTCCCTTTATAGGGAAGCATATGCGCAAATTCCACAATCCACAGTGGGAGATCATACTGCCGGGGCTTTAATTCGAATAAAAAAGAGAATTCCCTGGCTTGAAATTATTCTTGAATCTCATGACGCAATACTTGTACAGAATTATGAGAATCAAAGTGATGAAGTTAGATCTGTTGTAAAAGAGGAATTTGAAAGGGAGATTGATTTCTCACGATGTAGCTTAAAAAGAAACAGTTTGAAGATTCCATGTGACTGTGAAGTTGGGTATAATTACAAAGATATGAGGAAATATAAAATCTCATGAAAACTCCTAAAGAATTAATTAATGCTTTTGATGATGAAGAGGTGCTTGGCTGGGCAGATCGTATAGAAAGTGCGATTGGTAATATGGATATGGATTTCGATACAGAGCCAATTAACTTAGCACTTGCATATATGATGCTCTCCACCAAATACCTTGTAAAGGAGGTAGGATTAAACAATAATACGCTATCAAAGATGGTTACACAAGGAGCGGATAAATTTCGTAGTAAACTAATGTAATTTTCCTTTAGAAAGGTTTTTAGGGTGCAATCATCATGGATAGAAGAAGTAATGAAAGCTACATCGGAAGCCGAATCACCAAAATCTTTTATATACTGGAGTGCTTTAACCGCGATCTCAGCAGTAGTCCGAAAGAATGTGTGCCTTGACAAATTCTACTACAAGCTATATCCGAATATTTACACTATGCTTAGAGCTGACTCAGGAGGAAGGAAAGGATTCCCTGTATGGCTTGCAGAGGAACTTGTTAGACAAGTTGATTGTACACGAATTATTTCAGGAAGAAACTCTATTCAGTCAATTATTCTGGCCCTCTCTAAGACCCAAACAAAAGAAGGAGGAGTGCAAAATTTTACTGACGCACGCGGATTTATTGTGTCAGGAGAGTTTCATGAACTTATTATTGAGGATGATTCCGCACTCACAATCCTTACTTCACTCTATGATACACATTCCAGGAAATTATGGCAGAATACGTTAAAGGGGTCTGGGACTGAGACATTAAAAGATGTTTGTATAACACTTTTAGGAGCCTCGAATGATGCACTTTTGAAAAAAGCAATTCCTGAGCACGCAATTGAGGGAGGTTTTATTGGCCGGATGCTTGTAATACCGGATGATGGTTCCGGGCCGATCAATCCTCTTACAAGGAAACCTAAAAATGAATTTGATGTTGGAAAATTAGTGCCTTATTTAAAACTAATAAGTGAGTTAAAAGGAGAATTTCATTACACTGAAGCATCTATGGCTTTGTATGAAGATTGGTATGATAAGCATAGAAAGCGCAAGGTAAAAGATAGAACTGGCACTTATAATAGATTGCACGATCAAATCCTTAAAGTCTCAATGTTACTAAGTCTCGCCCGCGGGACAGATCTGATGATTACAGAAAAGGATTTAGATCAAGCAATTGACAGTTGCCAATCATTCACAGTTAATACAAAGTTTATGGGAGAGGGCCAGGGAAAAGCTACATTAGGCCCAGGAATTAAAACAGTATTTGCAGAACTTTTAGCCGCACCTGAAAATCAAATTCCAAGACAACAATTATTAAGAGAACATTATGGGGAATTCGATCACATTGATTTATCAAGAATTGAGGAGCATATGGTGGAATCAGATTGGATAGTTGTAGATGTAATTAATGGTAGGAAAGTGTATAGAATGAAGCAGTGGGTGGTTGAACATGCAAAGAAGCTTTAAATGACATCACTCATCATTAAATCCCCCCGCGCTCCTTAGAGTCTTACCTTTAGCTGCTGCTTGATCGAATTTCTTTTTACCGTATTTCTTTCGACTGATACTTGCAGCTAAGCCCGGGTTTTTGATACCTTTCTTGAACAGTTGCCCTTTAAGCTTATCAAATCCAATATATGCCATTATGGTAACACCATTCTCACATTACCTTCTACAACTTCTCCATCTTTTAGAAACTGGATAGTAACAGGTATGAATTTAGTGGAATCAATATTTTTGAAATCATGCTCAATCATTACTGATTCTCTGCCACAATTTTCTACTTTTCTAGTAGAAAAACCATCATACCCCCACCAAAATCTTACTTCATCTGGGCATTTTTTACCATCATATCTAGCTCTAAATGTCTGAATATGACTTATAGGTCCACAATTAAGAAAGCTACCAAGAAGCAAGAATTTTAGCACCAATTTCATTGTTACCATTCCAATCATGTTCAAATGCAGCTTCGGCTTCAAAAATTCCTTGATTATAAATCAAACCAACTTTTACACCATTTTGATCTATAGCTCCAATAACCGCAGATTTATGGCCATCTGGAAGGTTATCGAGACCAAGATCTTTGACATAACTATCTAATTGCGTAGGACTGAATACTGTATTCATTTGCTTTCTCCTCCTCCGATACCACCGATTAAGTTATTCGCACCAGGTTGCATTGCTGCATTCTGTCCGGCAATCGCTCCCCTTATTCCAGCTAACTTATTTTTTAGAACTTGTTTGGGATCTGTAAATAATTTAGGTATATCACCAAGCGCGATCATATTAAATGCCGTAGCTGGCCCGGCTCCCCAAGTCTTTGCACCAACATAATTTCCGGCATATCTATCTGCCTCTGGATTTTCCTCAGCACCACCTGGCAAAAACATTTGTGGCATTCCAGGAATTTTATTATTAAGCATTGCACTGTATAATTGATCATGGGTCATACCGTAACGTCCTAATGATGATAAATTATTTAATGGTCCAGATAATGCTTGCATAATAGGATTCTGACTTTGATTTTGATTACCATCCTGTTGCATTGCGGCATTTGGTGATCCTTGAGGACCTGTGGGTTGCTGATCAGGTTGTGGTTGTGGTTGTACTTGAGGTTTCGGCGTAGGAGTAGGAAACCCACCAGCGCTCATTAATGGCATAAATTAACCATTATACCCACTATTCATTCCGGGATCTTCTGGTTCAGTGGGATCAGGTTTGAAGATATTATTTTTTTTTGGTTTAATTTTCCCAGAGAATAAATTCTTCTTTTTTGCATTTGCAAGCGCAATCGCAATTATTTGATTATGCGACCGCGGCATTGATCCATGATTTGTAAGCTCTTTAATATTTGAGGAGATTACTTTCTGGCTATTTCCCATTTTAAGTGGCACTTATCTGCCTCCATTATCATGACGATTTATTTGATTTCCAAGGATCGCTAATTGAGCCATTAATGCTTGATGTGGTGATGGTAATACTGATGTCATCATGTTTGATCCATGACCGAGAGCTAATTGTAATGGTGTAGTATTCCATACATCTTTAAAGGATCTACCTAATGCCCGCCAAGGTCCAACTCCAGCAACTTCTTGCGGTAAATTAGATCCTTCACCTGTTCGCCCGCGAATTGAATCGGCTAATTGATCTTTAACACCAAGAGCTTTATTAACATTCTCATTAGCTTTTACCCAATCATTCTGATTTAAGTTAGTTGCTAAATCACTTAAATTTGATCTAAGACCATTTGCTGCACCCCGATTAGCCTTTGCAGCAAAAGGTATGGATGGATCAGATATAATTGTTGGGTTATAATCACCTTTAGCATCCAGTTGTCTTTTGGTATTTATTGCATTTTCAATATCGGTCTCGGGGTACATATCAGGTAAACCTGGATTAATTATCCTACCACCGCTTTGATCTAAACCCTGTTTAACTTTATCCACAGGGTTAACAATATTCTCACTAAAATCATTGGGTTTTCCAGTTGTAAAATTTTTATTTACGCCTTGCTGTCTTAAATCATCTAGATTTGCGTATGACTTATCCAATGATACACCTTGACCTGCGCTATTAGCGGCATTTACAAGGTTTGGGGTTTCCTTGTCGAGAACACTAGACATATCATTTGCCAAACCTTTTTGATTTTTATATAACCCTACTTTACTCCAGCCGCCTTCAGGATTATCTAGCATAAATTGTGCAAGCTCATTAAATTTAGCTGGATTATCAGCAAGCGCTAATTTCCCAGGTGCAAGAATATTTAGCATTGACTTTTTTGCAATTCCAGGAGTAACTTCACCCATTGTTGCTAAAGCACCTGGAAGTAATAACGCTGCAAGATTACCCATCGCACCAGCAGTATCACCTTTATTGTACTTTTCAGCTACATCGCCAGCAAATGGTATGGACTCGGCTAAATCCTGGCCACGCGTATTATTTCCAGGCTGAAACGCGCTAAAAGCCTTTGATACTTTATCTTTTAAATAACCCCCAACATTGATAGCGTCACCAAGTAAAGGAACACTTTTCAACGCATTTGTCGGATCTTGAAATTCCTTAGAATCATAGGGATCAGTCATTTGGCCAGGTTTTGTGCCAGAAGTAAAATCAACTGGGCTTTGTACGCCAGCGCCAGCTAGGAATCTATCACCAGCACTTAGTTTTTGTGGTTGCTCAGTTGTACTTGTATGAGACTGACTGTTCACAAAATTAGCAAAATCCGGATCAGCTTGCTTTAATATTTCAATTTGAGCAGCCTGAGGAAGTTTTTGAAAATCTGGATCATTAAGATGATCTTCAATTGTCATGGCATCCCCTTTGCTTTCTTATAAGCCGCAATAAGATCAGGTAATGATTGTTGAGTCTGCGGCTGAATTGATTGATTATTACCACCAACTCCGGCGGCTTGTTTGGTATTCTTCTGTGCGGTAATAATCTCTTGAAGAGCAGCCTTCATTGCTTCCGGATTTTGATCCATTCCCACCATTGCATCATTAAGCTTTTGTGCATGTTCTGGCATTGCAGCTTCTAATTCTTTAATACCACCATAGAGATGCATAGTAGTAGGACCTGAATTACCCCAACCAATTTCACCACGATTAATTCTACCTACAACTGGCCCAATCTCGGCTTGCACATTAGGATCATCCAACATATCTAGAATATACTGCGCCTGAGTCTGTACTCTATTAGCACTTCCTACCGCAGCCTTATTTTGTCGTGAAGCAGTAGTCATCGTAATAGGCGCACCATTATTTTGCTGGACCTTATCTAAGAAATCCCTCCTGGTCCCCATTACATCTTGCTGGTTCCCATTTTCATCAATAGTAGAACCGAGCTTTGTGGGTGTAGTAAGTCCAATAGGATTTTGTGCACGAACCATATTAGCTTGAGCGCTAAGCTCTTCAGCATGAGCCTTTGCCCAATTAACTGCATTTTCCTGGCCGAATTGCTTAGTTCTCTGATCAAATTCTTGCTGAAATTGAGTATTCTTAACTGCTGCTTGAGCCTTTTCAAAGTCTTGCTGTTGTTGTCTAATTCCGATATTAGCCTGATTCTCCGCTAATCCAGCCTCAGTACCAGCAAGTCTTTCCTGACCTTGTAACTGTTTACCGTATACATCACTTAATTGTCCGAGACCTTGACCTTCTTGCTGCCACTCATTCATGGCTTTTGTATATGGGTTTTGTAATACTTGGTTATAAGTGGCTAAACCTTTATCTGGCCCACTTAATGCACCTTGAGCAATCGCAGCAATTGCCGCGCCAATTTTATTTCCTGTTGATGGTTGAAAATCCGCCATATGTGGCATTGATGCAAGATGGCTTTTAATATCAGTGGTTAGCCCACCTGTTTGATTATAAAGATCTTGAATCTTTGATTGAACATCAGCATATGGATCGGTTAATTTTTGAAAATCATCTGATGGCTGATCCTGCTTTGCAGCAATATCTGCTTGGATATCTTCAATTGGGCGATCATTGCCTTCATCATCTTTTAATAATGATAGATCAAAAGTCTGATCATTTTTATAAGGATTCCGCATTTTTGGCATCTGAATCATGGGGGCCATTAGATATAACCTCCTCCGCCACTACTCCATTGGCCACTAATTTGTTGGTCCCCACCGCCTAATGAACTACCTAATTTTCCACCCATTGATGCACCCGCGGGCCCGCCAAATGCTGCACCTGCTGCTGTTCCTGCTGCACCTAAAATTGGCCCCATCATCTGTTGCCACATAGGTGTATTACTATTACGCTGAGATTGATTACCCATAATACTATTAATTTGATCAGCATTAAGGCCCATTGCTTGAAGTTGCTGAGCGTTAATAGTATTGCCCTGGCCCAATTGTGTATTATAGAGATTATTAAGACTATTCATCCCCATTTGCTGACCTTGCTGAGAGGCACCTAGAAGTCCTTGCCTACCCTGTAGCATGGCTTCGTTGCCGCTTAGGAGCCCTTGTGCGCCCTGCATTTTATTCTGACGTATCATCGACGCAAGATTAGTTTCGGTACCTAGACCGGCCTGCTGGGCCTGTTGGAACTCATCCCGCGATGCCTTCGCCATCTGGTCATTATAGCCTGGATTTAAACCATTATTAAGAGTATTCTGGTTTTGTAGTTTATCATTCAATGCTGAGAACATTGAAGGGATTACGCTATTCGACTGTGCCCGGAAATTTGCCTCATCAGTAGGAGTAAATCCGCCGGTAGAAGCAAAGTTTTGAAAAGTTCCTAGATTATTACCAATATTATTAATGGCATCATTTACACCACCAGCATACTGTGGATTAAGCCCACCGGTGGTTGCAAAGTTCTGACCTAAATTAGAAAGATTACCATACTGTTGTTGAGCTTGATTTCTAGCAGTACTCTGATAACCCTGGAGAGCATTACTATTTTGTGTAAAAGGAGACGAACCACCAGAATAATTATTATACTGACCTTGAAGCTCGCTATTTACGTTTTTAGCCCCTGCACTCTGACCCATTTATTTTCTCAAATCCAATTTCAAAGGTGTACATTCAATTTGCTGAAAGTCGTAATTATCTATCAAAAGTTTTGCGAATTTTTGATCTCTGGAAAATGTATGAAGTTCTGCGATGTTCATATTTCTACAAATATCAATTGCACGTTTCATAAGGCCATCTAAAATTCTTGCTTTTGTTACTTTTGAGATACTATGATCTAAAACTAAGACCGCTTCCGCGAAACCTTTTAGTAAGCCATAACCATAAACTTTATCATCTATTAGGGCAACTGAATCTTCAACTGTATTTCTTCCAAGTTCCAGATCATAGTCAGGATTTTGCTGATACATTTCAAAAATGCGATCAACGTCGGACTGTTTTGCGAGCCGGAAGTTGATATTTCTAGTAATAGTCTCATTCATGCTTCCCATCCGGATGCAATACCGAAAAATGATCATGATCACTAAAATCGCCACCATAGCGGCAATAATCATCTAGAGACTTCCAATAATCCCCAAAAGTCTTCCAAATCTGATTCGTACCATCAATTAACGCACCATTATACCAGATATTTAAATCCTGCGCTAATCTAAAATAATGGCATCCTTGATGTAAATGTGGTCCACGATGAGGAAATGGATCGGAATCTCCTACATATCCCTCGGCCATCGTAATCTGATAGCCTTGTGAAAGAATAAAATCAATAAGCTTACCAAGACACCCAGTAAATATCTTTTGTCTTCGAACTAATTCGCTATCCATTAGATTGACTCCATTAAAATTGCCGCATACTCTTTACCATTCTCCACACTTACTACTTTCCAGTCAAATTTGAGGTCGAACTTTAGATCTCTGGCAAGCATGAAAATGGAATGATTATCTAATTGTGAACCTACCGCGAAAATAATACATCGTCGAGTGTGATTATGAATATGCTTGGCTGATTTTAAATCTAAATCTTTCAAACATGCAATAGTCAATGAATAATGATCTTCATCCCACCAGGCTTCATCATTAGCATTCGCCATGAAAACTACTTCGGAATGCCTATACGGTTTAAAATCATCTTTTAATGAAACTAAATCTCTACCAATAAGCAGTATCGCATGTGAGGATTGATTTAGAACCGTATGTGATAAGCGTGCGCAAGCATGAAGAGCGTTATTCATTGGTGATTGCATAATCAACCTTTGTAATAGTTCAATTCATAAACGCATTTCCAGTCCTGGCTATTACTTAGACACCAATTATACATATCGCTGGGCTCGGCCGCATTTACTTCACAACCAAACTTATATAGTGTGCAATCGTAATAAGCCTTAGCCCAAAGATAAGAGCAAATTGGAAAGTTACTTAATCCACAAATTCGCCTAACAACGTAAGCACCACGAAAAATAGTGCGATCAATAAGATGAGCAAGAATCTTAATAACGCCATACTTATCATTCACAAATCTCAAAGCTTCTTCTGCTATTCTTACCTTTGTCCTTTTATCTAATTTAATATTACGAAATACTGCAATTTTACATCGCCCATCAGCGTATTCATTTAATGATCGTGCATGAACCCCATCAATATGGGCTTCCACGATATAATCATTAATGCACACTGACCCGGCAATATGTGAAATTTCAGAGCCTTCCACAAATTGGATAGCTGAACTTATAAACCCAGAACCAGATACGCAAATAATATCAGCAGGTTCAGTTTCAATAATCATAAAACCTTAATTCTTAGGAATTGACCTTTGATAAGCCAGGCAAACCTTATTATGAGCTTCCTGTTGAATATTAATAAACTCTCTTTGCGCTTCTTCAGTTAAAGCATCAAATGCTAACTTCTCATTTGGAAGAAAAGCCCAAATCATTTGATCACAATCTTTAAATTTGCAATTAAGAGTCCCGGCAACTGTACCTTTTAATGGTTCTTTCTTATCCGCCATAATTTGCTCCGCCATATGATGGCCTTGATTGTTGTTTTTGCGTATTATTACTACCTAATCCAGGAAAACTGCCAGATGATGCAGGGGAAGGATTAGTGAATGAAGCCGGTTGATTCTGCTGTTGAATTGTATATTGTCCACCACTATAATTCGCACCGCCGGTACCATTAGGATTAATATTTGAGAACCCACTACCACTTTGATTAGGATTAGTGATATATCCTGTCACCGGTGTATTAATATTTGGTTGCTGCTGCGGTTGATTTGATGGTGCCTGTTGATTATTATTTTGCGTAGCAGGATTTGGCGCTGGAGTAAATCCACCGGCTGATGGTAACGATGAAGGTGCTGGATTAGGATTAGTAGTAGAGAGATTATTAAAAGCCCCGGCGCCGTCTAATCTTGTATATTGCCCAGGTGCCAGATATTCAGTATCTTTTCCAGTATTAACTACACCTACACCAGGCGCGCTATTAAGATTAGTACCATCAGCGGAGGTCATACTGCCAGCAGAATTACTTAAAGACGAGCCATTATTATTTCCAGTTTGTTGTTGGGGCTGGATACCAAGCGATGACGCAAGACTATTTATATCACCACCATTCCCTGGAGCCCCAGCATCTTGAATTTGCCCGCTAGTAATCTGATTATGTAATTGCTGGTTTTGATCCCTGTAAGCATTATAAACCGCCTGGCCGGCATCTGGCTGATCGTAAATACCTAAATCTTCTAATGTATAACCCTTTCCCATCGCGCCTTGAATTAATTTCTGCTGCTCCTGGCGATATTGAGTTTGATAGTTCTTCTCTTTTTGAAAGTCGGCAAAACTCATGCCATAAGATGGATTAACCTTACCATTAATCATCCTATCAGTAGAGTTATAGCTACCAAGAGCTTGATCTACTTCTGGGTCATGATACCCGGCTTGCTGCATTAGCTGGTCAATAAGAGGAATTTGGCTACTCATTTTTGTAGGTATAATCCTTGTACAGTCATATACAATGAACGATCACCAACTGCGGTTATAGTTAGATTACCACCAGATGATTGGTAAGTAGCAAGACTAACATAATCACCAAGTTGAAATAGATCAGTAACTGATAGACAAAAACCAGTTTGAATACCATTACAGGCTGGTATAATTTGATCTTTATACCCAGCACCATTTTTAGTCAATTGACATGATCTATTACCAGTCGCATTACTATCCCATAATACGCCAACTGTTACCTGGTATACTCCTTTGTATGGTATAGTAATGCGATCAGCTTTGGTAGCATCAAACATATTACCATAATTATATTTGATCTTATCAAAACTGACGGTCGGCCCGGTTCCCGTTGCAACTGTAGTTAATGTAGATTTGTAAACGTGTGCAAATAACTTTAATAATTGAGTATCGGAAGCTTCCAATGATACGAGGCTATTTATACTATTATCATGAGTTTGAATAATCTGTCTTAAAAGATCATATAGCTTTTTATTAACATCATCTTTCAAGCCATTATATAACGTATTAAACTGTTGTATAATATTATTGAGCATAAGATTTCCAGAGTTGTCTTACAAATAATCGTATAGTACCAATTGTACATCCAATACCTTTCTGATCGAAAGAATTTGTTGAGATTTGGAGTGACGGCTTCATTGCCTTAAAGTTAGCCAATCTTTCGTATTCCTTACCTACAGTAGTTACTAAATTAAATTGATTTGGATTCTGAGTTAGAGTTTTATCCATTTCCTGAAGTCTTAATGCTAATCCAGGAGACGGTCCGGCATTAAATAAAGTTGCTCTAATTCTTATATTTGATAAATGACAAATACCACCCTCCCCATCACCTTCAATATATGGAATTGAATAATTCATTGGGTAAACATAAGGAGTCCCGGAACTGAAATCTGCGTAGTCACCCAAGGTAACACTATGTTGCATGTTTAGCGAATAAAACAAATTTGTAGTATTAGTACTAATATATATTGCTAATGTACCATCTGAGCCCGGATTATCTGGTCCAGGTAAAAACCCAATTAAACTATCTATAGTAATGCCACTAACCCAATATGACCATTTAATAGATTGTGGATCTAAACCCTCGGAGAAATCACCCATCATAATACACATTTTGCCACTTTGTGTATTAGGCTGAGTCCTAAATTTACCAGTAATATATACCCGCTTAGCAACTGAGTCTATTACAATATTTGTATAAGCTCTATCTTGGGGTACTATACTATCCCAGTCATCTTGTATTTTATAAGTTAATGGCTGTGGGTTAAAACTACCATTAAATAAATAGATACCACCAGGTGATCCAACTAGATACTGACCGACATTAGATCCCTCTGTATCCATTACTTTAGAGGTAGAGAATAATTCTGCACCAATGCCTTTATCAATCTCAATAGGAGACCAATTAGATGCTTGCCCGGAGCCATCATCACGGACATAATAAGTACGCACAGATTTATGAAGGTAAAGATTACCATTCATGGGTACGCAATTTTTTAGGCCACCTTGATCTGTGCTCAACCCAACAATTGATGCGAAATCACCCGGTGCGATTTGCAGTAAACCCGAGGTAGATGAGAATGATTCTGGATTCCCAGAAATTGATACTCTCAATAGATGAGGGTTGGCATTTTCACCCCACCCTACAAGGGCTCCATTATACTCATTAAGCCCAAGAAATGCAGGTGGATTTTGGATAATATCTAATAGGTAAGTTGAGTCAGATACCAAATCATTTGAGAAAAAGTTTAAAGTTATTGAGGTCGTGACGTTATCCGCTATTCTGCCACCGGGTACAAAGAAATAGGCATAATCACGATATCTACCAGAATACGCAGTTTGAAATACTCGTGTAGCAATTATTCTCCTAGCAACTACAGTACCACCACCAGTAGGAATATTAGAGATTGTAACCTGTAACCCGCCTGGGGAATTATATAAAATGAAATTATTTAATGCTTGTGTAATGAAGCCAGTATCAGTTTCAAATACTACGCTAAAAATAATATTCCCAGCGTCTGGCCCATTACCTGCGCCAGCACTTGCCGCTGCAAACCCCGCAGCCACTCCAGGAGGTGCACCGCCTGCTAACCTTGCACCCCCATTGCCACTATAAACTATAAGATTTTTACCATTAATGCCAGTTTTAAGGTTTTGTGGCGTAATAAAGGCACGATTAAACATTGAGTGTACAGCAAAATCGGTAATTGCAGCATCAGTGTACACGGGAGATAGTGGTATAGAAGCGCCAGTATCAAAAATATTACCTACAGTATCTAATGCTAGTATTCTATCTCCATCATTCCTATGATAAACTTGCATTCTAACGATATTGTGACTTGCAGTAATAGAACTTAATTGCGTAATCCCAGGCCTTGGCTCTAAGCCATTCTTAGTAAAAATACAATTAACTTCATCAATAGCGTGGTCAATAGGGCATGATTCGGGTTGACCACGCTTCCAGCGTCCCTTAAAGTCTCGAATTACTATTTGATTATGATCCCTAACGCTCATGTCTAATTAATCACTCGCATTTTCAGTGGTATTACTTACTGCATCATTAATAAATGCAGGTACATTTGGATCTTGTGGTTGGGCGATAGCATCAGGTGCGCTTCCATCGGTAGTAATAGTTACTATCGAAGTGCCACCTAGGTCAAGCTGAATTGCGGTTGCTAAAGCTAATGCAGTCATTACAGTTTGTGTAACTGTGGTAATTGCATTTGCACCACCAGTACCATCATCTACCGTCACTAATCGTGTCAATGCAAGAATTTCCAATTGTCCAGATGCTGGAATTACAAATGTACCAAGACCTGGAGGAGTATAATTAATAACACTTGCAGTTTGATTATTAAGAAATACTCTTGCCATGTTAGAATCCAGGGCTCAATACAGTGTACCAAACTTGCCATGCAATAGTACCAGCGGCAGTACCAGGCTGAGTTGGTGCAGATGCAGCGACAAGATTTAAGCCAGTATTTGATGTAAGAGCCACACCAGCGGTTGTTAGTGGGTAGAATACAATGGTAGTACTGGAACCTTTACCAACTGAGTTGGCGTAAGAAATTAGGCCAGTTTGTGCAGCACCACCACCACCTGTATTAACTGTAATATTACCACCACCAGTATAAGCAGCAGTAGCAAAGGTATACATAATAACGGCGGAGTCAAGTTGTAATACTTTACCAGCGCCAGGTGCAGATACAAGTACAACTCCCTGGGCATTTCCTAATTGGCCCGCTGAAGTACCAGTAATATTAGGACTTGAGATAGTACCACTTGCAGTTTGAAGCGTAGTTACATCTAATTGGGTAGAGGTAACTGTATTATTCACCATATTACTGCCAGCAACTGTGGCGGCAGCAATCTTAGAACCAGTTACAACACCAGCTTGAATAGTAGCAAGTCCAGCGCCGGATAATACAACATCTCCAGTAAGACCTTGGGAAACTACGTCTGTGCCATTACCCATTAAAACTGCGCCGGAAGTTGACGCAGCTAAATCTGCTGCTGCTCCGGAACTATTACCAGTCTTAACAGTACCACGAGTCATTCCAGCGAGCTTAGCATTTGTAACAGCATTTGCTGCAATGGTAACTGCACCAGTGGCAGCAATCGTTACATCACCACTAACTGCCACGGAAACCATCGTGGTACCATTACCGATAAGAATCTGGCCGGAAGTCTTACCAGATAATGCAGCCCCTACGCCACCAGCACTACCAATAATAATATTACCTTGCGCAAGAGTAATATTAGAAGGATTAATTACTGAGCCAAAGGAAGTCCATGTAGGGCTCGCTTTAGTGCCAGTATTCATGTAAGCATTACCGGCAGTAGTATCAATATAAATTGATCCAATGCCAGCAAATGTTACACCAGTTCCACTTGTGCCATTTGTGGGAGAACCAGCATCACAAATAAGAATTACTGAAGAGTTTAGGAGATTCTTAATCATCCCCCAAACTGATTTTTCTGCTAATGGTTTAATTGCCATGACCCACCTTTACTAGGCAGTAGAGAAAACCCTCTACCAGGTCGAAGTTAGTTATCTTATATACCTTCTAAACTTCCTGCTAAAAGGAATTCTTCTAGCAGGTTGATCTTGCACGGCTTTTACACTAATTGTGAGGAACTTATCTAATGCCATCTGCGCCATAGAATCTAAATAATCTGCTCTTGTATCATTCTCACCAACAAACCTGGCCGCCATTGATGCACCACGAAATGCCAGAAAATTTTGAGCTTTAATTGTTGGGATAGGATCAGAACTTCCGCTAATATTTGTGATTAGCTTCCAATAATGCATTTTTACACCACGGTCGGTAGTAGCACCAAGAAATGCAATAGCATCTCTTTGATATACCCACCATCGTAATGTAGTATCCTGTGCTTCGTCTGGAAGCCACTCTTTATGAACCATAGGCTCAAAATCTTCAATATTAGTAGAGCCCCAAGGTCGCTCAAATAGCTCAATTGGTACAAGCATATCAGTTGGGGGAGTTGGTAAAACTGTACCAGTAATAGCAACTACATGCTCTTCACTTGTTTCCGCTTGTAACAATTGAACACTATTTGATACACACTCATCCTGTAACTCTAGTACTGCCTGTTGAATATGCGGAATCAATACAGTATTAGTGTAAAGATTCTGGGCTACGTCGTTCAACATTACACCCATGCTTGCAATGATAGTACTAGCAGGAATAGACATTGGTTACTTCGTAACACTCACTACAGATTTACCAATTTGATTTACCCCGGGAACCTTCAACCCATCATATCCCTCTTTTACCACTTGCTTACAATTATAGCAAATAATTGATTCCTTCTTAATAAGCGTAGTGCAGAAAGGACAGGGAAGTGTATCCTGGGTCATCACGATATCAGAGATCCAAGCTTTATCAAGCCCAAGAATACGAGCAGCTTGTCTAGCATCATCAGTAATTAGACGATGCTTTCCGGGCGCCTTAGACCATTCATCGTCAGATAATCGTACAATCTCAAGGAACCATTCACGCTGCATCTTAATTTGGGCATCAATCTTATCTTGATGATCACGCTTTAATTGCATCATTGAAACATGGCCCTCAAGCCAAAAGATGCCAGGTTCCCGCAATCCAGGGGCCACCGCCCACTTACCCTGCATCCAATCATCAACTATGGATTTCGCTACTTTATCGGCACTGTAATATTGGGTTAAGCGTGGCCGGTCTTCACCAATATCAATATAATGCTTTGAATCACCAATGTAAGTTAATGATGGCTTATCGGTAGATCCCTTCTCAATAGTAAATCTTCCGGGAAACAAACCAGGGATCTCGATACCTTCAATCTTAATTGGATAAATTGAAACAATTGTACATTCCATTTACTTCACTCCTATATAATTGGAAGGAACCACTATTCCTTCACCATTCGCAAGCTGTCCAGCAATCATTGGTGATTCATTTGCAAGCATATCCTCACCAATATCTACTTCTTTCTCAAACTGTTGCTTATCTAGTTCCCAAATATCTTTGTCTGAAAGTTTCCGGATTCCACCAGTAATAGCCAAAAGTACTCGGCGTACTATGTAAGTTATTGGATGCCATTCCGGATGTTGATACTGATTATCTCGCTCGAAAGTCCATACTGGTTCATAAGTACCATTACAGAGATCAATCTCGAATCTGTATTTGTCTGGTGGCATTACTAAACGCTCAAGAATGAACCTACCTTTAATATAAGCGTATTTTGGTCTTTCGGCTAACTTAGTTTCTTCCCGTACAAAGATAGGACCATAAAACTCTCGAAAAGTTCCTATTCTTTTTTCAGTCTGCGTATCACTAAATACAAGACGGAAGAATGGACGACCGTCCATAGAAACACCGTATGTATTCTTTAATCTTTTATTTAGCGACTTAATATCTTCACTCATCGCTGCCTTCAGTTAACAGATCAATATCTTGCTCAATTGGATCTACAATAGTCTTATATGTACCATTTTGGTCTGTAACTATTTTAGTGCGATCACCGTAACTTGTACGATACGATTTTATATTGCAATTCTTAAAGTCATTGGGGATATACCCATTTTGGTCCCCACCGAACATAATCTTCACGGGTGGTGGGATCTCACGCTCACTAATTTTATGGATAAGTTCGATGCAACATTCAATAATATTCATAAAAACCTAAAATGGGGTACTAAGTGATTAACTTTTCCCCCAATACTACATCAATACGAAGGATACCACAAAGCTTGCAGTGGATCATACGTCATAATTAGTGCTTTCTTTTGCACTAATGTAGATGCCAATGCAATATTACCACCTGTGCCAGTTGACTGACCATTAGCATCATCAGGGATGATAATGATCTGGCCGGCAAACTTAGCCCAGGGAATAACAATTGTAGTAATTTGCGTAGCTCCCGTTACGTGGAAGATAGCAAATGTAGGTGTAATCGAAGCAGCAGCAGTAATCTGGGGACCTAGTACTTGCTTTAGATTTCCACCAGGAAGTTGAAATGCCTGTTGACCAGCTAATTCAGCATTAACACTCATATCAATATCCAGTCGGCACAGTCAATCCGCTAATATATGAGCAAATAGCGGGATTTGATACGAAAGTGTTGAAAGCAGCAACAATATAAAATACTGTGCTAGTAGCAACACCACCAGAGAGTCCACGGACTTCAAAGAGGCGTCGACCCTCTACTTCGTAGAAATCAGCCGCATGTAATTCCGCACGTCCCCAAACTTCAGGAACTACGAAATCAATACGCGTCTTATCCCACGAGAAGTGAGTCTTAATAGGAGCACCAGCCATCTGCATTGAATCTCCGAAGTAAAGATCCAAAGCCTCATCACTGGCTTGCTTATGAATGATACTTACAAGTTGTCCTAGCTCCTCATAAGCTTGCTTCTGGCAAGGATGCATCCATGCAGTAGCCTTCTTCATGTTTTCCATACCTACACGATCACCAATCTTGTTTAATGCAAGACGAGCGAAAGGTAGTGCGAGGGAACCAGAAGCAGATACAGAGTTTGCACGAATTTCAGGAGTTAATGAACGATCAAACCCAAGCCAAGTACCAGTAGAAGCCGAGCTATGATGATAAGGAACTCCCTGGAACCAAGTTGGTGATGCACCAGAAACACCAGCTACAACAACTAGGTCAGTAGCAGTAGCCCCGGAGACGGCCGGCACTTTGATCTGTTTATTGGGATAATCCATAAACGAAATCTTAACTTCACCGCCAGCAGTCCTATTTGTAGCTAAGGTTGTATCGTAAACGTTGATACGCTGACCAAAGCGCAGTAGACGAGCGCCGAAACCATCAGTTCCAAGAGTATAAGTATCAGTTCCACTAGAAGTAGAAACAGCACTAATAGTTCCGAGAACTCCATTACCTGATGTGAGGCACTGTGAATCAACTTGACGCCTGAACTCAGCCATCGAAGTTGAGAGAAGACGGCGGAAAGTCTTAAGAACAGCTTTTCGAGAATCATCATTGCCCCACTCCGACTTGGCAGTCCATTCACACGCAAACTTCATATTGAATGCATTGACTACTGCCTTATCATACGTAGGTCCATCTCCACGGCCGAGATCGCCACCATCGGGATCAAATGCAGAGAAATCTCCACCCGGGCGAAGTTCCAAGGGAACTCGCATATCACGGGTAGAGATTACTTCTACATCTTTCTTTTCAATGGTACTATAAAACGTATCATCGCGCTCAAAAAGGGTAGGTACTTTATCCCTTACCCTTTCTAGCTCAACTGCTACTACCTGACTACTATTCATATGATGCCTTAAATATCAATTACTTCTTATAAGTGACTTTGTCTTCCAGGATGTCCATATCTGTAGTATGATTGTAATTTACAGTTTTTGGATCAATCGGCCCAGATTTTTCACGATTATTTGAAGGCCGCCCGGAAGGTGGTATAAATTTCTTAACGTTATTACCTTTTAACTCTTCACGCTTACGCTTATCTGCACTTAAGTAGTCTTCACGCACTTTTTGAATATGCGACGGTAGTAGAGGTTTTACGCGCGCTAGGTACGCGGAAATGATTTTATCACTAGCTTCTCTAGTGTAACCTTTCGCATGAGACTCACGCCAGAGGCTATTAATATTTGCCATATGCCTACGATCTTGGGCAAGTATCTTATCAAGTTCAGAAGTGATATCAGCAATCATTGCATTCTTCATCCGATCGCCGATAACACCATCTGGATCTAATTGTCTACGAATATGATTCTTTACTCGCGTTTCCAAATCATTCACCGTACTTGTGTGAAATGATTTTTGCTGATTAGTTTGAAAATCTTTTTGCTGTTGTTCTAATCTCTTTTTCTCAGCTTCAATTTCATCATTTCTTGGTGGTGCATCTTCTTGATCTATTGCCCGTGGATCACCATGTAATGCCTTAGAGATATGGCCAACTGCAAAGAATAATTGCTCATTCCCAGCTTGCTTAGCCATTGCTTTAAGATTACGCAATGTCTGGTTTACTACTGGAGTCGCAATCTTAATATAAGCCTGTGGGGCTTCTTTCAAAAGTGTTGGCAAGAAGTTATCAACGAATTTCTGAGCAGCCTTTGGATCAGCGCCTACTAACTCTTCAAGTAAAGGCTTAGGATCACCAGATAAAACACTTTCCCGCAACTGATTGAATCCGGCAATCGTTTCCACCGCATCCTGGGCATCTTTTACATTTGGAAAGATTGATGCATATTGCTGCTCATTAGCGATTACTGCTCGCAGGCCCGGAACTTTTTTGAAGATATCAGGATCTAATGTCTTTAGTTCTTTAAAGAGATTAGGTTGTGAAATCTGCTCAGGATCAATTTCTGGATCTTCTAACTTGTCGGTGTCTGATTCTGATTCGTCAAATTCATCGCTTTCTGCTGTGTCTGACGAATCTGATTTATCCCCTGCTTCAGTTTTCCGATCCCTTCCAGTATCAAGGGGACCGCTGTTTCGATCTCTTCGATTATCGTCACGATTTCCGGTATTGTCATTTAAATCATCCTCTAGAAATTTAACATCGTTAGACGTACTATTTGAAGCTACTGTATTTGGTAGAATATCATCAGGCATTTGATTGTCCTTGCTGTGCAATGGCTCCGATATGTTCACCAGGTGTCGGAGGTTTATTATGAATGCTTAAACTATTTTTAGGACCATGCACGGTTAAATGTAAAGGTGGCTTTTGCGGTGGTTGTGGAGGCGCTTGCGGTCCATGCTGCATTTGCATTTGCTGTTGCATTTGCTGCTGTTGCTGCTGCATTACGGCTTGATTATGCATTTGACGATGCATCATTACAAGCTGATATGCTTGGGGATTCGTATTTTGGAGATCCTGACCCATATCAGATTTTAAGAATGCATCAATTACATCAATATGAATTGAGTTATTGTCGAATATATTAATAGGAATCGGCTGTCCATTATTAATCATTTCGAATGTCTCTCTAAGCTGCAAATTACGATCATCGTTACCAGGAATGTACAAATCTTCCATGCCGAGCAACTCTTGAACCATCTCGATATTCTCAGGATGAAATACCATTTGCTGGATTTGTGGATTCGCACCAGCTTGTTGAATGAATTGCATGATTAATGCCCGGCGCTGCTCCCAAGTTACTGGTAATTGCTCAGAATTTTGTACAAGCGTATCACCAATCTCACCTTGTAATTCCGATTGTTTAATCCAGACATTTACGAAACCAGTAGTGGATACGGGCTTTGTAAATTTCTCATCAGTAATCATGTTGTTACGAAACATATTGCAGGCTTTATGGATAGTATGCATCCAGAATGATGCAATAGATTTCCACGGGATTGATAATCGCTGCAAAGCCTGTTGCCTTGATTGCTGATATTCTCCTAATGTCTTTGATCCACCTTGCTCGGAACCACCATAAATTGAAGGGAAGGAGCCTAATACAAATTGTCCCTGCTCTTCTAAGTATTGCTGGAACTCTGGAATTTCTTGAGATAAGGTTGCTGGCTTGGTAGAGAAGAAAGAAGAATCAATAGACTGCCCGGATTTTGCGGCTTTTAGTGGAATGAAATCTCCGGGATTCGCAGGAGTCTTCTTTAATGAGTCAAAGTCAAGTACCGCGGGATCTGCGAAGTTTATGCTAATTCCACTTTCAACTGTCTCCATCGTCAACTGAACCAGATCATTCGTCATAATCTGAATAGGAACTAAGATGTTTCCCATTGGCTCAGCATGGATGTATTCGGATACCGCAGATTGCGTGGCAGTCCAGCAATCATCCATTGATTCGTCACAAGCTTCTGCAAACTTATCATTTACGAATACGCAATAGCAACCAGATGGAAAATTGGTCTTAAGTTCCTTTACAACGTTATCATCTTTAATGCGATTCAATTGCCATGGTCGGAACCACACGCGGGAGACTGTTACAATATTCGCATTGTTGTAGAATAGCTGGTTTACTGCTACACGCTCATTGATTCTATTAACTTCAGTCCGGCCCGGTTGTGGGAATTCAAAACCTTCATAAATATCTTTTACTAGTGCAAGGTCTAAATCAACATCAAGCCTTAAATATCCTGCGAAGTCAAGATTGCGTACGAAATGTGGAACAGTTACATGCAAGGGTCCATAAATCTCGATTAATGATCTACCCTTTGGTGTATCATCCGTAGAATGAATCCATGGAATTTGAACTTCCTGTTGTTGATTTACAGGAGTTACTACTTGAGTACAAGATGGGCAAGTTACATATTGTACTCCACCCATTTGTGAAGGTTGGCCACCTTGCATATTGCCAGATGACATAATATCAGTGGGTAGATCTGATGGGATTGAGCCGAAATCAGTACCATCTAAAGCATTAGCGCTCGCATGAAGGTTATCAACGTAAGCAGTATCCTGATCTGATAAATTATAATCACAATTAGGACACACAGAAATATCAATCTGCATACTACGCAAATCAATCTGTGGCCGCTTAATGATGCCATACTTTTTATCTCGATGATAAACGTTATATGCGAAGGCTACGCCATGATTGTAAAGATAATAAAGTGCCCTTACAATCTTTAATGTAGCTTCCTGCTGGGTCTCAATTAAATCTGCAATTTTGCGATAAGCCTTTGCGGTGGAAATATCTTGAGGATTTGTGGCATCAGACGGGGTGAATATTGTGTAAGGAATTGATGCAGAGAGTGCAGCGATGATTGCCTCACCGTGAGCGCGGTAGATATTGATAATTCTCTCTGCATCTTCCTCCTCTACATCCTCGAATCCTGGAATTTGATGTAAATCTTGTACAGTTGTAATATCTCGTGCAATTGAAAGATAAACTGCTTTCTGAATGCCAATCCAGAAAGCTTCATTGCGCCTCCAGGCAGGAACCTGCCTATCTCGCATTGGGCGAGATTCTACATACATCTCATCTTTCAGAGATGTCAATGCGTCTATTTGTTCCTTAGGAAGCGAATTCCAATCAAAATAGGACATTATTGAACCGGCCAAGTACCGCATTTAACTTCAACGGGAGGAATTACTACAGGAGAAGAATTAGTGCTAGCGCCATCAGGCACACAAACTGTGACACTACCTGGACCATTACCAACACACTTGACGGTATAGTAATCATTGCCATTAGGATAAGTGCAACCAAAATTACCATTCCAACTAACAATAAAGGGCTGATCTTTTCTAGCAACATCGTAATCCCTCGGCTCTAAATTAAACTTAGTACTTCCACCACAAACCCACCATAATACTGATTTATTGCCAAATGGATCGGTATTATGTCCGCCACAATTCTGTACACCAGGATCATGATTACAGCCATCGCAATTCTTCGCACCAGGGGGATTAATAAAAGAGATATTGCCGGCCGGGAATTCATCTTCTACTAATGCCGATGTTGCATTCTGGAGCCAGGCCCGAATATCATAATGCTGGGTAATACTTACCTCAAATGTGGTCTCCCCAGGATTATTAGCGGCCGCTCCTGAGGTTTGCATTGTGATAGGAGGAATTGCTGGATTGTATTTAGTAATAATGATTACAGGAGTTGGGGTGACTGTCGCAATAGGTACAACTGTAGAAGTAGCAACCACGGGAATAGCAGTATTCGTAGGAGTCACAACTGTACATACACCTGGATTTTGCGTACAGTAATTAAGTACCTTATTAATAGTAGTGCAACCGAATAAGAATAAACAGATACACAAAATCTTCTTCATTTACTTTCCAATCTTCGTAGCGATATCAATTAAGAGTCTAGTCTGATTACTAGTCTCAGCCTTGATATCTCGTACATCTTCCTTTACACCTTCTACCAATGTCTCAACAACTGAAATCCTACGATCATGATCTACTAATTTTGCGGTATACTTATTAAATCGTGAATACAGATATAAAATCACTGGAGTAATCGCGGCAGTGATGGTACCAATTATACCGCCAATTTTAATAAAATTATCCCAATTCATTGTTGCTCAGATTCCTTCTTAATAACCATTGCGCAATAATCATCGGCCCGCTTCTGTAATTCTCGCACTGTTAATCTTTTTCTACGCAAATAATCAATAGGCTGGAGTGATTCCTGCAATTCCCCAATCTTCCTACGATTTTGCAACTCACCACGCAAAAATTCAATTTCCTCTTGCAAATGGTTGATGAGCTGATCTTTTAATCGCATTACGTCTTGATTGGAATCTATTAAAAGGCACGATTCTACTGACGGAACCCCTCTCAATCGCTTCCATCTTTCGATAATACTTTGTTTGATCGCCAGTAACCATGACTTCATTTACAGCCATTTGCCTTTCTTGGAGGGCCTTAAATTCTTTTGCGCACGATTCCATGTAAGTCTTAACACCCATTAAGCCATATCTTGTCTCATCATATGAATCATCTCCATCAAACTTAGAGACATCTTCTGTATGAGACTCATCATAGACAAGTAATGGGATGGTATTAATCAAATCCTTGCAAACATTAAAGATTTGCCACCTGGGAAGATTAGTTTCTGGAGATTCTGGAATAAACATATCAGCATATTCCTTGGCCCTATCTTTACCATACATGCGAAGGATACGATCATAAGTATGATAATTGTAACCTTCATCAGGAATAAATCGTGCAGGTTTCTGTTGCCAGCGAAGCATTGAATGAAAATGAAGTTTGCCGGCTATACGATCATTTATTGCTTTCTCAAGGATTAATCCGGAGGCATCCTCAAATTGCCCAGCAATAGTTCTACCATGAGATTCAGTCTTCCAGCAAGATGGATCCATTACTGATAAGACAAGATTTTGATCTAATCGTGATAATTGGCCAACCTCAGCGCCAATTGTATCAATATTAGTTTTAGTACGAATATACTCACGGTAAGTATAAACTCTGGAATCAGGGGAAATTGCATGCCAATGAGCCGCGAATTTGTGAGTATAGCCCCAATCCATGGAAAGAATCTTAGGCCAGAAAGATGGAATTTCAAAAGGTTCGATTACATGCTGAGCAATTTTTGGCTCCCCAAAATTTGGGATAATTCTAAACTCAGTAAATACCTGCCCTGAGAATGCCCACCAATCACCATCCATCTTAGCTTTGCGCTCAGATTCGGGCAAAGCCATTAACTGATTGATATAATTGGGGTTCTTCTCTAGAAGTTTAGGATTATCTGAAACTTTAGAGGGAATGAAAATACGATAAGATTTGGTATCATTACACCAAATCTTTTTGTAACCATTTCTCTCTAACTCAATAAACCTGGCCCGGACCCAGGCATGTCCTCTATTTCCAGGATTCGCTGTACTTCTAATAATCGGAGGTAAATCTTTAGAGGTACTTCTTAATCTCGAAATCATGTATGTATACTCAGCTTCATCGAAATGCTGTAATTCGTCGAAGCCTATATAATCGTACTCATGGCCATCATGCTCTCGCGCGTCTCCCATGCATTCAATTACGTCAAACTTTAATCGGCCACCATTAGGAAAATTCCAAACGTGCTTGGTTTCATTATAGATAGCACCAAGCTTTGGATAGATTTCCTTGGATTCTTTAATTAAATATTCTTCTAATTGGGGGTATGTACGGCGGAAGATAATACCTGAAAACCGTGGGTGCTTATAACGACCTTGTACGATGGGTAACATTAAAATTACCCAAGACTTGCCGCCACCTAAAGCTCCACCATATAGAGCTTCTAGAATCTCATCAGGAAGTGCTAAGAATTTTTCCTGCGGCCCGGGATTTGGTTTAAAGATATTTTCAGCGTCGATCATTTACAGCAGTAATTTCAATGGTGTCATAATCATCTAGCTGGCTGCGCTTGGGAGCGTAAATAATAACGTTTACGTTTGTAGGATTGTCATTCTTAGCTGAGGTTTTCTCGATCACGGTTGCTAAATCTTTTGCAACTGAACTTGCTTCTTTTGGGGAACTTTCAGATAACTTTAAAGTATTTATTGCTTCTAATGAGGAAAGAAGTTTATTAAGGGCAGTATTTGCAATTTTTGATGTTCTCTCATCTACCTTTGCTTTTAATTCTTCATCTACACCATTTACAGGAGCAATCTTTCCTTTGGCATAGTTATTTGCTGAAGCTCCAGAAACCGGTAATAATTCACTAACCGCTTTTCCGCCGATAACCTTTGCTAATGAACCGGCTAATGCGCGCAATTCAGGGCTCTTATTTTTATTGCCATTTCCACGGGAATGATCGTGAATAGTCTTCTCAATCACATTCGTGGGGGCTTCTAGGCGATTTTTTACTTCTTCGTCAGAGAAAAAGAGCATCACTGACACTTGGTAACGCCAGTGACATTTGGTGTTACTGTTCCTCCGACTAATGGACAGATTTGAAGAAGTTGCTGATAAGATAGATTATTTAATTTTCCTTGGATACTCGCAAGAAGAGGCCCATAGATATAAGCATTAAAGTCCTGGTCTATCTTATTTTCCATGGAAAACTGGACATATTGAGTGTTTCCGGAGAAATTCTGGGAGGTTGCGTTAAAGTAAATAAGCAACTGACCCATCTTAAATTCTCTTAGATTATCTCCAGTTGTATTATACACATAAGGTACACCAGCAGGAGTTGGGATTACCGTGGGAGTTGGTGCTGGTACAATTGAAGTTGGACTTGGAGCGGCAGTTGGCGTTGCAAAAGGTGGAATAGTTGGTGTTTGCGCAAACGAATTAACTGCAAATAGAAGAGGAATTAGGAATAAGAGCTTTTTCATAGTTATGAGCTTATATCAGTTACATAAAGAAGAGAGCCACGGGATACTGTTAGTGTGCCAGTAGAATGAGAGTTTTCCGCAGCTTCAATTTGTAATGTGCCAGCCGCGTTAACTTCAATTACACCACTAATCTTTATTACACCATTTCCGGTTAATGTAGCAGTGTTACAGGAGGTATTAAGTGCAGTTAAGCGTGTAGTAGCAGTGATTGTATTATTATTCTCAATAATACACATTGCCATGAAATTTGTAGCTGTAACTCCACCAGCGTTAAAATCTAGCTTTACACCTTCCGCAGCAGTTGAGTTTGATATATGAAGGGTTACTTCAAAGGAATAATTGCGTGAGGCTTTTAAAGTAACTACTGCACCAGTAACGTTAGCTAATGTTGCGGTTGAATTTGTAACATCACCAGTTACATAACCATAAGCTGCTGGTTGTGCAAACCATCCATTTGTAGATCCTGAACCATCAGTAACTTTAATTACACCAGCAGTTGACCTAACAAATTCTGAGTCAGGTAATGCAACAGAAGCATCTGTATTTGATGAAAACCCAATGGAACCACCACTTACAGTATATAAAACTGATCCAAGGTGATTCATTGGGGTGCTACCAGATATAAAATATAATGCTGTAGCACTACCTAAAGTACTAAAACCTAAACCAGTAGCCCATTGAATTTGTGGGGTTGATGCGGCAGTCAAAGCTGTATTCATCATTACAGCTTGATTAGATAAATCCAATAAGCCAGTGCCAGTCTTGATTACACCATTTGTATCATTATGTGTAATTGACACCCAATGAGTAGTATTTTGAGTTTCACCGGTAATAAATAAAGTTGGCGTGCTTGGATTAGCTAATGCCCAATTGAAGGCATCATTCGCCGCAGCTTCAAGAATCATACCATTAAAGGTTCCATTCTTGGTTTCAACAATTAATCCAGGATTAGTTTGATTTTCATTACGTACTAATGTTGGGTAATCAGTTCCGTTTAATTGAATTTGCTGACCGGCCGCAACACTAATTCCTAATGCAAATGAATTAGTACCAGTAAAAGCGTTATTACCACCGACTATTGATGTGGGAGATGGTTGAACTGTTGCAGTTGGAATTGGAGTTGCTGTTGGTGCTGGGGTAGCAGTAGCAGAAACACCACCAGATGGGCAATTAATCTGAATATCTACCGCATATGAGCTTGAAGAAATTAAGATTAAACTTAATGCAATTAAACTTAACTTTAATTTCATCTCGTACCTTCCACCCTCCAATGTGAAGTGGAAGCATCAGTAATTATTGAGATTTGAAAGGTACTTGTTACATCTGGATCATAAAATGTCCAATGATGGCATTCCCCGGGGAATACTGCAATCGCGGTTTTGCTTGTGATTACCGCAGTCGCTCCTGTAAAGTCTACCCAGATATTATGACCGCCCGCTGACGCATCATTACAAAATGCGAGGTTCTTAGGATTAAAGGTACTTACATACGGAGCCGCGGTATTTGAAGCAGCAGCGTATCCTGTAGTACTCTGGTTAATTGTCCAGACTCTTGGCGCAGCATAGACGGTTTGATTCGAAGAAACAAGGGCCAGGCCGGCTAATGAAATTAGAGGGATCAGTAGAATATATCTCAACGCTTCCAGCAAAGCCCTAAGCATTTCACTAATCCTTTATACTCAAATTAAAATAAACCGGCCCGGCCCGAGAATTTACCTAATAGTACTATACACGGGATGAATATATTATGTCAAGTGATCTTCCTCACATAATATTCGGGAAAAGTTCCCTACTTGTATTTTTATTTTTTATTATTTTTGATTAAAAGAAGTCATTTTTTATTACAAAATTACATA
>Ga0207114_1035_pt1 | contig 44602 bp, 39 predicted proteins | sample Alteio_BWMinHeat_70_FD_153560 | JGI IMG/M metagenome (GOLD analysis project Ga0207114, IMG submission 153560) | Enriched cells from forest soil in Barre Woods Harvard Forest LTER site, Petersham, Massachusetts, United States -... | ecosystem: Environmental > Terrestrial > Soil > Temperate forest >... | reverse complement strand
ACCGTGTTTTGCCATTCAGCATGAGTAAAAACATAGCGCTCATGGAAAAGGACCATAAGGCAGTTTATCAGAAGGCTGCAGATAATCGTCTTTTCCTGGGCTTTTGGTTTAAACGAAAATGTTTTTCCAACCTCTATCTTATTCTTGCCGGAAGTTGGTGGAAAAACGGTCACAACAAGAAACGCGGGTTTCTTCTTTTGATACAGGCATGCCTCCTATACCCTCCTTCCATTTTTAGAATAGTAAAAAAACTATCCAGCTGAAATGACTAATAACATACTTGTATTGACGTACTGGAGCTACTCGGATGCCTTGATACAAACCTATACGCTGCCTTATGTGAGAATAATCCGAAAACAAGTTTCAGAGGACAGTAAAATATACCTCGTAACACTTGACAAGGATGGAACAAATGGTGTTCAAGATTTGCATGGAAGCGGCATTCAGAATATTAGTTTTATCTACAAGGGTTATGGAATCTCGGCCTTATTCGCCTGGATTAAAAACATCTGGGTTCTGAAAAGATTGATTCATAAGAATCAAATAGATACCATCCATGCATATTGCACCTTAGCTGGAATGTTCGGTTATATTCTCTCACTCCTGTGTGGAAAAAAATTGATTATCGACAGCTATGAGCCTCATGCTGAGGCGATGGTAGAGAACGGAACCTGGAGCAGGCGTGGCCTTTCATTTCTAATTCTGTGGTTTTTTGAAAAAAGACAAAGCCAGAGAGCCTCTTTGGTGATAGCAGCCACTGCTTCCATGCGACAGTACGCCCACGAAAAATATCATGCCGAATTCAGACGTTTTTATGTAAAACCAGCTTGTGTGGATCTGGAACTTTTCACACTGGAAAAATCAAAAAAACCTGAATTATTAAAAGCCCTTCAACTGGAAGACAAACTTGTATGTCTCTATGCAGGAAAGTTCGGAGGGATTTACCTCAAGGAGGAAGTGTTTGATTTTTTTCAAAGCGCATATGCGTTCTGGAAGGACGAATTACGAATTATGTTGCTAACAGCTCATTCGGAAAATGAGGTTCTGTCAATGGCCTCCAAATTCAATTTACCCGCCAATATATTTGTGATAAAGTTTGTAACCCACAATCTCATTGCAGATTATATGGGGTTGGCCGATTTTGCAATAACTCCTGTAAAATCCCTTCCATCCAAAAGGTATTGTACACCAATTAAAGACGGCGAATATTGGGCCATGGGCCTGCCTGTAATTATTACTTCAGGCATTTCAGATGATTCGGAAATTATTGAGAATAATCAAATCGGATATGTATGGAAAAATACCTGCCGGGAGGAATACGAAAAATCCATTCATGTCATTCATACCCTGCTTTCGGATAACCGGGAAGTATTATCCAAAAGAATAAGGGAATTTGCTATAGAAAACAGAAACTTTTCGATTGCAGAAAGCATTTACAAAGAGATTTACGGCCCTGACGCAGCTCCGCTTACTTAAGAAGTAATAATTTATCTGTACCTTCATGCGCTCAATAATCATTTTATGGACAGGAAAATTGATGTGATGATTGTTGGCGCTCAGAAGGCAGGAACCACCTCTGTCCTGCGATATTTGGGAGAACACCCCCAATGCATTTCTCACGCTCAGAAAGAATTTGCCTTTTTTTTGGATGAGAATGAATACAATGCCGGGTATTCAAAAGCATTTAATAAGTACTTTGCCTTCCAGCCCCTGTCGGCGCAAGCCCTGATAGTAGCAAAAAGTGCAACCTTGTACACCAATGAGGATGCGATCAAGAGACTTCACGAACACAACCCCAATTGCAAACTTATTCTAATACTCCGCAATCCGGTAGACAGGACCTATTCCTCTTTTTTGATGGAGAAGAATTCAGGATCTGTTAAACATGAATTCGACGAGATTGAAAGAATAATCAATCATCCAAGCGGATGGGAGTACCAGGTATTTATTGATTATTCCTTTTACGAACAACATCTTCAGACTATCTACAAATACTTTCCTGAAAACCAGGTAAACATTTTTCTTTTTGAGGAACTGCAAGCTGAAGGAAGGATAGTCTGCCGGAAAATTTTCAATTTTCTTCAAATTGACCCGACATTCACACCCAATATTCAAATCAAGCACAATGTAACCCTGAAAGCCCGCTCTCACAACTATGGAGCTACCATCCGGATGATGCTTGACAAAAACAGCACCTTCCGAAAACTCGTTTCTATATTCATACCCAGTCATAACGCCTATAAATACGGCAATGCCATTCGGAATCTGAATAAGACAAAAAACACCTATCTGCCGATGGATGTCGGACTGAGGCAATCACTTACAGACTTCTTCAGACCCTTCAATGATAAATTAGCAAAACTCATTAAGAAGGATCTGACTTCCTGGAACAATAATTCCAATTCAGCCTTCCTTTCCCGATGCCCAAGTTGTCATTCCGATCAGTTTAATGCACTTCGTAAATTCAGCCGGCATTCCTTATACAGATGCCAGCAATGTGACCTAGTGTTCTGCAACCGCATACCTACCCGAACTGAACTGGTGGCCAACTATTCACAATACGAAAGAGGAAAGCCAGGGTCAGAAGTTACCCGAATCCGGGTTGATCAGCTCCTTGACTCTTTCTCTGCCTTTCGTAAAACAAACAAGATACTCGATGTTGGATGTGGGGACGGATTATTTCTCGAACTGGCTTTAGCCAAAGGATGGGATGTATACGGAACCGAATTTGATCAGTTAGCTGTGGAAACTTGTGAAAAGAAAGGAATTAAAATGTTCCATGGCATTCTGAATACAGCCAATTACAATGCCGAATCATTCGACATAATCGTTTATACTGAAGTCCTTGAACACATACAGAATCAGCACGAGGAAATAGGGAAATTCCATGTATTGCTTAGACCCGGTGGAGGGATTTACCTGACCACTCCAAATTTTGATTCTCTCTCCAGGTATCTCCTTGGTTCTTCCTGGAATGTGATTGGATATCCGGAGCATCTCGCCTATTTCAATAAACACTCCCTGATCAGCTTATTTACTTCCTCTGGATTTAAAACCAGTTCCATTCAAAGTACAGGATTCTCTCTTGACCGATGCCGGCAAAGCGGATCTTCTGCTCACTCGGATAGTTCAAGCCATCTGGATGAAAAATTAAGAATAAAGATTGAAAAGACGGGATTTCTGATTTTCCTAAAAAGAATGGTCAATATCGTTTTCACACTCACGAACAAGGGTGACAGCTTGAAGGCTCTTTTTATTAAATGACACAATGGAATGGTCCGGTTTTTATCCTTCTTTGAATGTGCATTGAGAAGACTGACCTCTTTTTTGAGCCTCCTTTTGAACTAATCTTCTTTTTTCATGGAAAACCAAGTCTATCGCACTACCGGTTTCAATAAATCTAGCTTTCTATAATTATAAAGGATGAGCAGCATAGCTGCCAAAAATGGCGCGAAAGCAATTTTAAAGCGGATCAAAGCACCAAAGTTGGAGGTGGATATGCCTATAGAGAATGCAAAAAGTACTGAGTATGAAAAGATAAAAAGTAAGAGCGGGTGATTAAAGAGTATAGTAAACACCTTTCTGGGCCCAAATTTGACCAAGGGATAAATGAACAAATATATAAGTCCCAGATTTTCAAGCGCCGACAAGATCATCACAAAGTTTTTTGCTTCCCAGATAAATGGTCTGAATAAGCCGGAAATTGTTCCGATTGGAATCTTGGCAAATATCCCGGCTATGGAAGCATCATAATCTCCAATATCGAAAGCATGACCGGCATACGCCTCATTTTTTAAATCCATTTGAGCCTCTTTTGCTGAAAACAAAACCTTATCGATTGAAAACTTGTCCAACCGGTTTCCAAGAATGGTTAACAGACCAATACCTAACAACAGACTTAGAATAAAAATCATCGGAATCGCCATCATTCTGAAAAAAGGACTTTTAATTCGAACCACCCTCCGGTGAAACAACCAGGCAATTATTCCTGGAACCGCAGCCATAATGATATAAGGCTTAATCACGAGAACAATATACCCTGCAAACAACCAGATAAGAAGGTTTATCAGTCTCTTATCTTTTGAAATAAAACATTTTTCAAACGAACTCACGAACCAACAGAAGCCAGACAGAGTAATGGTGTCCTTGAGGATACCTGAACCCCAGAAGATGCAAGAGGGAAGGAAAATAAAACCCAGAGCAAGGGGTCTGTAAAATTTAGGATAATACCTATAAAACATTTGATAGGCACGCCAAATCCCGACAAATGAAGTAAGCGACAAAAGGAGTGTTGATATTAAATAACTTTTGCCTCCTACAATGACAAAGGGGGTAATCAGTTTAACAACAAAAGCTGCTCTGTTTTCAAAAAACATCAGATAATAAGGGAAACCAGTATACATATCAAACATGCTGTAGTTTTCTGCTGAGTTCTCTCCAAAGTAAACACCAACAAAAGAAGCAGGTCTTAGTTCGAGCAGGTTCGCATAGGAGCGGGCAGATTCAAAATATGAAATAGTATCTCCACCTTTGTAGTAATAAATATAGACGAAGCAAAAAACAGTCCCTCCTACTAATTTAGCCATTACGCCCCTGGCCAGATAAGTATAGGAAGGGTTATTGTTCTTCATCTTGCGTTGATAAGCATAAGTAACCATAAACACAAGAAAGAGAAAAAAGGGAAGAAACATGAGTTCCCCCGCCTCCAAACGTTCCAGATATCCTCTATTTATTACTTCGTCTTCCACAAATCAAGTTTTACCAATCATCTGAATATCATCACGATACTCTACATATCAGGTTTAAAGCAGTGGGCCAGCTAGGGATGTTGGAGAAAATTGTAAATTTCCACTCATTTCCCCCAAAGCTACATCAAAATAATTTCACAGCAGACAATTGAATATGCCAACCGCTAAATAACAATCATTTTTTACTTTTACTTACAATTGAGCAAATCCAGGACTAAAAATGCAAAAAAAAATGACTATCCTAGTCACCGGTGGAGCCGGCTACATCGGTTCCCATACTCTCATAGAATTATTGCAGAACCCTCAGTATGAGGTCATCTCTCTCGACAATTTATCCAACTCTTCGATCAAAACTTACGATCGCATTTCCCGGATCACTGGAAGATCGCTTAAGCATTCCGAAATAAATCTTTGTAACGCGGAAGAACTTGAAAACTTCTTTGTCACACACCCGGGAATAAACGGAATCATTCATTTTGCCGCCTTTAAGTCGGTCCCCGATTCAGTTGCTGATCCTCTGGGATATTATTCCAACAATCTCTTATCACTTATCAATCTGCTATCGGCTGCAACCAAACACCGCATCCGGAATATTATTTTCTCCTCTTCCTGTTCGGCTTACGGGAACATCCATAAATTACCTGTTACAGAGGAAACCCCCTTTCAAAAGGCTGAATCGCCTTATGCTTACACCAAGGTGGCAGGCGAACGTATTCTGGAAGATTACATTCATTCTCAAAAGGAGGCAAAAGCAATTGCTCTCCGTTATTTCAATCCCGTAGGAGCTCATATTTCAGGCCTCCTGGGGGAAGACCAAATCAACCCTCCTACCAATCTGGTGCCTCTGATTACCCAAACCGCAATCGGTAAAAGAAAGTCCTTTACCGTTTTCGGCACAGATTACAATACCCGGGACGGAAGTTGCATCCGTGACTACGTGCATGTGAGCGATATTGCTCATGCCCATGTGTTGGCTCTTCAGCACCTGGAAGAAAGCAACCTTTCTTATGATGTCTTTAACCTGGGTACCGGTAAGGGAGTAAGTGTTCTGGAAGCCATCGCCGCATTTCAAAAGGTGAGTGGAATCAATCCGCCACATGTGATTGGACCACGCAGGGAGGGCGATGTAGAGGCCATCTATTCTGATTGCAACAAGGTAGTCAACACCCTGAAATGGAAAGCCAGATATAGTCTGGAAGAAATGATGGAAAGCGCCTGGAAGTGGGAAAGGCAGTTAGAAGAAGAAAAATTAAGGATTAAGGACGGCGAAAGCCCAGTGGGCTTTTGAGCGGGCCAGTGTGATGGATACGGGTTATTCGTGGTGATACTTCTCCCCCTTCAGAATCGTCATTCCTCTGTAGATCTGCTCAGTAATGAATAGTCTCACCATCTGGTGAGTGAGCGTCATCCTGGAAAGGGCTATTTTACCTTGAGCCCTCTTATAAACGGAGTCTGAGAATCCAAATGGGCCTCCCACCACAAAAATCAAATGCTTTACAGAAGCATTCATTTGCTGTTGAAGGAGGGTGGAAAACCCGGTGGAACTATATTCCTTCCCTTGTTCATCCAGCAAAAATACCCGGTCGGCCCCTGCACATGCTTTCAGTATCAGCTCCCCTTCTTTCTCTTTTTGATGTTCGGGCAGCATTTTGCCGGACTGCTTCAAAGCAGGCAGTTCAACCAGGTTAAAAGGCAAATAATGTTTTAACCTTCCTGCATAGACATCCAGTCCCTCCCTGATCCAGGAATCCTCCGTTTTTCCAACTACGAGCAATGTAACTTTCATATCTGATTTTGTAGTAAAGTGCAACATTAGTAAAAATGCATATTTTAAGCTAACTTTGTGTTAGAAAATGAAAGCAATTACTCTGGCCTTTATTTCTCTTTTCCTCTCCTTCACCAAATCGGGTCCTGATTTGTCTGAAGAGATAGCCGGCGCAATCCGTACCGGTAATGCAGCCGCCATTTCCAAGTATTTCTCCTCGAGTGTAGACCTTAAAATTCTGGAGCAGGAAAATATATACAGCAAGGCCCAGGCTGAGCTCATCATCCGGGATTTTTTTGCAAAACATATCCCAAAGGCTTTTAACATTGCCCATAAAAGCGCTCTCAAGAATGACTCCCAGTTTGCGATCGGCACACTGGAAACAGGTACCGGAAAATTCAGGGTGAACTTTGTCATGAAGTCTGCCCCTACCTCAGCCGGAGGAACCACCATTACACAATTCCGCATTGAGCCCGAAAATGAGTGAACATCAGTTCCATTGCCCCCCAGCCACTTTAGAATCCATCCCTGCTTTTATCCGCTTAGCATTGCAAGAGGATATTGGTGACGGAGATCATACCTCCCTGGCCTGTATACGGGAAGGAGCCAAAGGGAAGGCACGCCTGCTTGTAAAAGAAGGAGGAATCCTGGCGGGACAAGCGCTTGCCGAGATGATTTTCAGGGAAATAAATCCGGTATTATCCGTCACTTCTTTTATCACCGATGGACAAGCGATCAAACCGGGAGACATTGTACTGGAGGTATCCGGACCGGAACAGGATATCCTTCTGGGGGAGCGCCTTGTGCTCAACTGCATGCAGCGCATGAGCGGCATTGCAACCACCACTTCCCGGTATGTTACGCTGATTGAAGGAACACGAGCCAAAGTACTCGACACCCGCAAAACCACTCCCGGAATGCGCTTGCTTGAAAAATGGGCCGTACGCATAGGAGGTGGATACAATCACCGCATCGGCTTGTTCGATATGATATTGATCAAAGACAACCACGTGGATTACGCAGGAGGAATAGCCCCGGCTATACTCGCAGCCACCGATTATGTGAAGAAGACTCAGAAAAAACTAAAAATAGAGGTGTAAGTGCGTAATTTCGATGAACTTAAACAGGCTCTTGAAGCGGGTGGCGTGGATCGCATTCTGCTTGACAATTTTACACCTGTCGACCTTCATAAAGCGGTTAAAATGGTAGCAGGCAGTTGCGAAACCGAGGCTTCCGGAGGCATTACCGAAAAAACAATACGGGAATATGCCGAGAGCGGAGTAGATTACATTTCGGTTGGGGCACTTACTCACAGCGTTAAAAGTCTTGACCTGAGCCTTAAAGCCGTTAAACCAAAAGATTAGCATGCAGCCTGCCGAAGAACCCTGGATTATACGCTTTATTATAAACACACGACTTTTCCAGTGGGTTAAACGCTGGTCGGGTAAAATACACCCTCCCGGATTTGAAGGAGTAAGCTTGTTTGATACCGCCAGCTTCTTTTATCATGGAATAGACAAAGGGGCCTTGCCTACCCGAGCCTCCGCTATGGCTTTCAGTTTCTTCCTGGCCATTTTTCCTTCCATCATCTTTTTGTTTACCATGATTCCTTATATCCCAATCCCCAATTTCCAGATACAGGTACTGAAAATGATTGAGGAGATACTGCCCCCAGCCACCTTTAAAGCCGCAGAAGAAACTCTGGTGGAAGTGGTGACTAAACAAAACGGAAAACTCCTCTCAGTAGGATTTATCACGGCTCTTTACTTCAGCACAAACGGCTTTAATTCCATGATCACGGCCTTCAATACCAGCTACCATGTCACGGAAACCCGGAAACCTTTGCAACAACGCCTCGTTTCTATTGTTCTCGTTCTCATCTTTTCTTCACTCCTCACGCTGGCTGTAGGATTGATGGTAGGCAGCGATCAAATCACCAAACACGTCATCCCCAAAGGTCATTGGACCATTTACCTCCTCAAATCCACCCACTGGATTATCCTCTCCACCTTGCTATTTACCGTTATCTCCTCCTGCTTTTACCTTGGCCCCGCCTCCAAGATAGGATGGAGGTTTGTATCTGCAGGATCTACCCTGGCAACCATTCTCTGCGCGCTCACCTCTCTTGGATTTGGCTATTATGTGGGGCATTTTGGAAAATACAACAAGGTCTACGGCTCAATCGGCACCCTCCTGATTGTACTCATGTGGATTTACCTCAACTGTCTTGTCCTTCTGATAGGCTTCGAATTCAACGCAGGCATCCATTCGGCCAAAAGGAAAAAACTGAACCTCCACCCTCAACCAACATCTTAAATCAGAGCGGAGAGCGGGGTGCGAAGAGCGATAAATATTTTTATTACTGTTTCTCCGCTCTACGCTCTGTTTCTGCTTTTTCGTATCTTTCGGCTGGCCAAAAATTACAACATGCTGAAATACGGAACGTACCTCCTTCTGAGCCTTTTTTCTTTGTTTTCATTTGCTGTCCTTTCACAAACCCCGAATACATTTCAAACAAAAGATAACAGTCTCTACTGGAAAAACCGGAAACCCTTTGAAGGCTACTGGCAGCAAGATGTATACTACCGCATCAATGCCGATATTGACGAAAAGACAGACATCATTACCGGCAGCGAGGAGCTGACCTACTCGAACAACTCACCCGATACACTCCCCTTTGTTTATTTTCATTTGTACGAAAATGCTTTCCAGCCGGGATCGTATACAGACATGCTTCACAAAGCCAATAACTTTCCGGTAAAATACGGGAAGTATGAGTCGCAGGGACTGGGAACTCAAATTTCAAAACTGCAATCAGGAGGAAAGGACTTAAAAACAGAACTGGACAATACCATTCTCAAAGTTTTTCTAACCTCTCCACTGAAGCCTGGAGAATCCGTCACCTTTCAGATTGACTTTAAATCCTACTTCGACCCGGGAGGCAATATCCGCAGAAGAATGAAGATGTTTAATGCTTACGGATTCAAGCATTACGATGGTGTGCATTGGTACCCCCGCATCTCCGTGTACGACCGTAAACTGGGCTGGGACACAGACCAGCACCTGACCCGTGAGTTTTATGGGGATTACGGAGCTTTTGATGTGAACCTGACCTTTGCCAACTATTTTGTAATGGATGCCACAGGAGTATTACAAAATAAATCCGAAGTAATGCCCCAGGCACTGCGGGATTCCCTGGACATAAAACGATTTAAAGACAAAGCCTGGGAATCTCCCCCAACCTTTCGTATCAAACCCGATGGAACGCGTAAGACCTGGAAATTTCATGCCGAAAACGTGCATGACTTTGCTTTTACAGCCGATCCAACCTACCGAATAGGAGAAGTAACCTGGAACGGAATACAGATCCTGGCCATGGCTCAGGAACCTCATGCCGGGAGATGGCAGAATGCAGCTGCTTTCACAGCCAGCGTGATTAAAACCTACTCGGAAGATTTCGGGATGTATGCCTATCCTAAAATGGTAGTCTGCGATGCACAGGATGGCATGGAATATCCCATGCTTACACTCGATGGTGGCTTCGAGCCCGACTTCCACCCCCTCATTGCGCATGAGGTAGGCCACAACTGGTTCTTTGGAATGGTTGGCAGCAACGAGACCTACCGGGCTATGATGGATGAAGGATTCACCCAGTTTCTGGATTCCTGGGCTTGCATCAAGCTGGATGGCCCCAACACGGTTTCCCGCTTCCAACCCAAATCGGCCTATGTACGCAAGTTCCTGAAACCTTCCCTCACCATCAATACAGAAGTTTATAACCGCTACATTCCTGAAGCCGCCAAGGGCGATGAAACAACACTGAATACACACAGCGATCATTTTAACGGGGGATTGAGGCATAGCGGGGGTTACGGACAGGTATATTCCAAAACCGCCACCATGCTTTACAATCTGCAATACGTACTGGGCGATGAACTATTCCAGAAATGCATGCAGCATTATTTCAACCAATGGAAATTCTGTCATCCTTACCCGGAAGATTTTAGGAATTCCGTCATACAATTCTCCCATGTAGACCTGAACTGGTTCTTTGACGAGTGGATAGAAACCTCCCAGACCATTGACTATGCCGTGAACGGGTTTAAGAAAGAAAAAGGGGATGATAAATATGTGATCACCCTGAAACGCAAGGGTCGTATGCAAATGCCTATTGACTTTACCGTTATTTCCAACGAAGGAAAAACCTACAGCTATTACATTCCGAACACCTGGTTTGAGAAGAAGACCAGCTCAGTCATTCTCCCCAGGTGGATTGGTTGGGACAAGATTCAGCCTGAATACAAGGCGCATGTAACCATCCCATCAGGTATCAAAGAAATTGTAATAGATACCACCTTCCGTCTGGCGGATGTAAATATGCTTAACAACAATCTAAAAACGCCTGTGGCCTATAGTTTCGACTCCAGGATAAGCAACTACCCCGACTGGAAACATTATGAGCTCTTCTACCGCCCCGACCTGTGGTTTAATAGTTATGACGGAGTAAAGGCAGGAATCCACTTCAACGGCAATTATCTGAACTACTTCCATGTATTTGATGCAAACGTATGGTTTAACACAGGCCTTGCCCAGCAAACCCTCCCTGCAGGAGCTGAGCCACTCAAATTCGATTTTGTATCCTTCCGATTCAACTACAAGACGGCAACAGACAAACTTGTGAAACGCTCGGACATTTTCCTTTCCACCAAATTTCTGGATGGGTTATTCGCCTACTCCCTTGGTTTCGAGTTCAAGGATAAAAGCCTGAAGAACCAGTTTTACGTGTACTTTAAATCCATGCTCCGCCCTCAGCGTTCTTCTATGACCTATCTTCTTTATCCGGGAGAATGGGACGACAACATGTATAACAATACCCTGAATCTTGGGATCAATCACACCTACAACTACGCTCACGGATCAGGCACTATTAACCTGGGAATGAGGGCCTCTGCTTTTGGAAGCAACTACGATTACTCCTCTCTCAGTTTTACCGAAATAAACAGGCATGACCTGGGCAAGAAAATCAAGTTCAGTACCCGCCTTTATGCACAATACATTACCGGTACCAATCAACCCAGTGAATCCATGCTGTTCCTTGCAGGAGCAAATCCGGAAGACATGATGGACAATAAATACACCCGCTCCATCGGTTTTGTACCAAGCGACTGGCTGGGCTACGGTGCTTCAACCAATCACTTCCAGTATGGAGGAGGATTAAACCTCCGCGGCTATTCCGGATACCTGGCGCCTAAACTGATGGACGACGGAACAGAACGTGACCTGTATAAAGGAAGCAGCGGAGCCAGTGTTACCGGGGAACTGGAATTCCAGAAACTGTTTACCAAGGGTGTGGCAGAGATGTTCGGCCCCCGGACCTTTGCCAAGATGAGCGGGGCAGTAGGTATTCAAACCTACCTCTTTGCCGACGCCGGCTTTATGGGCTACAACCACAACAACGAAAAGCCTGCATTTGACGACTTAAGGGCCGATGCCGGTATAGGAAGTACATTCACTATCAAACGTTTCGGACCGCTTCAAATGGTGAAACCCCTGACCATTCGTTTCGACGTACCTCTTTTCCTCAACAGCACCCCCGCCGCAGACCCTGCTTATGTGGAGTTCAGATGGGTAGTAGGTATCAACCGTACATTTTAATTAAAACAACAAAAACAAACTATGAAACACCTCCTTTCTCTTCTTTTGTTCTTTTCTTTTATTTCCGCTTCCAATTCCCAGAACACCAAAGACGTATACGACAAAGCCCTGACCCTGAAGGCCGACTTCAAATACAAAGAAGCCCTCCCCTACTTCCAGGCCCTGATGAAGGTGGATTCAAACAACGTGGATTTTCTCGCCCACGGAAGCCAGGTATACACCCGCTTTGGTTATCTGTATATGAAAACAGAATCCGAAAAATTTGGGTATTTCCACAAAGCCGAATACCTGGCCAAGAAAGCCATAGCAAAGGACGACAAGAATGCAGAAGCCCACTATGCTTATGCTCTTGCACTGGGACGGATAAACGAAAATGCAAGCTCCAAAACCAAAATTGCCAATGCCAAACTCATACGCAAGGAAGTGGACAGGGCCATTGAACTAAACCCCAAACAGGCCGGTGCCTATCACATACTCGGACGCTGGCATGCCACCATTGCCGGTTTCAATGCGGTTGAGAAAGCCATGATCAACACCTTCTTCGGGGGCGTTCCTCCCGGAGGTTCTTATGATGATGCCGTTAAATGCTTTCAAACCGCTATTTCCCTGGAACCCAAAAACATGATTCATCAATATGAACTTGCAAACACCTACTATGCCATGGGTAAAAAAGATATCGCCAAAACCTGGTTGGAGAAAGCTATGGCTCTGCCGGTGACATCTGATGATGACAAGATTACTTCCGATAAGTGTAAGGAACTTAAAAATAAGCTGAACTAAGGATTTTACGAGCTACGTGTGATAGAACGCAGATTTTTATGATTTATTAAGATAAAAAATGATTTATGTTTTTATCATATCTAATCATAATCGATCATAAAAATCAGCGTTCCATCACACATAGTACTTCTACTCCAGAAACCTCATCCGTATCCCGAAAGGCTTCAGGAACTTGATGATAAACTCGTTCATGTCCCGCGAGATTTTCAGGAACAGGATAGGACCCATAAAGATTGCCCCCAAAAGCACTGAGCGCACAGCCAGATCGACATAGACATTCATCAGAAAAGGAATGAAGCTGTTGATCACAAAACATCCCCCACCAATCAGTAACACCCAGAGATTGCTGAGCTGGAAGGGTTGAATGCCGAAGAAATATTTGACCAAGCCCAATTTAAAGATGTTGTAGATCACCAGACTTATGAAGGTGGCAATGGCCGCACCGTTTATTCCCATATTCATGGTTCGGATAAAGAAATAGTTCAGCGATACGGTCATCACCACAAACAAGATGGTAAGGATCATATCGTATTTATATTTCTTCGAAGTGTAGGTAATCACTCCGTTCAGTCCTGTAATCATATCAAAAAGCCGGCCCAGGCTCAGGTAGAGAAAAACCATTTTACCGGTTGCAAATTGGGGTGGCATGAAATGAAAGATGTCGTCAAAACCGGCCCAGATCCCAATGAATATAAGTGTCCCTACCACTGTATTCACAGCCGTAACCTGTTTGTACAATTTATCCATAGCCAGCATGTTCCGATCCTTCCAATGCAAGGCTACCAGAGGACTCGTCACCTTCAGGATAGATCTGTAAGGTATCAGCATAACGGTGGTAAAGAAAAAAACCGTCGTATAAATACCTACAAAGTACATGCTTCCAACCGTCACTCCGTTTACCAGTTGAGTACCCATCAGGGCAGCAATCATAAGCGCATCCACATTTGCGCTGAATATGTTTCCAGTGGAAGCCAGGATGGTATACAGTCCGTACCCGAACATGTGTTTGGAAAACCGGCGGATACGGGGACTGAATATAGGTTTCAGGAAAAGCTGACGCAGATAGAATGCATAAGCCGTAACCATTACCGCAATGGAACAATTCACTGCTACGTAGATGATCACAAACTGGTGAAAGTTCACCAGTTTGAATGCATACAGGCTGATGCTGAGTGTGATCAGCACGCGCAGCGCCACTTCATTGATAAAAGAAGGAACAACCGTTTTCATCAGGGAACGCAGATACGCGTCATAGGTATGAAAACATACTGTAGCCATACCCAGGGGAATGATGTAGTAATAATATTCCACCAGGAGTTTGGCACTTTCGGAATAGTGGCTGACTACCCAGGGCTTGCAGATGACAAAGGCAATGGAAGTGAGCACAAAACCAATCAACATGATGAGATTGGCCCAGAAAAGAAAACCATGGTGTTCTTTTTCCTTATCCCGGAAAAAGGGGAAGAAACGGAGCACAATCCCGTTCAACCCCAGGGCAGAAAACTGGGCGTAAACAACCGCAATATTGATCATGATGTTGGCTAATCCCACCTGCTCCGTATCCAAAAAATTCGGAAACAGGAGCACTTTGTTTACATAGCCAAGGATAAGGCCTATGTAAGACACGATGGTAAGCTTGAATCCGTCTCTTTGAACTATTCCCACAACTATTTCCGGTTAGATTTTATCCCCTTGGGTATGTAAAGATGGGCAAAAATACTGCTTAAGCGCCCGGTATTGAACCAAGTATTCAACTACTTCCTGTGGATTTTGTTATTTTTGACAGCAATATTTAACATCTTTTGATGAATTCAGCCGCCTTTAGGATCATTCTTACCAAAGTACGCTGGCTGGTTTATGAAACCGGAACCTCCTGCTTCGATTTTGGGTTCTGGTTGTTTCATTTTCCTGTACCCGGAATGGTTAAAAGACAATCATCCGGTATCAGAAGAGTGGTGTTTGTAGGAGAACTGCTCCCTCCACGTACTTCCAGGATGGCCAAATGGCTTTACCGTTCAGGTTCTTATTCGGCCGTATTGGTTTGCAGCAAGAGGGGATTTGTGGAGAAGTTCTCCGGAAGTGAGTTTGATGGTATTTACCTCTTCCGTAACAAATGGCATCTGAAACGCATTCTCCGTGCTATTCCCGGAGTAAGTCTGTTGCATTCCTTCGCTCCCAAGAGTTACTTTCCAGACATCGCCCGGGAAACCCTGAATGTTCCCTTCATTCACGACATGCAGGATGTATATGCCACCTATTACGGACTCACTCCTTCCCTACGCTGGCTTAAAAAAGAGCTTCCTCACGAACGGAACTGCCTGGAAAAAGCCGACGGACTGGTGGCCCACAGCCTGGAACCCAATGTGGCCTATCGGAAATACCATACGCCTAAGAAACCGCCCTCTTTGTTTTTCCCCTTGTATTGCGACGACGACAGCTTTCTGGAGGTAAAGAAAGCCCCCGTTTCGGATGAAATTCACCTGGTATATGCCGGGGGAGTGGCCGGCTCTCATCGTAATCCCAAACAGTATGGCTCCATTCAGTTTCAGGGTTTGATCAAACAGCTTTCCGCCCAAAAGATTCATTTTCACATTTACCCCAGTCCCTCGAATGTAAGGGCCGATTATGAAGAATACGAAGTACTGGATGGTCAAAACCCTTATTTCCATTTTCACCAACCGGTAGCACAACAGGACCTGGCCGGGGAACTAAATAAATACGATTGGGGTATATTGCCCTTCTTTGCCGGTCAGAATGAGCAATCTCCCGACAAGTACAAATATGCGACTACCCTCAAGGTGTTTAACTATCTGGAAGCCGGTTTACCTGTTATTGTATCGAAGGATATTATCTACCAGTGCTGGATCATAGAGCGTTATGGATATGGAATAGGTATCTCCGGATCTCAGATAACCGATCTCAGAAGTCTGATCACACCTCTCGTTCATGACTCAATGCTCAAAAACATTCCTTTTGCCAGGGAAAAATTGTCTTTGAAAAACAACATTCCTCGTTTAGAAGCATTTTATGATGAAATTCTGGCCAAATCTTAAGTAATACATTACATAGCACATATTATTCATGATGAAGAAACTGATCTTATTTGGAGCAAGCAACTTTGCTGATGAAATTGTTCAGATGTTTCGTGACATCAACAAATCAAAACCAAGTCCTGAATGGGAAATCTGCGGCTTGTTGGATGACAGTCCACTAATGCAAGGTAAAATCAGGAATGGAATTCCTGTGCTTGGTCCAAAAACCTGGATGCAGGAAAACGATCTGGGCCTATACTATTTTGTTTGTTGCATTGGAAATCCAAAGGCCAAAGCCAAAGTAGTTGCGTTCATGAAATCCTGCGGGGCAAAGTTTGCCAGTGGGATTCACCCTTCTGTGATCCTGTCTGAAACTACTGTCGTTGGGGAAGGAACTGTCATCACAGCAGGGAATATTTTAACCACCAATATTCAGGTCGGCAACCACATCATCATTAACCTGGCGTGCACTATTGGTCATTACACTATTCTTGGAGATTATTGCACCATCAACCCAGGCTCCAATATTTCCGGTGATGTCATTCTGGGTGAAGGCGTTTATCTCGGTACCAACTGTACCATTCTGGAAAAGATGCGAGTAGGAGAATACTCCGTTATCGGAGCAGGGGCCATGGTTAACAAGCACATTCCTGCAAACGTTACCGCTGTTGGAATTCCGGCTAAGGTAATTAAGTAGCCTTAAGGGAGAACAGTGCATCTCTTTTCCTGATTACACTATGAAATTCTTCAAAACGCGCTGAATAACTAGAGTTTTTGACCTGGATACCCTCAATTACGACCATTTAAACCAGAAATTTCGTAAGTTTACGACCCTAATTCTCAACCTATTCGTGATATCCATGAAACATATATTTATCACCGGAGGAGCAGGTTACGTAGGCTCGGTTCTCGTTCCCAAATTGCTCCAGAAAGGATACCGGGTTACCGTGCTGGATCTGATGATTTATGGGGAAGATGTGCTTCCGGCACATCCTAACCTGAATGCAGTTAAAAGCGACATACGGGATCAAACCCTGCTTAAAAAACTGCTGCCCGGAATAGATGCCGTCATTCACCTGGCTTGTATCTCCAACGACCCCAGCTTTGAACTGAACCCGGGACTGGGCAAATCCATCAACCTGGATGCTTTTGAACCCCTTGTTAAAATTTCCAAAGAATCGGGTGTAAGCCGCTTTATCTATGCCTCTTCCTCCAGTGTGTATGGCATCAAGGAAGAACCCAATGTACATGAAGGCGTAAGCCTGGATCCGCTGACGGATTATTCCAAGTTCAAGGCCGATTGCGAAGTGATACTCGAAAAATACCGTTCGCCCGGATTCACCACCTGCACCATTCGCCCCGCTACGGTTTGCGGTTATGGCAAACGTCTGCGTCTGGATCTGTCCGTCAACATCCTCACCAACCTGGCAATCAACAAAGGAGAGATCAGTGTTTTTGGCGGTACACAGAAAAGACCCAACATACACATTGAAGACATGACCGATTTGTATTGCCAGCTGCTGGAACTGCCTTCCGAGAAAATTGATGGCAAGATCTGGAATGCGGGTTATGAGAATTTCACCATTGCGCAGATAGCCCAGATGGTAAAGAATGTGGTTGGAGAACAGGTAAAGATTGTTACCACCTCTTCCAACGACCTGCGTTCGTATCACATTTCATCTGAAAAAATTAAAAAAGACATAGGGTTTGAGCCTACGCATTCCATTGAAGATGCAGTAAGGGATCTGAAAGCCGCATTTGAAAACGGTATGGTGCCGGATTCCTTGACGGCAGATAAATATTTTAATGTGAAGCTGATGCAGAATATTAAGTTAGATTGAGTTTGGTTGATGTTCTTTTTGTGATGTAGTTTGTGTGATGTACTAAGTGTGATGGAACGCAGATTTTTATGATTGTTTATGATAAAACATGATTAGGATGGAAGCTAATTTCAAACATGCCGATGTTACTTCATTGATTATCAAATCTTATTACGAGGTGTTTAATACCCTTGGCTATGGGTTTTTAGAGAAGGTTTATGAAAATGCTCTCTTGATTGAGTTTAACAAAAATAATTTAAGCTGTACGCGTCAGCAGCCTTTGGAAGTATTTTATGATGACAAGAAAGTGGGATTGTATTTTGCCGATATCATTGTGAATGATTGCGTTATTATTGAAATAAAAGCTGCAGAAGCACTTTGCGAAGCTCATGAAGCTCAACTCACAAATTACCTGAAGGCAACAAATATTGAAGTAGGGTTACTTCTAAACTTCGGAAAGAAACCCGAATTCAAAAGAAAAGTATTCCTGAATGATAGTAAATCGGTAAAAAAATCATTTTAAATCATAATCAATCATAAAAAATCTGTGTTCCATCACACAAACCACGTCACCCCTAGCATGATCACCAAAACAATAAACGTCCCTTATCTAAACCTCGGCCTCCAGCACAAGAATATCAAAGCCGAGATCCTGCGCAGCATTGAAACGATTCTGGATAACGGTCAGTTCATCCTGGGGGAAGAAACCCAGCGTTTCGAGAAAAGCTTTGCAACGATTGCCGGCACCAAATACGCACTGGGCGTTGCCAACGGCACCGATGCCCTTTTTCTTTCTCTGATGGCTCTGGGTATTGGCAAAGGAGATGAAGTTATCACCGCTCCCAACTCTTTTCTTGCTTCTGCATCTTCTATCGTCCTTGCCGGAGCAACACCCGTGTTTGCCGATGTATTATCCGACTTTAATCTGGATCCGGAAAAGACAGAGAAGGCCATTACTCCTAAAACCAAAGCCATCATAGCCGTTCACCTGACCGGAAGACCTGCTCCCCTGGATGAACTCAAAGCGATTGCTATCAAACATCACCTCCACCTGATCGAAGATTGCGCTCAGGCTGTTGGGGCTACCTATAAAGGAAAACCCGTTGGGTCTTTTGGTACAACCGGATGTTTCAGCCTCCACCCCTTAAAAAACCTCGCTGCCTGCGGAGACGGAGGGGTCATTACCACCAACGATGAAAAGATTTACAAGCACCTCCTCCTGGCCCGTAACCACGGACTGAAGAACAGGGACGAATGCTCGTTCTGGAGTTATAACTCCCGTCTGGATAATCTCCAGGCGGCCATACTCAATGTCAAACTCAATGAACTTTCGAAGTGGACTGCCCGCAGAAGGGAGATAGCAGGACTCTACCAGGCGGGATTGAAAGGTCTGGACCTGATCATCCCGATGGACAAGGATCACGAAAAAGCCGTATACCATACTTTCATCATCCAATCCCGCAAGAGGGATGCACTCAAACAGTTTCTGGCCGATTGCAATATAGACACGAAAGTGCACTACCCTGTAGTCATTCACCAACAGGAAGCTGCTCAATCTCTGGGATATAAAAAAGGAGATTTTCCTGTCACCGAGCAACAGACTGACACAATCCTCAGTCTTCCTATTTTTCCGGAACTGACGAATGAGCAGGTCAGCTATGTGATTGAAAGCATTCATAAATTTTATTCCCTTTAATCCCCAGATCTCCACACCATGAACATATTGATTACCGGAGGCTGTGGTTTTGTAGGTTCTCACCTGGCTATTGCGTTGAAGACGAAATATCCGGGCTATACTGTCATAGCTCTGGACAATCTCAAACGCAGGGGCTCGGAGCTCAATATTCCCCGCTTGAAAGAGGCCGGGATTCAATTTGTACACGGAGACATACGCAACAAATCCGATTTCGATTCCCTTTCTGAAATAAATACAGTTATTGATGCCGCTGCCGAACCATCTGTCCAATCTGGATTGGATGGCTCTACAGACTATCTGATAGATACCAACCTGAATGGCACCATCAATACCCTGAACTTTGCAAGAAAGCACGGGGCTGATTTCATTTTTCTTTCCACCAGCCGCGTTTATCCAATTGAACGAATTGGGGAAATAAACTTTACCGAAAATGGCACCCGGTTTGTGGTGAGTGAGAAACAACCCTTAGCTGGCATTACACCCAAGGGTATTTCCGAACGCTTTCCTTTGGATGGTTATCGCAGCCTCTACGGCTCCACCAAGTTGGCCGGGGAACTCATCATGCAGGAATACCAGGCCTTGCTTGGGCTTCGCGGAGTCATCAACCGTTGCGGAGTCATCACCGGCCCTCATCAAATGGGGAAGGTTGACCAGGGAGTGGTAGTCCTCTGGATGGCCAGACATTTCTGGAAAAAGAATCTGCGCTACACCGGCTACGGAGGCACAGGAAAACAAGTACGAGATATGCTACATGTGGGAGATCTCTTCCGGCTGGTGGATAAGCAGATTCACGACATGAAACTGTTTAACGGAGAAGTATTCAATGTAGGAGGAGGAAATTACTCAAGCGCATCCCTGCTTGAACTTACTTCCCTGTGCGAGTCTATCACCGGTAACAAAATACGCATAGACCCTGTTCCTGAAACAAACAAAGCCGATATACGCATCTACCTCACCGATAACACCAAAATTACCGAACGCTGCGGGTGGAAACCGGAAATACAACTCAAGGAAACCCTGAACGGGATATTCAACTGGATAAGGGACAACGAATCTCCCCTCATTAAAATATTAAACGAATGAACATTGCCCTCATCACCGGCTCAGCCGGACTAATAGGAAGCGAATCGGTGGAATTTTTCCACTACAAGTTCGACCTCATCATAGGCATAGACAACAACTACCGTGCAGTGCTTTTCGGAGACAACGCTTCGGTGGAATGGAACAACAACCGCCTCAAGAATAAAATCTCCAACTACCGTCACTATGCAGCGGATATTCGTGACAACGAAGCTTTGGGGAATATCTTCAAAGAGTACGGAAAAGACATCAAGCTTATCATCCATGCAGCCGCTCAACCCAGTCACGACTGGGCTGCCAAAGACCCTCATACCGATTTCACCATCAATGCCAACGGAACGCTCAATATGCTTGAGCTTACCCGCATCCATTGCCCCGAAGCGGCCTTTGTATTTACCTCTACCAACAAAGTATACGGTGACACGCCCAACAATCTTCCTCTCGTGGAACTGGAAAACCGCTGGGAAATAGCCGAATCCCACCCCTATTTCAAACACGGGATAGACGAACACATGAGCATAGACCAAACCAAGCATTCACTATTCGGGGCTTCCAAGGTTGCAGCCGATGTGTTGGTGCAGGAGTATGGAAAATACTTTAACATGAAGACTGTTGTCTTCCGCGGAGGCTGCCTCACCGGTCCTAATCATTCCGGAACACAACTGCATGGATTTCTTTCTTACCTAATGAAATGCGCACTCACCAAAGAACACTATACCGTGTTTGGATACAAGGGGAAACAGGTACGTGACAATATTCACAGCTGGGACCTGGTAAACATGTTCTGGCATTTTTACAAACAGCCCCGTATGGGAGAAGTTTACAATGCCGGAGGAGGAAGACACTCAAACTGCTCCATGAAGGAAGCCATCACCTTATGCGAAAAGATATCCGGCAACAAGATGAACTATTCCTATTCCCAGGATAACCGTATAGGAGATCATATCTGGTACATCAGCGATGTTTCCCGTTTCAAAGCGCATTATCCCGGATGGGATTACAAATACGGCCTGGAAGACATTCTGGAGCAGATTCAGCAAAGTTTCTTAACCCGGGTAGAATAATTACGATGAAGCTAAGCCTGGTCATACCCGCATACAATGAAGAGTTAAGTCTTTCCGAAACCCTTTTTGCCTTTTACAATAAGTTGAGTTCTTCGGGTATAAACCATGAAATACTGGTGGTCAATGACAATTCCAAGGATCAGACACTTGCCCTGCTGGAGAAACTGAAAAAAGAAATACCTACCCTTGTTTATATAACCAATACCGGTCCCAACGGATTCGGCTATGCCGTACGTAAAGGACTGGATAATTTTTCAGGCGATTGCGTGGCAGTAGTGATGGCCGACCTTTCCGACTCCCCCGACGACCTGGTACGCTTCTATCAAACGATGGTGGAAGGTAACTACGACTGCGTGTTTGGAAGCCGTTTCATAAAGGGAGGAAAGACGATAGACTATCCCAGACTGAAACTCTTCGTCAACCGCATTGCTAATTTCATTGTTAAAGTCTGTTTCCGTCTGAAATACAACGATTGCACCAATGCCTTTAAATTATACAAGAAGGAGACCATCAGTGGTATTCAACCCCTGCTGGCGCCACACTTTAACCTTACTCTGGAAATGCCTCTTAAATCCATCGTAAGGGGTTATTCCTATGCGGTTGTACCGAACACCTGGACCAACCGCAAGCACGGTGAAAGCAAATTAAAAATAAAGGAAATGGGAAGCAGATACTTTTTTATCCTGCTCTACTGCTTCATTGAGAAGAAATTTTCGAGGGGGGATTATAATAAGAAGAACCAGGGGTGATGGAACGCAGATTTTTATGATTGTTCAAGATGAAATATGATTAGATTGAAGAGAAAGCAAATCGTTTTTAATCATAATTAAATCATACTAATCTGCGTTCCATCACACGAAGTACGTCACTTATCTCAATTATCTAGATTATGAAAACATTAGTAACAGGAGGATGCGGATTTATCGGAAGCCACATGGTAGACCGTTTACTGAACGACGGCCACGAGGTATTAGTCATCGACAACCTCAGTTCGGGAAGTATCCGGAACCTGGAACACCACAAAGGTAATCCCAAGTTGCAGGTGCATATCCTGGATATTTCCGACAACGCTAAAATATCCGCGTTGTTTGAAGGCATCGCCTGCGTATTCCACCTCGCTGCCCTGGCCGATATTGTTCCCAGCATTGAGAAACCCATGCAATACCATAACTCCAATGTTAATGGCACCATCAGCGTATTGGAGGCTTGCCGTAAACACGGAGTAAAACGGATTATTTATTCCGCTTCCTCCTCCTGTTATGGCATTCCGGATACATTCCCTACACCCGAAACGGCCGAGATCCGTTGCCAGTATCCTTATGCTGTAACCAAATATTTGGGTGAAGAATATGCCCTGTACTGGGAACAGATATACGGTATGAACATTACCTGTATGCGTTTCTTCAATGTATATGGACCAAGAGCAAGGACTTCCGGAACATACGGAGCCGTATTCGGCGTATTCCTGGCACAGAAACTCAACAACAAACCTTATACGGTTGTAGGAGATGGAAAACAAACAAGGGACTTTACATTCGTAACCGATATCGTGGATGCTTGTGTAACAGCGTCTAAACGCGACGACGTGAGCGGACAAATATTCAACGTAGGCAGTGGAAACACTTACAGCATCAACCGCCTGGTGGAATTGCTCGGAGGAGAAATCACCTACATCCCCAAACGTCCGGGAGAGCCTGACTGTACCTTTGCCGATACCACGCGGATCAATACCATTTTAAAGTGGAAACCGAAAGTTTCGCTCGAAGAAGGTGTTCGTATCATGCTGGAGAATATTGATTACTGGAGGGAAGCGCCGCTTTGGGATCCTTCTTCTATTGCTGAGGCTACTAAGGATTGGTTTAAATACCTTGGGAAATAGCTGAATTGCTAAGCGTAGCCTCCAGGCTACGTTTGATTTTCTTGGAGCGTCCTCGCTCCCGTGGGTTGTGCCTGGAGCGAGGACGCTCCAAGAAAATCGGACGAAGCGAAGACGCTTCGCCCAGCGGAGGCACTAAGGACCCTAAGAACCACTAAGAGCTTTCTCTATTTCTTAGTGAACCTGAGTGCCCTTAATGCCTTAGTGGTAAAAGACGTCCGTTCACTTCATAGAATCCAGCAATCCAGCCAACTCTTTCGTTAGTTCCTTACGGGAATACTTTTCAGTAGCACTGGAATTGGAAACGAGAGTACCCTTTTTAAAAGCATTGTAATATTCCAGAATATTGCTCTTAAGCCGCACCTCCTCCTCAAACCCCGAAAGCTTTCCGCATTTTGTCTCGTTGAAAGCATCCGCAATTTCCCCTTGTTCAGGCCCGATACAAAGGATGGGGCGTTTGGCCGACAAGTATTCGTAAAATTTTCCTGTCAGTATTCCTCCTGCGTTCTTTGTATTGTTCACGAGAAGCAGCAAAACCTGCGACTGCTGTTGTGTACGGATTACTTCCGAGTGAGGGAGGTAATCAATCTTATTCAGAAAAGGTTGAAGGCCGGCAGATTCAATACCTTGCATTACATGCACATCCACCTTTCCAACCAGTTTAATTTCGAGGTCGGCAGCAAAGGCAGGGTTCTCCTTCACCAGAGCAGCAAGCACCTTCCAAAGCACTTCCGGGTTGCGGCTCTTCACCAAAGTACCTATATGGGCCAGGGAGAATTTTTTATCCATCACCACCTTGCCGGTCGTCTCCAGATCATCTGGATCAAAACCATTGGGTATCACCATGAATTTTTCCGGATCCTTCCCTAGGAGGACAGCAAACTCCTGAGACATGGTTTTGCCGATGCTGACCACTGCATCGGCCTTGTCCAGCACGGCTTTCTCCATGCGGTGATGTTTCCGGTCCGAAGCACCGGTCAACATCAGTTCCGGGTAGTAATCAATATTGGTCCAGGGGTCGCGGAAGTCAGCCAGCCAGGGGGTACCCAGTTTCTCTTTCAGACCCATTGCAATCAGGTGCATGCTGTGTGGAGGGCCTGTAGATACGATTGCATCAACGGGATGTTTCATCAGATAAGAAGTAAGAAATTTGACGGAAGGCTTAATCCAGAATTTGCGGGCATCGGGTATAAAGAAATTACCTCTGATCCATACAGCCAGCTTCTCGGCTTTCTTCGGTTTTTTGTTTTCTGTCAGAAAGCCGGTGTTGATTTTATCTTCCTTCTTCTGACCGATGAAGCGCTTGTAACTGTTATACGGTTCCCAGATGGGCTGTTTGAGAATGGTAATTCCCGGTGGAACATCTTTTTCGAGGGAAGGGTCTATGACAGGCATTTCCCCGTTTTCGGGAGTATAGATCACCGGTTCCCAACCGTAGTTACGAAGATATTTGGCAAACTTGAGCCAGCGCTGCACTCCTGCTCCTCCTCCTGGTGGCCAATAATAGGTGATGATGAGTACTTTTTTGACCGGTGTTTGCAAGGGACTTGGAATTAGGCGCCAGCCTTCTTACTGTTTCTCCAGGCCAGGAATCCGCTTCCGGCACACACCAGTAGCAAGAGGATGGAACCTGTCATGGCAATTTTCTCTCCAACAAAATATGCTTTCGGCTCGAATTTGAATTCCACTTTGTTATTGCCAGGGGGCAAATGCATTCCGCGAAGCACATAATTGACACGAAAGTGAGGTGTTAGCACACCATTTACATATGCATTCCATCCCTTCTCATAATAAATCTCTGAGAACACTGCTAATCCTTCTCCTTTATTACTGCAATTATACTTCAGATCGTTCGGCTCGTAGCTGGTTAGCTTGATAGAGGATGTGGAGTCCTTGCTTGGAGTGAATTTCAATTCCGATTCAAACTGTTTGTCAACGATAGCTGTCCTGGAAGGGTCAAAGTGACTCAATGCAGTAATTTCAGAATCAGCGTTGGCAACCAATCGGTATTCATTCACAAACCAGGCATTGCCAAGGGCATTTGGATTAGGAGCCGCCACCTGTTGCTGGTTCTTATCAGCAATAATAAAATACTTTGTATTCAACATATTGAACACATTCGTATTATTCTTGGTGATTTGAAAGTCTATGAGCTCCTGATAACGCTTAAGCTTGGCTCCATGATAGCCTCCTATTGATTTGTGGAAATAGGACGTACCGGCATCTTTATCAATATCAATACCGGTGTTGAATACCCTGAAGTCAGGATCCTTATCGGCCAGTATCTGCTGGTCGGCTGCCGTGACTTGAAAAGGGACTTCTACCTGTTGTTTGGGAACAAAATTGGAATCATTCAAATACCTTTTATCAACTGCATACATGTCGATGAGGATACACACACCGAGACCTGCAATAACAAGGGAACGATTAATGCTATTTTTAAAATAAAAGAACAGCAAACCACCGGCAAGTAAGATAAAAATCAAGCTTCGCCACACATCCGATTTAAAAATCGATTTGCGTGCAGATTCCAGTCCGTCGAGCAGTTGGTTGGTAGTCGGTTCTCCTGCTTGTTTAACGATTTGGGCATAGAGGTGTTCCCGTTCTCCTCCAATTGCTGCTCCGCCATATGCTGCGGACGATTTATAAAAATCATTCAGTCCAGGGATCAAAAGAAAAAGAAGGCACAATCCCCCGGTTAGCCCAAGGGTAATGAAGAAAGCCTTCTTATTTTCGAGATAGAAATTAGTGAAAGGAGCTTTAATTTTCTGACTGAAGAAATCAGATGATTTTAGAACCTGATCCAATGCGAGTATCCCCAACAGAGGTATTCCAAGCTCAGCGATCACGAGAATCATTGAAACCGCCCGGAACTTATTATACCCTGGCACGTGATCGAAAAAGAAGTTGGAAAACTCCATGTAATTGCTTCCCCAGGAAAGAAGAATGGATAAGATGGTCGCAATCAATATTCCCCATTTCAGAGAGCCTTTGACGATGAAGAGTCCTAGAACAAACAGAAAGATTACAATCGCTCCGGCATAAACCGGTCCGGATGTAAATGGCTGATCTCCAAAATACGAATCCATTTGTCCCACATATTCCTTGAGCTCTCCATTCACATCTTTAAGCGCTTCGGGGTGATGTGATGATATCTGGTCGGAACTCCCTCCCTTAAAATTCGGGATCATCAAGGTCATTGTCTCACCGCGTCCATAACTCCATCCTGTAGCATAACTACGGTCCAGTCCGTCAGTCTTGTCCATTGCATTGGACTTGCCTCGTTCGTTCATGGTCAGGTCCGATTTCCCTCTGGTGGTATATTTTCCATACTCATAAGTTGCCCAGATATTGGAAATATTGGGAAGCAATCCCAGCACAGCAGCTGCTCCAATAACCATGGTTGACTTGCAGAAACCGAGTATTTGCTTCTTCCTGATGGCACCAACGAATTCTGAAACACAGTAAACAAAAAGGAAGATAGCCAGGTAATACGTAATCTGAAGGTGATTGGCAAAGAGTTCCAGGCCCAGAAAAAGTGCTGTAAGCGCCCCACCCAACAGGTATTTGCCTTTGTATGTGAGTACGAAACCTGCCACCACAGGAGCCATGTAGGCAATGGCTTCTGCTTTGGAATTATGCCCAGCTGAAAGAATAATAAAAAAGTAGGAAGAAAATGCGAACGCAATTGCCCCCACAATCCCCACCCAAGGGTCTACATCCAATGCTAGCAAAAGGATAAAGAATCCAAGCATGCAGATAAATATATAACCGGAAGGATGCGGCAGTCCAAAGGTCAACAAGGCATGCACATACTTTAGCAGGTTACCGTGATACTCGACAGAAATCTGATAAGCAGGCATTCCCCCGAACATACTGTTTGTCCACAACGCTTCCTTGCCGGTTTGCTGACGGTAATCGGCAATTTCCTTGGACATGCCCTGGTAATGGGTTATATCCCCTTGTTGCAGCTGCTTCTTCCCTCCTATCAGGGGGCTGAAATAAGCCAATGTAATGGCTGCAAAAAGGAGAATCCCAACAATATGTGGGATAAATTTCTTAAAGTCAACAGATGAATTCATCAGGATGGAATTAGATAGGGTGCGGTATAGTTTGTACCAGTGGATTTAAACGGAATATGTACAGTTATATTTTGGAGTTTATTTGATTTCTTCGTAATCCACGTATTCCCCGTCACCTTCAGAAAGCTTGGGATTCTTCTTTGGGGCTTTCTTCTCTACTTTCACCTCCCCTTCTTTGGTCCCGGGATAATGATGGGTATGGTGTTGGTTGACCGTATACCGTTGAACAATGGTTCGGCCCCCGAATATCTTCCAGAGGACCCAAAGGAAGATGAATGTAACGAATACGTCTTTCATGCGGACTAATTTATCCTGCGAATATACAAAATGTGTCCCTACCTGCCATCAATACAGGTTCACGGTCACGGATTTATCGCTGGAGATGGTAAATTTCTTCTCCAATGTATAGGCCGATTCCTTCCGGCTCCTTGCCCTGAACTCCACCCGGTACTGACCGGGTTGAAGATAGAAATTCTGTATCGTCTGGTTATTGTCCAGATTACACACCCAACGCAGGTCACCATGCTCTTCCAGATAGATGCTTCCGCTGCCGGCTTCTCCTGTAAGCAGCCTCAGCTCCCCAGCACCTGGAATATCCACTGTATTCTTCTGGCTCTGGCTCAGCATCACGGCATCCTGATAGATCCGGGGAAGGGTAAGTATTTCCAGATCATAGGCTCCTGTCAGGTATTTTTCCTCCGAATTAATATCCTGCAGATTCAGAATAGTGCCTTCTCCTCGCTTCCTTACAATGCATTTCACTTTGTAATTGAAATTATACAATCCGTTGGATCTCCTGATCTCGAGCTTTCCCTGAGGAGCATCCAGAGCAATGATGTTGTGCCGGCCCATCTGGAGCTTCACATTATCCTTTTCTACCGGGGGGATGGTATGCACCACCAGGTGATACGTAGGGTTTGCATCCAGTGTCAGGGTATCGGGGTTACCCAGTCCGTTGAGGGTATGAATGTAATCGTACCGGACATTTCCGGTGAAGTGATCGTAAAATGTCATGTTCACATTGGTCTCCGTTGGGTTGCCGGCCTGATCCAGCAAGTTTACCTGAGCTGAGGTACGGTTCATGGTTTGGGTAACCACCACATTCACCACATTCACGAGGGCGTTTGGCTCTTCCACGCTGAAGTATTCTCCTACACAGTCAAACGCTTTTCCTTGTTCCTGTGTAAGCCCAATACCCAGGATATAAGGTTTGAAAACGATTCCCTTCTCTCTTAATTTTCTGGCTGCCTCGCAAGGATCTCCTCCACATTCTTCAATGCCGTCGGTAATAAGCAGGATCATATTCGTGGCAGGGGTGGAGGGGAAATCATCGGCAGCCAGATTCAGGGAGTGAGCAATGGGGGTTATCCCGGTGGGTTTCAGCGGCGCTACCTTGCTCTTGATCAGGGAGGCGTTTCCTTTTGCAAAGGGTACCGCAAGGCGGGAGTCGTTGCAGTCGCCGGGAGGATACATTTTTTCCGCACCGTAAATCCGGAGTGCCAGTTGTAAATTGGGTATGCGTTGGAGACTGTCTATAATGCGGTTCATCAGGTGCTTGGCCGCTTCAATGCGGGTAGTGCCCTCATAAGCCGTTTTCATGCTGTTGGATGCGTCGAAGATGATGAGGATTCTAACGGGCGTTTCTTGTTTTGGCTGCGCCAGAACAGAAAGAGAATACAGAAAGAGAAAGAGAGATGTTAGGAATGCGTATAACTTCATAATCGCTTTAGAATCTCAAAATTAAGTCAAAAGTTAAGCGTAGCCTCCAGGCTACGTTTGACTATTTGGGAGCGTCTTCGCTCCTGTCGAATGACCTTCCGTATTTACTTCTCGGCTACAAGCAGAAACTGCTTACCTAAAAATCTCCACGCCAGTGGAATTTTCAAATACGTTCCAACGGTAAATGAAGTCACCGGCAGCCATCCTCCGCTGCGGAATGAAAGGGGCAAAAACCGGGGAATGATTTTTTTAATTGAAAATCCTGCCCCATATAGATGTTCCGCAACACCCAGTTCGCTTAAGATAACCGTGTGATCGGCAAAATCGAAATATTCTTTGTAGCAATATTTGAAGTTAGGGCCCATCACCACTATTCTTCCTCCTTTTTTAAGGGCTTTATACATACGGCCCAGCAGGAGAGCCACTTCTTCCTGACTCATCAGATGTTCGAGGAAGTTGGAGATAAAAACGGCATCAAAATAATTTTCAGGAAGCTCCACCTCCAGATTATTCCCTATCAGTACTTTTACATCTTTCTGGGCATATTTTGAAATAAACTCTTTTTCAATGTCTATGGCCCATCGTTCAGTAGCCGGGACATTGTTGATGAACTCACACAATCCCCCTGCCGGATCCAGAACCACTGCCGGCTTATTCAGGTGACCGGAAAAAAGCCAGTTGCTGATTTCCTTCCACACAATTTGTTTTTTCGCCTCATCGGCATGCTGAAACCGGTATTCGTATACTCTTTGGAAGTTCATCGTTTGGTGGACCTGAAGAAACAGGATGTTTTTGGTTTTTCTATCTGCCTGCGAAGATATGCCGATTCTTTGTCAATTTAAGGAAGTCTGCCTATTTTTACCCCCTATGGTAGTTGAATTCCTTAACCGGTTTACGGAAGTTGTTCTTGCAAAATGCGAATCATTCGTACGCCTAAAGCGCTGGAAGCTAATCCTCTCCCTCCTGCTGCCGGTTTCCGTTATGTTCTTTTCCTTTCCAAGCTACGAACGCATTGGGAAGGAATACAGGGGTTACTGGGAAGCGGTAAATGAGAAATCACAGTCGCCCTTCAGCGAGAAAGAGTATGCACCCGAATCTCACGAAGCCAAACTCACTTTCCGGCTTACCGTGCCCATTCTGGCCGGAATCCTGGGATTGAAAACAACGGGCATACTTATTCTGCAGGCATTCTTCGGTTTTTTGCTTTTTCTGGTGTCTGCCTATTTATTTGAGAAGATAACAGAGGACCCCGTTTCAGCCTTACTCCTTACTCTTTCTCTTTCTTTCATCTGGGCCGGCCGCTGTGCCTTTGTGGAACTGAGAGGCATATTTGACGCGGTGGCATTGTTCTTCTTGGTCTTTTCCATGTGTTTCCGCAATCCCCTGCTTATCTTCTCCGGTGTTTTTATGGCGGCATGGACAGATGAAAGGGGATTGATTGCGTCCTCTTTGGTTCTAATCTTCTGGTGGTTTTCAAGCGGATTTACAATTAAAAATCTGATTAACAGGCAAACCACAGCCGTGGTAATGGCCTGGGTGGGATATTTCGCGGTAAGGTATCTGCTTATACATACCTATCACTTCAAAACCGTTGTCGGCAACAACCTGGGGGTGAATTGTTTTATCAGCCAGATGAGTAATTTGCCAGGAGGAACCTGGACCGCTCTGGAAGGTAATTGGATACTCGTAATCCTCGCACTTTGGATATTGATAAAATCAAAAGCCTGGTTCCCGGCATTGGCATTGAAACTTTCGGTAGTTCTTCTGATTGTTGTTGCAATGGCCGTAATAGACATTACCCGTAGTATGGCTTTTATCCTGCCGGCCCTGTTTATTGCAATATTCGTCATCCGGAAGTTGGGGAACGAATCTCTTCTTACTCTCCGAAAGACTATTCTTCTTTCAGCAACCATCAGTTTCCTTTATCCTGCCTATTATATCAATGGTCCTTTTCAGACTTTGTGGACTTATCCCTTTCCCCTTTACATCCTTCGCCATCTGTTTGGGACGGGTGGACATGCCTGATAATTGATTGTAAGCCTATTTCTTATTGTCTTTCAATTACTTACTAAAAGGACAAATCCAAAATCGATTATACCGACTCCATCTATCGTTGGACACACTCCGACGTTAGATGCACACTGTCCAAGCATCGTCGGACACACTCCGACGTTAGATGCACCTTGTCCGAGGATCGTCGGACACACTCCGACGTTAGATGCACCTTGTCCGAGGATCGTCGGACACACTCCGACGTTAGATGCACACTGTCCGAGGATCGTCGGACACGCTCCGACGTTAGATGCACCTTGTCCGAGGATCGTCGGACACGCTCCGACGTTAAATGCACCTTGTCCGAGGATCGTCGGACACACTCCGACGTTAAATGCACCTTGTCCAAGCATCGTCGGACGCGTTCCTGTTAAAGAAGGACCTGGTATAGTTAAATTCAGATTTCCAGAACCCTCCATTTTCGAGTAAACTGGTACTTCTTTTATAGGCGACAAAGAAAGTCTTTCCTGTTTATTTAAATCCACTTCAAATAAGTCGTATCAATCTGACTTTCAATAACAAACTATTCTGCAGTTGCCCTCTCTAACCCTATTTAATTAGTTTCCATGTCTAATATTTTTTTCTTATGTTTGCACCCCTTAATATGAAATAATAGTAAACAATTAACTGATTATCAGTAATATAGACTCGGAAAACCAAACAACATCATGAATTATCCTTCCATTATTTATTGCGTGCCCGCTTTAGGGATTTTAGGATTACTAGTCATGGCCATCAAATCGGCCTGGGTGAACAAACAAGAAGCCGGAGAGGCTAAAATGCAGGAATTGGCCGGCTATATTGCCGCAGGAGCACTGGCATTCCTGAAAGCAGAATGGAAGATCCTTGGAATATTTGCAGTGATTGCCGGTGGCTTACTTGCCTACTCAGGTATTGCCGTAGAACACTCCAGTCCCGTTATAGCCATCGCCTTTTTAATCGGAGCTGTTTTTTCCGCTACAGCCGGATATATAGGTATGAAAGTAGCCACCAAAGCAAACGTTCGTACTGCTCATGCAGCTAAAACCAGTCTGAAACAAGCTCTGAAAGTCTCCTTTACCGGAGGAAGCGTAATGGGTCTTGGAGTAGCCGGATTGGCTGTATTGGGACTAGGAAGTTTGTTTATCGTATTTCTCAAATTATTTAATGTGGTGGATGTGGACAGTCAGCAAATGCGCACTGCCATTGAAGTATTAACTGGCTTTTCACTCGGTGCCGAATCCATTGCTCTTTTTGCCCGTGTTGGAGGTGGTATATACACCAAAGCTGCCGATGTGGGAGCTGATCTAGTAGGTAAAGTAGAAGCAGGCATTCCGGAAGACGATGTTCGTAACCCCGCCACCATTGCCGATAACGTAGGCGATAATGTGGGTGACGTAGCAGGAATGGGTGCCGACTTATTCGGATCTTATGTTGCCACCATCCTGGCTACCATGGTACTTGGACAGGAAATAAAGGCTGACGATAATTTTCACGGTTTCTCTCCTATTCTTCTTCCAATGATCATTGCAGGACTTGGAATTGTTTTTTCCATCCTGGGAACTTTCTTCGTGCGTATCGCTGATGAGAAATCTAGCGTACAGGCTGCTCTTAACAAAGGAAACTACTCCTCTATCATTTTCACCGCCATCGCTTCTTTCTTCCTGGTTAAATGGCTTATGCCTGCCCAAATGGTATTGCGTGGTGTGACCTTTACTTCCATGGATGTTTTTTATGCAATCATTCTGGGCTTAGTTGTAGGTACTCTGATGAGTATGATCACCGAGTATTATACCGCCATGGGTAAACGCCCGGTTAACTCCATTATCCGTCAAAGCTCTACCGGACATGCAACCAACATCATCGGTGGATTATCCGTGGGGATGGAATCAACGGTTGCACCAACCATTGTGCTTGCCGCAGGGATTTTTGGTTCGTACCAACTGGCAGGGATCTATGGCGTTGCTATTGCCGCCGCAGGTATGATGGCCACTACCGCCATGCAGCTTTCCATTGACGCATTCGGTCCTATTGCCGACAATGCGGGTGGTATTGCCGAGATGAGCGGTTTGCCAAAAGAAGTACGTCAGCGTACCGACAATCTGGATGCAGTAGGAAACACCACAGCAGCCACCGGAAAAGGTTTTGCCATTGCATCGGCTGCTCTTACCTCCCTGGCACTCTTCGCCGCTTTTGTGGGTATTGCCATGCCGGACAGTCAGCACATTGATATTTATAAAGCACCCGTTCTTGCCGGTTTGTTTATCGGCGGAATGATTCCTTTTATCTTCTCTTCTCTTTGTATTGCTGCCGTAGGCCGCGCTGCCATGGCCATGGTGGAAGAAGTTCGCCGCCAGTTCCGCGAAATTCCGGGTATCATGGAGTACAAAGCCAAGCCGGAATATGAGAAATGTGTTGCAATCTCCACCAAGGCTTCTATACGGGAGATGATTTTACCCGGTGCTATTGCTTTGATCGTACCCCTTATCGTTGGTTTCACCTTTGGACCTGAAGTGTTGGGTGGATTGCTGGCAGGTGTTACCGTGTCGGGTGTGTTGATGGGAATGTTCCAGTCCAATGCCGGTGGAGCGTGGGACAATGCAAAAAAATCGTTTGAAAAAGGAGTGGAAATAAACGGTCAGATGTTTTACAAGGGTTCAGACCCGCACAAAGCATCGGTTACCGGTGATACAGTAGGCGATCCTTTCAAAGACACTTCCGGTCCTTCCATGAACATCCTCATCAAGCTGATGTCTATCGTATCCCTGGTCATTGCCCCACACATTGCCATTCACAGCAAGACCGTTACCAGTCACGTTCCGGCTCCGGGCAAAGCAACTGAACTGAAAGTGGAGGGGCAGGCTTATGCTTTTTCAGCTGTTAAGAATAACCCGGTAAAGTTCTGATTTCGGCCCTTCGACTTCATCCTAATAGTGCCTTCGGCTACGCTCAGGCACCGACCGATAAGAAATAAAAAAAGAGTCCCGCTTGTAGCGGGACTCTTTTTTTATGAGTGCTATATCGGCCCTTCGACCCCATAGCTATCGGGTTCGCTTAGGGACCGGGGACCTGGTGTCTGAGCGGAGCCGAAGGCACCATCAAAACAACCCGTGAATCTCCGCATCAATCTTCATCACCACCTTACCCAGGTCTTCTGAATTTTCGGGGAATTTATTGTCGTCAATGTCTATGATCAGTAGTTTACCTTGCTCGTAGGTAGAGATCCAGGCTTCGTACCGTTCGTTTAGTCTCTTCAAGTAATCTATACGGATGGAGTTTTCATATTCCCTTCCACGCTTCTGAATATTGTTTACCAGTGTAGGAACCGATGCACGCAGGTAGATAAGCAGATCGGGAGCTGCGATAAGCGACTCCATGAGGCGGTACAGGGAAAAATAGTTTTCAAAATCCCGGGTAGTCATCAGTCCCATGGAATGCAGGTTGGGAGCAAAAATGTGGGCATCCTCGAAAATGGTCCTGTCCTGGATTACGTTTTTTCCGCTTTTACGAATATCCAATACCTGGCTGAAACGGCTGTTCAGAAAGTATATTTGAAGATTAAAGGACCAGCGTTGCATGTCTTCGTAAAAATCGTTCAGATAGGGATTATCATCCGCATCCTCGAAGTGAGCTTGCCATCCGTAGTGTTTAGCCAATAAAGTAGTGAGAGTGGTCTTTCCTGATCCTATGTTTCCGGCAATGGCTATATGCATGGTGAGATTATTAGTTTACTAAAATACAAAATCCACTGACTCAGGAGGTGAAAATGAAATTAATTTCGAATTTTAAAAAAGGGGGGATTTTACCTGATCTTCTCCTGATAGATTTTCGTGTCAGTAGCCGAAACCGGCGTCTTCATCCACGGCTTTTGTATCTATGGCATCACGTAGGCCATTGCCCACCAGCATAAATGCAAGCACCATGATCATGATGCATATTCCAGGCAGGATGGCCAGGTAGGCTCCTCCATGAACCAGGATGTATCCCCTGTTTTCATTGATCATGGCTCCCCAGGAGGGAGTTGGAGGTTGTGCACCAATGCCCAGGAAGCTAAGCCCCGCCTCTATCAGGATGGCATTCGCAAAATTGGCAGCTGCAATAACAATCATCGGGCCCATGATATTGGGGAGTACATGGCCAAAAATAAGTCTGGAATGCGTATAGCCGAGTGCACGCCCCGCTTCAATAAATTCCTGTTCTCTCAGGCTGAGTATCTGACCTCTCACTACCCTTGCCACATCTACCCACATGGTCAGACCCACTGCTACGAACACCTGCCAGGTCCCTTTTCCAAGTACCAGGGTGATGGCGATAACCAGTAACAAAGTTGGGATAGACCACACCACGTTGATAAGCCACATGATGATATCATCCGCCTTTCCTCTGAAATACCCTCCAATGGCTCCAAGCACAAGTCCGATGAGTATGGAGATGACAACCGAAATCAATCCAACCAAAAGGGAAATGCGGGTCCCGATCATCAGCCTGCTAAGCATATCTCTTCCTGAACGGTCGGTACCCAGGATAAATTTTTGCCTTACAATGTTGTTCTTTATTAAATCTGCCCTTAACTCCCGAATATTTTTTTTCAGTTTCTGATTGCTCCCGATGATGTAAAACTCAACGGATCCTTCATCCACCTTATTTATTACCGGAAGATTATAATTGATGGGGTAAATTACATCGGCTACATTATACCTTACCTCCGTGCCATTGTTAGGAGTATTGCCGGTATACTCCTCCATCACGATGTCATTGCCTTCAAAAGAATACTGATGGATGGGTTTGGGAACTTCAAAGTCACTCGTCTCCCCAACAAACATTTTCTTGACAAAATTTACCTTGTCTGAAGGCCGGTTTTTACGAATCAGCAGCATATCCACGCTGAAGCCGGGTGGCTTTAATCCTACTTGAAGAACCTGCATATTGGAATCGGGCGTAGGGTCGGGAACAATGAGAAAACCAAGCAGGGAAATAACCAGAGAGATGCAAATGACTACCATACCGGACAATGCCAGCTTATCGCGCCTAAGTCTTTGCCAGGCAAAATGGGTGAGTGATTTAGAATAATGCTCCTTAGATGCTTGCATGCCTTCCCGTATGTTCAGATTTTTCTTCCTTTCCATTCATACCTGGAAGCAACTCCCAGAAAACCGGATAAAACGACGTAGTACGGATATATAATCCACTCAATCGGGTAAAGCCACGCAAGAGTCCGTCTGTTTGTGAATGATATTGCTAAAAATAAGAACAAAAAATCAATAATAAGCTTTCCACCGGCAAGAATTAGATAAACCCACATAAAATCCCGAATAATGAAGCAAATGGGGGTACCGAGGATAAGAAGGAGGTTACAGCAATAGACCAGAAGGGCGGTCCCACCGATTTTCCCTGACCCGTAATGACGAAATTTGGATGCCCATCGTTTCCGTTGGTTCAGGAAGTCGAGTGGTGACTCCTGAGGAGGAGTATAGACCAGAGCTTGGGGAGATTTTAAGAAGTGTATGTTGTGGGGATAGATGATCCTTATTTTCTCCATCAGCATCACATCGTCTCCCGAAGCAAGGGTATCGTCGGTAAATCCACCTACTTCCTCAAATATTTTTTTTGGATAAGCCAGGTTGGCTCCGTTGCACATGAGTGTTGTTCCCAGGCCAGCCGAAGCTCCTGTGGCCGCCATTAGGCCTGCAAATTCCAGAGTCTGCATCCTGCCGAAAAATCCTTTTTCCTGATGGAAAGCCACCGGACCTATGATCAAGGAAGGGGTGTATTTCTCAGAACACGAAGCGATACACCTCAGCCAGCCGGTTCCCTGAACACAATCTCCATCCGTTGTCACAATCAGCTCCCCTTCTGATGCATCAATACCTTTACTAATGGATCTTTTTTTATGCGCACCGAGAGAACTATCCCTTTCGAGAGTCAACAGACGAATGGAAATACCGGGATGCTGATGAATAATTTTTTCAACAAGGGAAACCGTACCGTCTGTTGAATCGTCATCGATTACAATAATTTCGAACAAATCCGGAGGGTAGTTCTGATGAATGATTGACTCGAGGCAGGAAGAAAGCAGGGCAGCCTCGTTCCTTACCGGAACAATCACACTGATGTGCACTTTCGGGGTTTGCGTGACATCGCATCCGGCCGGCATTTTCAGCCAGGAGTTGCAAAGCCTTAGCATTAAAATAAAGTAACAAAGGAAGACCAGACCAAAACAAACAAACAAAAATATCTTAATCAGAAACAGGAAGGATATCATACCATTCTTATAAATTGTTTATGGTACTACCTGTCACCTGACAGGGTTTGTGTGATGGAACGCAGATTTTTATGATGATTAAGATTAAAAATGATTTGATGAATTTATCTATTTATCCTAATAAATCATAATTATCATAAAAATCTGCGGCCCATCATACAATGCCGTCAGATATCAGGTGATTCGTTGTACTCATTTGAATCCCTGCAATTGCTATCTTTATAAGCAGGAAATTACGAATACATTCGAAATATACGGACAATAAATTCAGCGTGAAACAGACAGACAAGGTTGTATTGGGAATTGATCCGGGAACTCAGATTATGGGCTATGGCGTGATTCACATAAAAGACCGGAAAACAAGCCTGCTTTCAATCGGTGTGGTTGACATGCGAAAAGAAGATGACCATCCGTCAAAACTTAAGATTATTTTTGAACGCACTCTGGAACTGATTGAAGAATATAAACCCGATGAGGTTTCTCTGGAAGCTCCTTTCTATGGTAAGAACGTGCAGAGCATGCTTAAACTGGGAAGGGCACAGGGGGTAGCCATAGCTGCAGCACTCTACCGCAACATTCCAATTTTTGAATATTCTCCCAAAAAGATAAAGCTGGCTATCACGGGCAATGGCAATGCTTCCAAAGAACAAGTGGCAGCCATGCTCAAAAGCCTTCTGAGCATCAAAGAAATGCCTCGCTACCTGGATGCAACCGACGGCCTTGCGGCGGCCATGTGTCATTACTTTCAAAACGGGAAACCCGAAGGGGGAAAGAGTTATACGGGTTGGAAGGCTTTTCTTACTGAAAACCCTAAACGGAAAGGGTAATAAACATGCGACCCCTCTGGGGTCGTAAACCCAATCACCCTAGAAAACAACCCCAGAGGGGTCGCATGTTTAATGGGTAGGGCATTGAAAGTATTCGTTTATCATCCTACATTCGTTGATCGCCATAATCTCCAATATTGTATTGTTTCTTATCCATTAACGGCATGCCCGAATGCCCGCCGCAATTTCTTCCATTTCCGCCTTCTCCAGCTTCAGCTTAGGCCTTGAAAAATTAATGTCGCTTTCAGAATGAAGCGGAATGAGATGGATATGTGCGTGAGGCACCTCCAGGCCCAACACCACCTGCCCCACCCGTTTGCACGGAACAGCCTTTCCTATGGCCAGGGCCACTTTCTTTGAGAACACTTGCAATTCAGCCAGCAGACTATCGTCGAGGTCATACAGATAATCAACTTCTTTCTTGGGAATCACCAGCGTATGCCCTTTAACCAGCGGGAAAATATCCAGAAATGCAAAGCAGTTCTCTGACTCCGCAATTTTGTATGAGGGTATGTCTCCATTTACAATTTTAGTGAAGATGCTTGCCATGAAAATTTATTTAGGTTCTAAGGATTTGTTTTCATCGCCCTTCAAATAGGGCACATAGTTGATAATAAACTGGAACATCTCGTCCGTGGTTCGCATGCTTCCATTTCGTTCCCCTACCGGGCGGGGAGGATTAAAGGGGTTCAGTTTATTGTTCTTCGTATTGTCGTATACAGCTATGGCCTTAATCACAGAACCGGCGGGGATGTGAATGAGGTGAGTGAAGGTATAAAAATACTGCCATCTGAAATCCCATTTTGGGATGCGTATGAGCGGTATCGTATCTCCTCCAGGCTTTATAGCAAAGGCCCAGAAAGATTTCCCAAGCAGGTGCATGTGTGGATTGATGGTGATGAGCGACCAGTCTTCCGGCACCAGGTATTGTGTGACAAAGGTCTTGACCGAATCGGGAGGGACCATCAGAGCAGGGACCACCGGAGTTTTACCCAGAGTTCCCATCTGGAACTCGAGGAGTTGCCTTTGGGGAGGGTGAGAGGAAAAGAAAACATTGAAATAGGAGCTGTCATATTCATCTTTTGGAGAAGGTCCGTAATGTATATCTTTCAAAAAAATCGCTCCTTTTCGTTTCATCTTATAGCCTCCTATTCCATCGGGATAAGCGGGGGCTTCCACACCGGGTAAATAGTTCACTGCCGAAGAAGTAAGCATGGGCCAGGAAACTCCGTCGTCGTTCATGAGCTTCATGCGTTTATACGCTTCCGGAAAATCCATTGTCTGGGTGTCTGCAAAAAAATCTCCGTCAAAAACATCTTTTTTCTTTTCCGGTTGGTAATACTGGATCAGGAATCCGTTTACATGGTGAACCAGTTTACGTTTGCCTGGCACAAATTCAATAAACCGAACAAACGTGTCTGCTTTGAGCTCATAAGGAAACTTCATCAGAAAGAAACGATCGGTATTATCACCTTTGATAAAGAGGGGCTCTTTCATCCTCAAGACCAGGTCCGGTTTACCGTATAAAGATCCGTCCGGAAATTGAGGCAATGCAGGAAGCTTGTCGGGTGGGCCTTCTATACATCCCTGTTCAATCCACCTCCGTATCATCTCAATCTGTCCGGCCACGAGTCTTTTCTCACCTACAAAATGACTGTACTCCGGATCGGCAGGCCATGGAGGCATGAAGTGGGAGGTCGTAACCTTTCCAATGGTCTTGGCTTTTCTAAGAACACGTGCATAAGAGGTTAAAGAGAAGGGGCCTGCTCCTTGGGGACGATGACAGGGCACACAATTCTTAAAGATGACCGGAGCAATATCTGTTGTAAAAACCGGATGTGAAACATCCTTTCCACCTGCGGCATCGCCTCCGCACGAAGAGAGAAACAGACATACAAAAAGAGAATACAGGAATATGGAAATTACTGGTTTCATTTTACTTTTCAATGAGGCAACCAACAGGGGTTGTCTTGTGGGTATAGGAGACCGTACCGGCATCAATTCCTTCCAAAGCATTCATCAGGTCGTTCATCGTTGGCTTGATTTTTTTCTGGCCTGTGTCCCATGACCAGTCATCCAATCTGCCACTGTAAAGCACCTCTTCTTCCGCAGACACCACAAAAACCTCCGGGGTAATCGTCGCCCCAAGCAAATGCGTCAACTGATAATCCGGATCCAGCACCTCTCCCCAGCCAGGCTTATAGTTATCCAGAAATCCCCGGATCTCTGCCGGAGAATAATCCTTGCCGGGAAAAACCGCGTACAACTGAAAACCCCTTTTACCAAACCGGGTAAGGATATCTCTCAGCAATGGAGTATAACCCTGGCAAAGAGGACATTCCGGGGAAAGAAATACAAAAACCTCCCCCTTCATTCCTTGCAGGGGATGAAGAGAGGGCTGATTTCCACTCAGATTTTTCAGGGTAAGAGAGAAAATTTTTCCCTTTCCCTTCACCCGTTCGGTTTTGGGGATTGACTCTGTGCAGGAAGACAGGAGAATGACAGCAATAAGGAACATCAGAGGCAGGGAAGGTTTCATGGCAAAAAAAGAGGGGCCTGAGGCCCCTGTTTTATCTGGTTATTTCCACTATTTCAAACTTCATTTTTCCGCTGGGAACCACAACGTCGGCAACATCACCGACCTTTTTTCCAAGGAGGCCCTGGGCAATAGGGGAAGAAATGGATATTTTTCCTGTTTTTAAATCCGCCTCATTTTCAGGAACGAGGGTGTATTTCATTTTGGCTCCTGTCTTCGAATTTTTAATTGTTACCGTAGAAAGGATAAACACCTTGGAATTATCAAGCTGAGTCTCATCCACAATCCGTGCATTGGCAATGGAGTCTTTCAGTTTGGAAATTTTCAATTCCAGAAGGCCCTGAGCTTCCTTGGCCGCATCATATTCCGCATTCTCGGACAGATCACCCTTATCTCGGGCTTCAGCAATTTGTTTGGAGATAGAGCTTCTTTCCTTGGTTTCAAGCAAATGGAGTTCTTCTTTAAGCCTTTTCAGGCCGTCTTCGGTAAAATAAACGACTTTTGACATGGTAAGCGGCATTTATACTATGGATAATTTTTAATTGATTTATTTAAAACAATCGGTTTAAATCTACTAAACCTCCACAAGTAATTGGGAGGCATCTGGAATTTAAACAGCTTCTAAACGAGGAGAATCCCTTGCCGAGGCGAGGGACTCTCTTCATGAAACAAATTTAATAATATTTCTTCAGAGATTCAAACGTGCACCAATCGTGTGACAGCCCTGGAAAGGATCGGTGGCCCTATAGGAATAGTCCAGGGCGAACGTCGATTTCTTGTCGGGGCCAAATGGAACCTCAAAGGTAACACCGGCAGTAGGACCTGTAAACGCGGTAGTACGGGTATCTGTACTCAAAATACCGTTCTCATAAGCATATCCTGCACGCAACATGAGGTAGCTCCTGAAACCGTATTCAAGCCCAATCAGGTACTGGTCTTTGCTAAATGAATTGGAAACGAAGGCCAGGGCCAGACTCACCCGGTGGTTTACCTTGGCAGAAGTATCCTTGAGCATAAGAAAATCGTATCGTCCTCCTATATTTAACAGAGAAGGCAATTCGAACTGAGCCGAACGTTGCTCTACAGTCATATTCGTACTGCTATTGGGGATATTCCCCCTGAAAGAAAGTCCGTCACCTGTGAATTGCATACGAGGGCCCACATTTTTAAGCGCAATACCAAAGTGTATATTATCCTTTTTCCCGGTTACATACTGAATGCCGGCATCCAGGGACACTCCTCTTGCTGCAACACTAGGCAGTGTTTCAGAGATCACTCTTACGGTAACTCCTCCATAAATATTCTCGGAAAAACCTTTGGCGTAGGAAATAGCCAGGTTCATGAATGAAGGCGCATAGGTGCCAAGTCCACCGTCAGGAAGGTCAGTGGTGGTAATCGGTATGTTCCCGAAGTTCATAGACATAATCCCCAGACTCAAAGCTCCGGTCTCACCCACCTTTTGGGAAAATCCGAAAGAGTTGATTCCTATGCCTGTGCCCATCAGCCAGTTGGTGTGAGTGAAAAGAAGTTCCGTACGCGGCGTAAAAGCTGTTCCGGCAACATTGGAGAACTGTGACTCCAGTCCCCGGCATCCGGCAACATCTGCTCCAGCCCAGCCAGAACTTCTGCCCCATGGATTAATCAAAAGCTCCTGAGCTCCGGCCTGACCTGCACGCTGATCATTACCCGCAAGGAGTGAGTCAGTAAGCAGGACGCATCCAAAGACGACGGTAAGAACAATCTGATAGATTTTTTTCATATACTGTTATTTAAAGTAATAGCGTTAGTTCAAACACCAATCCGGTTAACTTAGAACTGATCCAGGTCAATTGGTCGTGCCACTCCAAACCATTTAAGGATCTTCTCCCCTACTCCTGGAACGTCTACGTGAATGATATACAATCCACTGGCTACAGGAATTCCTGCTGTGTTTTTAATGTCCCAATCCTGGTAAGTGATATCATTATCCTTTTTATATTGTCTGATCAACGTACCGCTGATGGTGTAAATATTGATCGTACACTTACCGGGAAGGTTAGTGATTTTAACCCGGTTATCCAGCTGATTGGTTTCATAAGCGGAATAGGCGTAGTATGGATTCGGAACAATATTAATCTTGTTCAGGGCATCTTTTGCAGCAGCCAGGTTGTTTGTGATCGTGCTGAGCGGAGCCGTACTGAAGGCGTACTGAGGATATGTTTTGTTCGGAAGGCCCATGGACGAATCCGTTGCAGAGTTGAGATAACGCATATACGGTTTGGCTATCCGGATGCGGATCTTGACAGCAGTGGCAAGCAGTTGCTGACCAGGAGCCAGCATGGGTATACCCACCCATGCACAATCCTTGAATACATTTTTCTTATCATTCACTACACCCGTGATTAATTTGTCATGGATATAGGCACCTCCGTCATAGGCAGGCATATTTGTATTTCCAGAGGTTCCGTCCCTTGCAACGTATTTACCATTGTGGTTAAACACATAGATGTAGTGTTTCCCTCCCCATACACTGTTACCTAATTGATCCGTAACGTCGGCAGTAGGATTCCATTTCATATCCCGGCCATGATAGGCAGAATACCAGGAATCTTCTCCAAAAGCAATATTCAGTCTCTCTCCTGTTTCCACATTGATTGCATAACCCGGGAAATAACTCATTCCCGTAGGGTAGTCTGTATTTCCGTTCAGCATCGGTACGGAGAATCCTTTCCGTAAGTCCAGGTGGGCTGCTCCTCCTTCGGCCAGGGTAGGCTGATCGGCCAGTTCGAAAACAGGGCAACGGGACCACATAGTCTGATCCGGAGTAATGACAATATCCACGCTTGGAACATTGATCATCTTATTTGCATAAGGACCGGTAAGAGACATTGGAGGAGTTCCCTCCCAGGCTGGTCCATTGTGATTGCAGGCTTGTCCACCCATCGTTTGATTGTAAGCACACATTTTATAAGGGCCCCAGGTACCTCCCAGGATTTTCTCATACTGCCCTGCTCCGTCAATATAGTCGACTCCGCCTTTGTATGAATTAAAAGCAACGTTACAGGTGGTAGTGGAAGGATCGGTAACCGTACCTCCTCTGATCCAGTTATAATCTGTGAATCCTTCTCCGTCAGAGATACCACTCAACCAGGGTTTGGTATTGTCTGCATAGGTGATGGATGATCCGATTACATCATATCTCCAGTCGGAAGAGGTATAAGAATACCCGACCGGCTGGGTAATGGAAACTGAAATCCCCCAGTTAGGAATCAGGGATTTTACATTGGTCATCGTTTGTTCGTTAATAACACCCAGGTTGCGGTCCGCTTTCACACTGTCTCCTGTAGTCAGGTTCTTCAGAACCCAGTAACCTGTTAGTGGAAGGCTATAGTTTGACAAGGCTGCTCCTCTGAAAGCGAGGGTGTAATTAGCTGAAGGAACGTTCAGGGGATCAACAACAATAACTTTGATTGGTCCTGATCCACCGTTGTATTGCACATTTTCCATTCTGCTGACAGGTGCGTTAGCCTGCATGATTGAATTTACGGAATTGTCAGTAAGCTCCAGCCAGTTTCCTCCGTTTCCGTTTCCGTCAATACGAGTTACAACAGGACCGGTTCCGTATGCACCCTGGATCACGGTACCTCCGT
>Ga0207114_1034_pt1 | contig 44808 bp, 32 predicted proteins | sample Alteio_BWMinHeat_70_FD_153560 | JGI IMG/M metagenome (GOLD analysis project Ga0207114, IMG submission 153560) | Enriched cells from forest soil in Barre Woods Harvard Forest LTER site, Petersham, Massachusetts, United States -... | ecosystem: Environmental > Terrestrial > Soil > Temperate forest >... | reverse complement strand
AGGCATTGTTTCCAGCTTCATCAAGAAGCAGCATAAAATTATGTTCTATGATGAATTCTATTGCAACCTGAGTTTGGGTAAGCTTACCAGTAAGCCATTGTACTATTATGCAAGCAAGGAAATGGGACTTACCACGGCTTTTATGTTCGGTTACGAAGCCCTGCTCGGGTACAACACCAACCAGTTTGCCTTGTATGCAGGAATGAGGTTTCAGGTGGAAGATGCCTTTGTGGGAAGCAGTCACCTTACGGGCGACAAGTTCATGGGTGTCACTCACCCCTACATGATCAGAGGGGAGTACAAAATAAACGGCTCTCCTTATTTTAAAGTGGTGGTGATGGCCTGGAGCAATTTCAATTCCCTGCAAAACAATTCAGGATTCAACGTGGATATTCCGATGACAAAGAAGAAAAGAATCTGGCTCACCTTTCAGGATGAATACCTCACCTACCAGAATTCAACCCCGGGCAGCTTCGGAAACAACGAGTATACGCCGGGAGTATTTAATCAGTGGTTTGTGGGGATGAAGGTTGGAAGCCTGCATTAGGTCAGTGTGAGTGTGGGAGCGAGTGTGAGGGCGACGGAATCTCCTCACACTCGCTCCCACACTCACACTTATTTGTCCAGCCACTCCTTAAACTCCCCCACCCGCTCCCTGCTGACGATGCAATCATCTCCCTCCAGGAATTCGGCGCTGAGCTTGAGGCGGCTGTTGAAATAGGATCCTACTTTTTGTATGGTATTGATGTTGATGAACACCTTGCGGTTGATACGGAAAAAGGTTTCGGGTGGCACGAGGGGATCTAGCTGGTCCAGCGTATAATCTATGGGGTAGCGCTTGCCTCCCTTGGTCACCAGCAACACAATGCCGTCTTCGGCAATGAAATGACAAACATCTTCCGTTTTTACGGAAACGATGGAGTCTCCCATCTTTACCATGAAACGGTTTTTATAGGTCTTGCTGATGTGCTGGTAAGCACTGGCTATGTTCTCCAGCATCTTGGTCTGATTGGCCGGATTGAATTTCTTAAATTTCTCCACCGCTTTTCTCAGTTCTTCTATTCCAATCGGTTTTAACAGATAATCCACACTGTTCAGCTGAAATGCTTTGAGAGCATACTCGTCATAAGCGGTGGTAAAGATGACGGGCGTGTCAATCATCCTTTTGGAAAAGATATCGAAACTCAAACCGTCGGCCAGGTGAATGTCTACGAAGAGGAGATCGGCTTTCAGTCCCTTGCCGAATGCTTCCAGGCTTTTCTTCACCGAGTCCAGTGTCTGGAGCACATGAATATCCGGGTCCACCCTTCTGAGTAAATTACCCAGATGCTCGGCTGAGAGTTTTTCGTCTTCTATGATGAGGACATTCATTTCTGATGCAATAAGGGTATTCGTACCGTAAATGATTTCTGATCCTGAAACACCTCCACCGGTTTATCGGTAAAGTATTTGTACCGGTCTTTAATATTTTGCAAGCCGGTATGGGACCCAGGCTCTGTATTCATTCTCAATTGAAGATTGTTGTTTACTTCCAGGTATCCGTCTTCTGCCCGGATCTGCACCGTGAGGGGCAGTTCGGCGGAAGCTTCGTTGTGCTTGATGACGTTTTCAACCAGTACCTGCAGGGCCATGGGAGGAAGGAGGAGAACAAGCTTGTCTGACGGGATATTCGTGACAAAACGTATGCTCTCATCGAAACGGATCTGCAAGAGATTGGTATAGGATTGTATAAAAGCCAGCTCCTCTTCCAGTCTCACCAGTTCGCTGTTGCGGTTATCGAGCAGGTAACGGTATACCTTGCTGAGCTGGTTGATAAATCCCACCGCCTTGTCGGGGTCTTTGTATACCAGGGAAGACAACACGCTCAGGTTATTGAAAAGGAAATGGGGGTTGATCTGGTTCTTCAGGTTCTGAAGCTGGGCCTGAAGGCTTTCGGCCTTGTATTTCTCCACCTCCACCAGACTTTGCTTCCACTGAGCAAAAAACTGACTGCTTATTTCTATGGAAAGAATCATGGCGGTGACCAGAAAACCTATGGTGAGGGAAGTCATCATCAATGTCGCCCGCCGGGGATCAGGCATGTGGCATACGTATTGGTTGTAGGCCAGCATGGGAATGTAGATCACCGCCACACTGAACAGGATACCGGTGGGGAGATGCACACACAAACGCCTTCCCGGACGGTTTACCCAGGGGAAATTGGCATTCATCCAGCTGTCTATCCTCAGGTTTCCTTCCCATACCATCAGGGTAATCACTACGGATAGAATGATGTCGTAATACCGGTTATGCCCCGGAGGATCCATGTCGTGAGGCATGATGGCATTGAGCAGCAGGGAAATGAATATGCCGGTAAGCACCATGTATAGAAACCGGATCTTCTTGTGTCGCATGGCTCAAATATAATTAAACCTCCTCTAGCAGGTTCTTCTCAGAACTGCACTTTGTAAACAAAATTCGGGAACAAACCTATCTGATAAGCAGTGTTCTGAGTATTGGTAATGGGGTTGTAACGTATGGCAAATACATTTTTATTGTTGGTCACATTCTGAATATCAAAGAACAGGGAATGAGAGAGCTTGCGTTTTTTGCTGTTGAGCGTGTAGCCGGCTTTCACATCCAGTCTGAAAAAGTCGGGATAGTTTTGGGTAAAGGCATATGCATCACCTTTCAGGATTTCCTGGTGCGCTGCCTGGGATGCGGGAAGATCAACCGGTGTATAATAACGGCCCCCGGCCTGGGTCATCTTTACATCCACGCTCAGGGCGTTGCGTTTGTCCTTCCCCACTTTGAATTCTTTTCCTACCAGCACGTTATACACGAATTTTCCGTTGAAGGCCGTGTTGCGCTCTATTCCGTCGCTGCCTTTGTATTTCGATTGGTACAAACTTCCGGTAATCAAACCATAGTACCCCCTGCTGAAAAACTTTTCTATGGTCAGCTCCGCACCGTAATTGGTTCCGGTACCCTGGTTAACCAGATACCCTTCATTATTGGGGTTGAAGCTGGCACCTGAATTCAGCATGGAGAAAGAGGACGGGGAAACAGTGACAGGGACATCCGAGAGGAACTGGTAATACACCTCGGCTTTTATTCTCCAGTCTGCTGCCGGCAGCACATCATATCCCAGTACAAAATGCTGGCTGTGGGTAAATCCCAGATTACGGTTGCCCTCATCATACGTGCCATCCGGTTTCAGGGAACGGTAATAGTATACATCAGTAGGTTGCATCTGACTGTGCATGCCATAACCCAGGCTCAGGGAATTCCTGTCGTTTAACTTAATCTTTAATCCTGCACGGGGTTCCACGGCGAAGGAATTATTCAAAGTAAGCAACTGGCTGTGCACTCCTGCATTCAGGGTTATCCGGTCGTTGAAGCTGTACTTTGCCTGGACATAGCCCTGTACCAGGGAGGTGAAATCATTGTAGTCCCATATCTGGTTCCAGGAAGCGTCGTACCTTTTCTGACGGTAAAACAAATTCAGGTCTATGATTTCATCCAGAGCTCCTATTTTGATGAAGAGTTTGGAATTGATTTTGGAGTTGAAAGAAGTGCCAATAGAATAATGAACCTGCGTGGTACGGTTTTCCAGCGTACGGGTAATGGAATGATCGGCCTTGGAAACAGAATCGAAATTGAAGTTGGAAGAGGAATACGTTCCTCCTATCACCGTGCTGAAATAAGACCGCTCTCCTACACGGATAAAATGTTTCAGGCCTACCAGTCCCAGATTACTTGTAAAGTAACTGTCTTTCGTGGGGTCGGCAAAGATATCGGTACTGTCTATTTTGTTATGCAGAAAATCAATGGTACTGGTTCCTCCCAGTCCGAACAAGGTAAAACGCCCGAATTTGGTTTCTCCTCCGTTGATTTTGAAAGACAAATCCTGATAAAACGGTGTGGCTGTGGTGCCGATAGGAATTCCCAGAGCTTGTGCAAAACCGGTAAAGGAATACCGGTAAGCAAACAGGTAGGAGGATCCTTTCTCCTTGTTAATAGGTCCTTCGGCACCGGCTTCCAGTCCGGTTAAGGCACCGAACTGAACGGTGTATTCTCTTTTTTCGGAATTTCCGTTTCTAAATCCCAAATCAAACACACCCGCGTTGGCATTTCCGTATTCGGCTGGGAAGGCGGAAGTAAAAAAATCAGAACTTCTCAGTACGTTGGTATTGATGGCTGATACCGGCCCTCCGGTGGTGCCCACGGTTGCAAAATGGTTGGGATTGGGAACGTTCAACCCTTCTATTCTCCACAATACCCCTGTAGGTGAATTGCCTCGGATGACGATGTCGTTGCGGGAGTCGTCCGGAGAGCTTACCCCTGCAAAATTGGCTGCCAGGCGGGCAGGATCCGAACGTCCACCGGCATATCGGTTTACTTCTTCCATGGAAAAGGAACGGGCGCTCACGCTGGTCATCTCGTTTTTGGTTTCGTTTTTCTTTGTCCCCGACACCACCACTTCCTTCAAAGCGTTTACATTTTCTTCCAGGCCAATCTCCAGCACCACTTCTTTTCCTGTGGTCACCACCACATTGGGAAGCAGGGCTTCCTTGTATCCGAGAAAGGAAATTTTTATGTCATAACGACCGGGAGATACTTCCGTAATCCTGAATCGCCCTTCGGCATCCGTAGAAGCTCCGGCAGGAGGGGTTGTCCCCACCAGGATAACGGTTGCTCCCGGCAAGGGGGACTGGGATTGTTTATCTATCACCTGTCCCCGTATGGTTTGGGTGGAGGTTTGAGCCAGCAAAGTTCCGGTCAGAGAAGTGAGGATAAATGCGAGGAGGATGAAGTATGTCTTTTTCATGAGTTTCTGTTTTATGGGACAATAGTACTCCCGTATAACCGGGCACGAAACCACAAACCCGATGAACTGTAGAAAAAGGGGGATGAGTTGTCAGGAAGAGAGGATTCAGCACTAAAGAAAGAATCCCGCCGGTGGCGGGATCCTGTTGTTGGGTATGCTAACCCGTTGGTTGGGGAAATTATTTGATCACAATCTTTTTCACCATGCGGTTGTCTCCGTTTCCGGTAACACGGATAAAATAAACTCCTTGTGACAAAGCAGAAAGATCATAACTGAGCAGGGCGGTTCGGATGCCGGATTCTTTTTTGGTGAACACCAGCTGACCGAGGGTATTCACAATCTCTACATTCAGATCAAGAGTTGAGGGCAGACTTACTTCCAGAAAGAGTTGCCCTTCGCTTGGATTCGGATATACCCCGATGTAATTTGTCAGATCGGCAGTCTCGGTTATGCCTGCGGCAAAGGGAGCGCAGATCGTATTTGCTGCGGTGGTCAGGCTGCTGCGGTCGGGACATTGTGCAAGGGCGGTGTGCATGCGCGTAACCTGATCGGTGGTAAACATCCACATGGCGCTGTCGTTGCTGTAGTCCATAAAGTTCATGAACATCTCCCCATCCTGAGTGTTGTTACCCGCACCGGAGGAGCAAGTTCCTTTGTTATATGGGTAAGTAGTAGGCCAGGAAACATAGTTGGCCTGGGCAGCCTGAGGAATGTCTGTACAATAGTCCGTTGCACAGGTACCATCCCCCCACACGTGACGGAGACCGAAGTAATGTCCCGATTCATGAGTCAGTGTCCTGCCCAGGTTGTAAGGGGGAGATAGTGTTCCCACATCACCGCAGGAACCAGCCCACACCCAGCAACCGTCGGTGGTGGCGGAAGCATTTCCGGAACCACCACCGCTCAATCCGCTGAGGGTTGTCCCGTCAGGGAAAGTGGAGTAACCGAGCAAACCGACGGCCTGGTTCTCGTCGGTGAGCCAAACGTTAAAATATTTGGTAGGATCCCAGATGGTGCCGGGCTTGATGGTGCCATCGATATAGGAGGTGAAACCGTTAATGCTGGTTTGGGAAGCAGGGTCTGACCATCCTTTGGCGGTGTAACTCACCCGGTCTATTCCCGGTTCAGCCATCGTTGCCCCGCTTGGATTTTTTGCGGCAAGACAAAAGGTGATTCCGGAATTGGCGATTATTATCCCATTATTATCGGGTGCCGGAAGGGAGTTTGCTACTGCATAATCGTAGAATGCAGGATGTCCGTTCAGCTTCATAAGCGCATACTGACTGGTGTTAAAGCCCACGCCTTTGTAGTCATTATTCAGTACGTTTACCTGTGAAACGATTTGGGCCTTGGACAAGTTGGGGAAGGTTCCCACTGCCTGGGAACCATAGATCACGTGAAAAACAATGGGAATGGTATAGGTGGCATTTGCTTCGGTCCGCTCGCTCAATTGAGCCTGTTTGTATTCTGCTACTTTCTGGTTGAACCAGGTATCCCAGGAGGCATCGGGTGTTTTGGCTGCACAACGGTTGGGCTTTACCTTGCCGTTACCGATAAACTGAACGGTATTGTCAGGCAAGGGAGCGGAGGAAGGAGGTTGGTTTTGTGCGTGCAGGGAAGCCGTTATTCCCACGGCTAGTATCCATTTTGTCACGTTGATTGGTAATTTTTTGTTCATTGCTAGGTGTTTACTTAGGTGTGACAAATCAGAAAATGTGGCTTTATCAAATTTAGTGAAAAAAAACCGGGATACCTACTTCATACAATTGGAATAAGCAATAATTTTCTCCTGTCCCCCTCCCGTTTTTTCCGGTTGATTGGCTGAAAGGATAAGGATCCGAACCGTTCAAAGATTATTAAATTCGGACCAGAACAGAATAATTATATACCTACGCCGGATTATCATCGACAAAAGAGAAATAAGGGTTCCTGCCGAAAAAGCTGATGCTTTCTTAAAACTCAGATAGTGCAAAATAAGATTGTATAGATTGCTTTTACTTCTTGGATTTTCTCCCTATCTTGCTAATACAAACTGAATATATTGAGCATACCCAACACCGTTTTCTCCAGAAACGAGTGTTGATTTAATTAACACACAAACCAACCACAAAACAAGAAAAAATGAAAGACAAACTACTTGGTATCTTTCTGGCAGGTTTCATGCTTACGGGCACGGGACTTTTTGCCCAAAAGATGATGCCTTCACCGAATGCGATTGACGTAAGTCAGAAATCGGCTATCCGTTTTAACATGGATAAAACCACCGAAGCTGAACGGGATGCATTGAATAAACAATATCATGACAATCTGATTGCTCAGGACCCGAAATGGGATGAGAAACGGAATGCTTATGAGACCATGATCCAGCAATGGCTCGTGAAACACCCTTCCGGACGTGATGAAAACGATACACGGACGGCAACTGCGGTAATTACCGTACCCGTGGTTATTCACATTGTATGGAATTCAGCTAACCCTTCCGGTAATATATCAGATGCTCAGGCCACCAGTCAGATTGGTGTATTGAACCAGGATTACGGACGCACCAATACAGATGCCGGTAGCACCCCCAGCGTATGGAAATCGGTAGCCGCGAACCTCAATATCCAGTTTTGCCTTGCACAACGTACTCCTGCCGGCGCCGCCACAACCGGCATTGAACGGAAGGAAAACGATGCAGTAACTTCCTGGGGCACAGACAATGCTGTAAAAGCAGCCTCTACCGGCGGTCTGGATGCCTGGGATCCTACCAAATACCTGAACATCTGGGTATGTGATCTGGGTCAGAGTCTTCTTGGTTACGGTGAATTTCCTACCGGAACAGTGTCTCAGACCTATGGTGTGGTAATCCTGAACACCGGATTCGGAAATACCGGAACTGTTTCTTCTCCTTATCAGTTAGGACGTACCACCACCCACGAATTTTCACATTGTTTTAATATGTACCACATCTGGGGCGATGATGGAACCGCTTGTACCGGAACAGACTACTGTTCCGACACCCCAAACCAGGCCGGTTCTACCACCACGTGCCCTACCTTCCCGCTTGTGGATGCTTGTGGCAGCTCACCTGCACCCAATGCCGGTGACCCAGTGAACGGTATCATGTTTATGGACTATATGGACTATTCCTATGACAACTGTATGAATATGTTTACAGCTCAGCAGTCGGCCCGTGCAAATGCGGTTATCAGCACGGCACCTTACAATGCCCTGGCTTCTTCCAATGGTTGTACGCCTCTGAGCGCATTGAATAACGATGCCGGTATTTCTTCCATCACCACTCCAACCGGTACACTCTGTAACGGTACTTATACTCCGGTTGTAGTATTGAAGAACTTCGGTGTGAATGCAATCACTTCCTGTACCATCAAATACAAGGTTGATGCCGCCGGTGCCGTATCTACCTTTAACTATACAGGAAGCCTTGCAGCTTCAGCCACTACTCCGGTTACCCTGCCTTCTGTGACTACTGCCAACGGTGCTCACATTTTCTATGCATGGAGCAGTATGCCAAACGGGGTAACCGATACACAGCCTTCCAACGACTCCAGCCACGTAAGCTTTACTATAGCCGGAGGAACCGGACTTGCTCTGCCCTTCTCCGAAGGATTTGAAGGGACCACTTTTGTACCTGCAGGTTGGGTGCTGAACAACCCGGATGCAGCCACTACCTGGGCCAGAACGACTGCCGCGTTCAAAACAGGAACGGCTTCGGCTTACATGGACGATTTTAACTACAGTGCCATCGGCCAAAAGGATGACCTGGTGACTCCGGGTCTTAAACTGTCTTCTGTTACCAACCCTGTTCTTACCTTCGAGGTTGCTTATACCTATGCAACCAACGGTACGGCCAACAATACCGATTCCCTGAATGTACAGATCTCAACCGATTGCGGTTCTACCTGGAAATCCATTTACAAAAAGGGTGGAGCTACACTTGCCACGGTAACACCTACCGCAAACGCTGCGACTAACTTCACCCCTACGGCAGCTCAGTGGAGACTGGAAACAGTATCTCTTAGTTCTTACAGTTCGGCTGCCAATGCCATGATCAAATTCACCAACGTGAACGGTTACGGCGATGACATGTACATTGATGACGTGAACGTGACTAACGTTACCGGAATTGAGAACCTGCAGTTGAACAACGCCCTGAATGTGTACCCTAACCCTACCAGCGGACAGCTTTCAGTTGCTCTTTCCATGCCGGTTACCGGTAACTTCCAGGTACGTGTACTGGATGTAATGGGCAGGACTATCAGTACCATCTCGGAGGTGAACAGCCTTGGAGGAACGTACAACGTAGACCTTTCCCAAAATGCCAATGGACTGTATTTTGTAGAAGTAATTACCGACGGGGCTACCGTGATCCGGAAAGTATTACTCGATAAAAAATAAGCCTTCTGTCTCTTAAAAAGAATCCCGCCTTGGGCGGGATTCTTTTTACTAATTACTTTTGCACCAAAACAATGGACCTACCCCGGAAACTCCTTCCTGTTTTGTGCCTCCTGTTCTCTTCTATGTTCATGAAGGCTCAATCCTATACCCGCTGGGACTCTGTGCCTGTGGTGGTCAATGGCCAACCCCTTTTGTTTCCCTGGTGCGGAGGGCTCAATAATGCTCAGATTTACCGAATAGACCTGGATGGGGACGGATTAAAAGATCTTTTTACATTCGACCGTACTTCCCTTAAATACCGGACCTACATCAACACCGGTGGTACCGGACTTTATCAGTTCCGCTACGCCCCCCAATATGAATCCTGCTTTCCCGGCCCTTTCACCAACTGGGTGGAACTTTTTGATTTCAACTGCGACGGGAGAGAGGATATCTTTACTTATAACAACGGAAATATCAAAGTATGGAGAAACGACTACACTCCCACCGGCGGTCTCCACTTTTCACTTTATAAAAACATTCTCGACGCGCATTACCCCCACAACGTAACCAACAACATTCTGATCAGTAACCAGTCCTTCCCTGCTTTTGTGGATGTGGACAATGACGGAGACCTGGATCTGCTTATATACGGCACAGAGGTTTCCTATTTCCAGAATATGGCCGTTGAAAATGATCACCGCTGCGACACCCTGGATATATTTTTTGCGGATGCCTGCTGGGGAAAATTCTCCAGCTTCGGAAACCCTACCTGGAACACCCTTACTTTCGGAATCAGTTGCCGCATGAACGAAGAGCCTCCGGATACAACCTCCAGAGGAATGCAGAATCACAACGGACAGTCTATTCTGGCCATCGACCTGGATGGTGACGGGGTGAAAGACGTATTGATAGGCGATGTCATCCAGAACAACATCACTGCCGGGTTCAATACGGGTACCCCCACTGCGGCAACTGTTACATCCCAGGATACGGCCTTTCCCAAATACAATGTACCTATTGGAATATTCACACTCAATACCTGTTTTTACGTGGATGCCGACAACGATACCATCAAGGACCTCCTGGTTTCTCCTTTTCAGGCAGGCGTATCCAATGATTTTCACAGCGTATGGTTCTATAAAAACACCGGAACAAACGCTCACCCCGTATTTAATTACCAAATAGACAATTACCTCCAGGCCGAAATGATTGAAGCAGGTGAAGGCTCTGCCCCCGTCTTCTTCGATTACGACGGGGACGGACTGATGGATATTGTGGTAGGAAACTACGGCTACTACGACCCCAATACCTTAAACGGCTTCCGTTCTGATTTTTCCCTTTACCGGAATACAGGCACGGCTACCAGTCCCCAATACCAACTCATCACCCGTAACTTCGGCAGCCTCGACACCTTAAATCTGAACGGTGTTTACCCGGCTTTCGGAGACCTGGATGGGGATGGAGATCAGGATATGCTGGTGGGAGAATCGGGAGGTCACCTCTATTACTTTGACAACATAGCAGGGCCTGGAAATCCCTGCGTATTCAAGTTTGTTGCGGCCAACTACGACTCTATCTCTGTGGGACAATATGCTGCACCCCAACTGATAGATGTAAACCGGGACGGGAAACCGGATTTGCTTGTTGGAAAACGAAACGGGGCCATCAGCTATTATCAAAACGATGGCACTGCCGCACTGGCCCACTTCCCCTCCAAGCCTACCAATGCCAATTTCGGCGGAGTGTATGTAACCAAAGCGGGATATGTTACAGGCTACAGTGTACCTTGTATGTACGATGTAAACGGTCACTACGAACTCCTGACAGGATCTGAAAGCGGAAATCTTTATCACTACAACAATATAGACGGAAACCTCAGTGGAAATTTCACCCTGCTCGATTCGGCCTACGGTCATATATGGGAAGGGCTTCGCGCCACTCCTTCCTTTAAGGACATCAATGCCGACGGCTCCCCGGATCTGATGGTGGGCAATTATTCCGGAGGGATTGATTTATTCAAAGGAGGCATCCATATAGGCATCCACGAAATTGTGCCTCCTTCTCTTGATTTTCAGCTTTGGCCCAATCCTTCTTCCGGATTGATCTATATCCGGTACAATTCCAACATTCCAAACCCTGCCGTCAGCTGTGGCATCTATTCCACTCTGGGTCAACTGGTCTGTCAAACGTCATTTGCCGGAAGTCAAAAAGATTTTAGCTTTGATATTACATCCCTGCCAGCAGGTATGTACTTTTGCAAGCTGACAATCAACAATACGGAACGCATAAAGAAACTGGTGATTGAAAAATAAACAATGATCTCCCCGATAAATAAAAGAATCGTTTTTTATACGACATTGGCTCTTTCCCTGATATTATTAGGAGTACCGGGATGCAGAACAGACGACCCTCTGATAGATATAGCCGGCAGCGGATTTCCGGCGGCAGTAGGGAAAATAATCCTTGTCAAATGTGCCACCAGCGGTTGCCACAACGATCAAAGCAAGGCCGCCGCAGCCGGTCTCTCCCTTTCTTCCTGGAATACAGCCTTTGAAGGTGGACGTAACGGGGCCTGCATCATCCCTTACAGACCGGATTACAGTCTTTGTATGTATTATGTCAATACTTTTCCAGATCTGGGGCCTTCCCTGGTTCCTCATATGCCTTATCTTCAAACGGCTCTGTCACGGACCGAAGTTCTCACCCTGCAAAATTGGATCAGCCAGGGCGCTCCCGACAGAAACGGAAACATTAAATTTTCGGGAGACCCTAACCGCAAAAAAATCTATGTCACCAATCAGGGTTGCGATGAAGTGGCGGTGATTGATGCCCAGACAAAGCTTGTAATGAGGTACATCCATGTTGGTGCCTCGGCTCAGATTGAATCCCCTCACAAAATAAAAATTTCACCGGACGGAAATTTCTGGTATGTCTCCTTCATCAATGGAAAAAACTTCCGGAAGTACAGGACTGCTGATGATACCTATGTAGGTGAAATACCTGTAGGAGCCGGCAGTTGGAACTCCTTTGACATAACTTCCGATTCAAAATATTCATTTATCGGGGATTGGAATTCTCCCGGAAGAATCGAATATCTCGATCTGAATGCCTTGAGTGTATTGTCCACCTATCAAAGTGCCAGTCCGGGTTTTATTGACTGGCCCCATGGAATTGCCGTAAATAATAACTCCACAACGCTTTATGTTGGGGCCAACAACGACAGGTATGTTTATAAAATAGATGTCAGCGATCCCATTCATCCTCCCAGCTTCAATAATATTCCTCTGGCACCGACTATACAAAAGGCCCATGATATTGATTTTTCCCCGGATGGGACCAAATACATGGTAGCTTGTACCCAATCTAACGAAGTCAGGATCCTGAAGGTATCCAACGATAGCGTGATAGCCGTTATCCCTACGGGATATTATCCTCAGGAAATTGCGGTTTCCACTTCCACACCTTATGCCTTCATTTCCTGCCAGGAGGATTCTACCCTATTTCCGGGCTATGGGAAAAAGGGCATGGTCACTGTAATCAATTACCTGACCAACTCTTTTGTTGCCAATATTGACGCCGGGACATACCAGCCTCATGGAATTGATGTGGATGATGTAAACGGACTGGTATACGTCGCCAGCCGGAATATTAATCCTACAGGACCTGCACCACACCATACTTCCGTATGCGGAGGACGGGACGGTTATTTGACCATCATAGATATGCACACCCTGAAACAGGTTATAGGTTATCGTCCTGAAATGGCTGTGGATCCTTACTCCGTGGCGGTGAGACCTTAACGACTGATTTTTACGATCTTTTCGGGGCCTGAAAAAAAACTGTCTGTTTTCAATCTCAGAAAATAGAGCCCGCAAGGTAATTGTGGAGAAAGGGAAACCTCTCCGCTGCTTTGTGACAAGGGCAAGTTGAATACAAGCCTGCCTTCTGTATCATACAAATCAAACTCCCCCGAACCACCCAGTCCCGCAAAATCATAAATTACATTGAACGACCCCTGAAAAGGATTAGGAAATGTTTGAAAGTGGTTACCTGACAGAACCGGTGGATGAATACCAGATCCCAAGGAATCCACAATCTGAAAACGGCCCAGAGCACCCTCCACAATATTATCGGGAGGGAAATCGGAAATACTGAAACTCACCTGCATGCCTGGGCCGGACTTCCCGTAGGTTGCAAGGGAAAACATTTTCTGAGTCCAGTTCCCCATATCTGCATCGTGCGAACCAAGCCTTTCCAGCACCGCACTTTTTCCTCCTTCCAGAAGGCTGACTACCATGGAATCATTCGGTGGCCCGTTACGATACCCCCCGTTATAAAACCAGCGTTCATACAGAAGCAAAGGGTGTTTATAAGCAGACAAATCAAACATCGGTGAGGTAAGTACGGTTGTTCCATTGTTTACGTCATGCAGCCAGGCATCCCCACCACCGTTATTGGTTATATAAGCCTGACCCGAACACGATCCCGGAACATCGTTCCCCGGACTTGCAAGTCTGCTGCTGTCGTAGGCAGCCACCGGCGTTGATAAAAGCCAGGGAGTACCGGAACCGCCACTGACCTTCCAGCCCAGATTGGTTGAAAAATCATCGTAGTACCCCGGCTGAAGTGCTATGGAAAGAGAAGGAGAAGAAGAGGAAAGATTAAGAGAACTCAGACACTGTATCACATAACCCCATTTGGAAACGGTTGCCGTATATAACCCTGCCTTGAGTGCACAGGTGCCCACATTTCCGTTTGCATCGGAAAACAAGGTTACATTATCCGGACCGGTTAACTGGAGGATAGCTCCGGCAAGGGCTTGATTGTTTTGAGCATCGGTGATGTGGCCGGAAAAAGAAAAGGTCCCTGTCTGATACAGACTCACCGCCAGCGAGGTCACCTGTCCGGCTGTCAGTGACACTCCGGAGAAGGTTTTACTTTGGTAACCAGGCTTGGAAAAAGTAACTGAGAAGGACCCAGACGTATCGGTACCCATATGGTAGGAGCCATCCAAGGCGTTTAATTTCTGAACCCCGGTACCGTTGATAGTCACCGTTACACCCGTAAGCGCTTGCAAACAGAGACTGTCGCTGATCTGACCTTCGAGGTAGCAAGCCCTTTTATAAACCGGTTTAAGCACAAAGAGGCCTTCATGTACATTTGAAACCAGGATATTGCCGGAAGGCAGATAAGGATATACACCCCAGGCACCATCCAACCCATTTCCCGATTGGGCGGTATCGGTATCGTAGTTACCAACCTGAACCAGGTTTTGAGGACGATGGGCATCCACGATCACTACTCCGTCTCGGTACCAGGAAACGACGGCCCAGTCATTTAATATCAATACGTTGTGTGGCACAGATCCGGAACCCGGATTGGAACGGTAGGTATTCAGCAGGGTGATGTTTTGCAGATCGGTGATGTTGAAGGAGGCCAGAGAAGCCCCGCTTCTTTCATCTGTTGTAAAAAGTGTCTTCCCGTTTACGGAGAGCCAGGTGCTGTGCGTAAAGGCACCCGGTGTAGGCATGGTTTGAAGGAGTACCGGATTACTCTTATTTCGGAAGTCGATGACGGAAAAATAACCCTGGTTTATATTTGCCTCATACAAGGTATCCCTGTTCACATATCCTCCATGAGCATAATCGGTCGTGTACATCCCCGCATAAACGGGATTGTATGGATCTACGCTGATATCCAGCACCAGCGCACCTCCGTTACCCAGATTGGATCCGAAGAGGTACACGAATTTTCCAACCGTATCCACATACAGGGAGTGAGCGGTTAAGAGCTGACCGGCAATGGGACCGTCACCCGAATACGTATGATAGGCAAGTGCAGTATCCGGGAGTTTGCTGAGATCAACAATCTGAAGAGTGCCCCCTCTGCCTTCTGTAGTCAGATAAGCATAGTGCCGGTAAACTCCTATTTCCTTCCACAAGTTGCTGACATTGGGAATTTGCACGAGCTGCACCGGAGCAGCAGGCACAGTAACATCCACTACCGACATTCCGTTTACCGCTCCGCAAAGCGCATACTCCTTTCCTCCTGCCGCATAACCCCACACATTTGCAAGGGTTTGCCCGGGATAAGTCAGGCGCCCCAGCAGTTGAATATTGGAATTTTGAGCAAAAGAGGCAAGGGTAAGGAAGAAAAACACCAGCGATGCGAAACGTTTTGGAAAACGCTTATCCATGGTAAGAAATTGAATACCAAAGTTAACCATAATCCACCAAAACTAAAAACCCTGAAGTCCCTGAAGTAGTCACGCTTTGGGCGTGACACTTCAGGGTTGATTCAGGGTTAAAGAGGTAGGTACTTACTTTGGCTGTTTAGCGCTTGTCCAGCAACACCTTGCGGGTGGCAGTACCCTGGTTGGTGATGAGTTCTACAAAGTACATACCATTGGGGTTGGCGCTCAGGTCGAGGTTATAAACGCCTCCGAGACTGTTTTGTTCGCTGATGGTTTCAAGCGTTCTGCCAAGCATGTCATATACACGAACATTGAAATTTCCAGCAACAGGCATATCCAGTTGCAAGGAGAACTGTCCACTGGTAGGATTCGGATAAAGGTTCATGGAGGAAAGCAGGGAGGATTCCTGAATACCGGCAAAATCTCCTACGTTAATGTCATCAATCCACATATCATCCGCATAGTTGGAGGTGTTTCTGAATTTGATGATGGCATTGTTAGCCGAAGCATAAGGACTGAGGGAAAGAGAATACCTCATCCATTGAGATGCTGTAGGAACGAAAGAGGTAGTCGCGTCGTTTACAGGAGTCTTGGTGGCAAGAGCCTGTCCCCCTTTGTAAAACAAGGTGTTCCAGGTAGCTCCGCAGTCGGTCGAAAGCAACACGGTAAGTGTATCGCCAAAGATCTGAGCACTTGGAGTCGTTTGATTGTAATAGGTATACGCAACCTGGAAGGTAATCATGGGAGCGGCAACAGTAGTGAGGTTCAAACCAGGTAAAACCATTTCATCGATCTGACCGGCTCCCGATGCGTAAGTAAAGTTGTCCATCCAGGCAGATGCAGTACCCGTTTTCGCGGCCTTGGTAGATCTGGCCCAGGTATTGCTGGCGTCGGAATTGTTCAGAGTCCAGTTGGCAGGGACAAAGACGGAACCTTCAAAACCTTCGAAGAAAGGCAAGGTAGATCCTGTACCTACTACCTGGAAGGTTCCTTTCAACGTATCGTTGGAAGGTTGTGCATCGGCTACTCCGTTAGGCATAGCAGTCCAGGCCTTGAAGCTGTGTGCTCCCAGTGTTGTTGTTCCTGCCGCCAGGGTTACAGAAGCGGTAGCCTGGGAAGCCAGACTGCCTGTCCACGGCAGGCTTACAGGTGCACCGCCATCTACGGTATATACAATGTTACAGGAAGTAAGGGCATTGCCGCCGAAATCCTTTAATACCACCACAGGGGTGAAGGAAGGGTTGCAAACAGTCCCTGCAGGGCTGGTTATACCGGATATACCCGCATCATCGTTGAGCAGGTTTACAGGAGTACAACCATTGGAAGTAGCGAGCGACTGATAAGGGGCGGTGGTAAGAACCGCATTGGTTCTTGCGCTTTGCATCTGGGTAAACATATTCATGCAATTGTCGTAAGAATAATCCATGTAATCCATAAACATGATTCCATGAACCGGGTCACCGGCATTAGGGGCCGGGGAGTTGGCACATGCATCAATCGACGGGAAAGCAGGACAATTGTTGGTTGAATTTGCCTGATTAGGGGTGTCGGCGCAATAATCGGTTCCCGTACAGGCTCCGTTATCATCCCCCCAAATGTGGTACAGGTTGAAGCAGTGTGAAAATTCATGGGTGGTGGTACGACCCAACTGGTAGGGAGCTGATACGGTTCCCGTATTACCAAAGCCGCTATTCAGGATAACCACGCCATAAGTTGCAGTGGTAGATCCGGTAGGAAACTCTCCGTACCCGAGCAGGCTTTGTCCCAGATCGCACACCCAGATATTCAGGTACCGGGTAGGGTCCCAGATATCCAGACCTCCCTGAGCAGTATATTTTACTGCGTCGTTGGTGCTCCAGGAAGTCACCGCATTGTTCTGGCGTCTTTCAATTCCCGTAGAAGGGTTACCGGCAGGGTCACGCTGAGCGAGGCAGAACTGAACACCCATATTGGCAGCCACACTTTTCCATACGGCCGGAGTGCTTCCGGTATCGGAGTTTGTCCTTCCGTAATCCTGGTTAAGTACCGTAATCTGGCTTTGGGCTTGTGCATCGCTTATATTTCCGGGCGGATTGGCCGAATTCCATACAATGTGTATCACGACAGGCACGGTAATCACGGAAGCCATAGTCCGGTCGTTTGCGCGCCCGTTAGGATATTTGGCGAGATACTGCTGTATCATCTTTTCGTAATTGTTCCGCTTAGTGATGTAATCCGGATCCCGCTTCATCAGAAAATCCAGGTGCTCCTTATTTATCGCATCCCGTTCGGCCTGGGTGGTCTTGTCCATATTGAAACGGATAGGAGATTTATTGCCAACATCAATTGCCCCAGGGGCAATCTTTCCTTGAGCGGAAAGAAACGCAGAACCGAGCAATGCTCCAGTCAATAACACAGCGAGTACATTTTTTTTCATGAATGATTTGTTATGAGTAAGTTTAGTTAATGCTTCCTTCAGGCCAATTAAATACCGTTGTTTTAGTTGAAATTCAACTAATTGTACTGCAATTCAACTTTACCCGGAAGAGAGAGGTTTGTATGGTATTATTCAAAGATAATTCTTTAAATGAATAAAAAAAATCCCGGCATTTGCCGGGATTTCATACAGTATCTAGATTACAATCCTACCCATAAACGCGTAGATTGCTCCCGTTCAGGGTAGTGTTATAGACTTTCAGGTTGGAACTGGCCGGTCCACCGGTAACCGCGCCGTTGGATGAGAAAGAGGAGCCATGGGCCTGGCAGTAGAATCCGCTGGCTCCCGTATATACTACCGATACTCCCTGGTGAGTACAAGCCTGAGATACGGCTATGTAGGTACCCGCAGCCGTTTTTGCCACAATCACTCCATTGTTGTAGATATACCCCCCGCTGGTTTTGAGGGCATTGTTAGACGTGTCGTTCAGGTTGAGGGTGAAATCCACACTGGGTGCCGACGAGTTGCTGCTATTTCCCTTGCTGCACCCCTGAACACATTGGGCCAGGGTAAATGCTGCGGCACTGATTCCAAGAAGTGATAAAAACTCTTTTCTGTCCATTTAAATGAAGATTTAACCGACAAGAACATGCTTTACAGTCGCTTAATACGGAGCAGAACTCCTAAATATCAAGAGTAGGGATTCATGAAAAAGGTTGGGTTTGGGGCGGAAATAACCAGGGTTTTGATTTCTGGGTAATTTCAATAAATTTGTCGACGTTCATCTAATCCTAAAAATGTCCGGAAATGAAAAAAAACGCTACCCTTCTTATTCTTGCATTCTTCCTTTGTTCCTTCGGGCTGGAAGCAGCAGGAACGGATTCCATCAATTCTTCCTGCACGATTAACCCTCTGTCCATCCTCCAAAAGGGTCATGGCAGGAGAGGCAGCGGTGGATTACTTGACAAACACATCATTACTATTGGGGTGGACCTAAACGGAGCATCTGCAAATACTGGACTCAGTTATACCAATTCGAAATTCTGGAAAGACACCCTTCATTTCGCCAGCATTTCAGCTGTCACCCAGACCCCCATGTATAACCTGATGATGGATTTCGGCATTCAGGACAAAATGACCATGGGGTTTGCTTTCGGCTACCAAACCATGTCCGTTGTATGGCAGGAAGGGGGCGCTTTCGGGGCTACCTTCACTGATAGCTGGATGCGTATAGGAGGTGCGTTGAGGTTCGACTATCATTTCGTTGCTACCGAGGAGATGCTGTTCTATGCAGGACTCAGGGCCGGTTATTCCTACAACTCCATGACATCCACCTTTACCCAATACGACAAAAACTACACGAAGAGTATGGACGGAGCCCCCAGTAAAATTATCGGGCAGGTGCATGCCGGATTCAGCTACTTTTTTGGAGTGGTGGGTATAAATTTAGAAGCCGGATACTCCTATGGAGAAACCTTTATGGCCGGAGGGGGACTTTCTTTCAAGTTCTGACAAAACCCTTTACGCTCCTGTTTCAGAAAAGGCCCGGGGCTGCGCTCCGGGTCTTTTCTTTTTATATCTTCGTATGAAAACCGAAACATTACCCCATGCCCAAATATCTTTTATCCTGCTTCTGCCTGCTGTTTATACTGCCCCTGTGTCATGCACAAAACCCAATTGATCAGGATGCCGTGCTGAAGAACCTCCGCTCCCAGCTTCCGGAAGGCTGGACAATGGAAGCCAAGGACAAACGCATCGTTTTCTCCAGAAAGGACTCTGTATGGATTCGTCATGTCAATAAAATGAACCAACAAGTGAAAAAAACGAATGTGGACGAACGGATCTCCAGCTTTAAAAAAGAAGGGAAAAAGACCAAGGCCATGATTTCCTTTCGCTTAGAACCCAGGTGGACTCCCCAGGCCACCCGAAAAGCCGAAGAGCAAAACAAAAAAGCCTTCAACCAGATTTCAAAACTCCCTGAAAAATACAAGATAGAAGCTTTGTACGATTCCATACTCAGCGAAAAAGGAGGGGAACATTATACACCTAAGACCGACAATGACAAGGAGCAGATTAAAAAATTCGAAGAAGAGCGGGCAAAGATTCTCGCATCGGTGATCAAAGTACCCTTCCTTCAAAGCGAGAAATACAGTCTTTTCCCGGACATCACTTCGGGCGTGGAAGATGCCTATACCGATGTTTACCCCGAGCAGGCTACCAGCGAACTGTACAAGGTTCAGAACATGGTCAACGATATTTGCAGGGTGCAGAAACAGCCCTGAAGAATACATGCTTCTCCAAACCCTTACTGGAAAATAAATGCCCCGCGCTTCCCTGTGGAGGAACGGAATCCCCTGTACATTCCCGGAGTGTTAAATGGCAGGGTCATATTGCCCATACGGTCTATCCCAATTAGTCCACCCTCTCCTTTCACAGCCAGAAGTTTTTTCATGATCACTTCCCTGCCCGACTCTTCCAGGCTCAGTCCCTTGTATTCCATCAGTGCCGAAACATCATAAGCAACCACATGCCGGATGAAATACTCCCCGTGTCCGGTACAGGAAATGGCACAAGTCAGATTGTTTGCATACGTTCCCGCTCCAATAAGCGGAGAGTCCCCTACCCTTCCGCTCATTTTGTTGGTCATCCCTCCCGTAGAGGTGGCAGCAGCCAGATTGCCTTGCTTATCCAGGGCTACGGCACCCACGGTCCCGAATTTTTTGTCAGAGTCAGCAGCAGGATAAGGGACCAACATGCCGAGACTATCGGTAAGCGCCGGATGCAGTTTTTCCTCTTCCCTGGCTTTCAGTAATTGCTTCCAACGCTTATCCGTATAAAAATAAGTGCTGTCAGCAATTCCGCAACCGCATTGTTTGGCAAAGCGGTCGGCTCCTTCTCCAACGAGCAGAACATGAGGAGATTTTTCCATGACACAACGGGCGGCTGTAACCGGATTTTTAACTGTGCGTACCCCGGCAACAGCTCCTGCTTTCAAGGTCTTGCCATCCATGATAGCCGCATCCATTTCATTTCTCCCCGAAGCCGCAAATACCGATCCTCTGCCAGCATTGAACAACCTCGAATCTTCCAGCACCCGGATGGCTGCTTCCACCGCGTCGAGACTGGAACCGTTGTTTTCAAGCACCTTGTATCCTGCATCCAGGGCTTCATTCAGCTTGTCGGTATAAGCCTTTTCCAACTCCGGTGTCAGGTCACTTCGAAGCAGGGTTCCTGCCCCCCCGTGTATAACAATTCCGAATGGCGGGGCTGTCTGCTTATCCTGGGATTGAGCAGGACAGAGCAATGAAAGAAAGAGAAACAGAAAAAGAAAGAGGGATCTTTTCAATGGATTGGTATGGCTGTATGATCTCATACTTCAAAGTTAATTTTTTTAGCACAGGCTCCTGAGTGAAATATGTAACTTCGGCTCATGAACCGGATGCGGGCATTAGGCAATTACCTGAACTATTATTTCCGGGCTTCTACCAGGTATGACATTCATTCCCCTTTCGTATTTGAACTCCTGACCCGGGTTATCGAAAACAAAGTAAAGTCTCCCGTTTTTGAACCGATTGAAACCCTGAGGAAGCAACTGAAGCAGAGTCAGGATGAAATCGAAGTGATTGATCTGGGAGCTGGTTCGGTTCATCTGAAAGGCTCACGGAGGAAGATCAGGGACGTGGTAAATTATTCGGCCAAATCACCCAAATATGCCCAACTGCTTTACCGCCTGTGCAATCACTTCCTGCCCGGGGAGATACTCGAGCTGGGCACCTCACTCGGCATCAGTACCCTGTATCTTCATGCGGGTAACCCCCAAGCAAACCTCCATACCCTGGAAGGCGGTCCCGAAATTGCAGATCGGGCCAGACAACATTTTTTCCTGTTACATGCCCCGGAAATACAGATTTCAGTAGGGCCCTTTGAAGAGACGCTGAAAGCCTGTTTACAAAAAGGAAAGAAAGCGGATTTTGTGTTCTTCGACGGAAACCACCGCAAAGCACCTACTTTGGAATACTTTCAGATGTGTCTCGGGAATTCGCACGCACAATCGGTCTTTGTTTTTGACGACATTCACTGGACCACAGAAATGGAAGAGGCCTGGGAAGAAATAAAAAAACATCCTTCCGTAACCCTTACCATAGACCTGCATTTTCTGGGCCTGGTCTTTTTCATGGGAGGACTGGAAAAGCAGCATTTTACTGTACGGTTTTAAAACTTATCTTTATCACATAATAGCCTGAATATGTCCTCCATTATTGAGCTTACCAACATTGCAAGAAATTATGTCATCGGCTCGGAAACCATTCACGCCCTGCATTCCATTACACTGAGCATAGGCAAGAATGAATACGTGGCCCTGATGGGCCCTTCGGGCTCAGGAAAATCAACCCTGATGAATGTGCTTGGATGCCTGGATACTCCTTCAAGCGGGGAATATGTCCTGAATGGACATTCCGTTGCCCAGATGGCCGACAATGCCCTTGCCGAGATCCGTAACAAAGAAATAGGATTTGTATTCCAGACATTTAACCTGCTCCCCAGGTCTACCGCACTGGATAACGTAAGCCTTCCCCTCGTCTATGCCGGAATGAAAAAGACCGAAAGGGAAATCCGGGCCAAAGAAGTAATGGAACAGGTGGGACTTGCCAACCGGATGGATCACAAACCCAATGAGCTTTCGGGAGGTCAACGTCAGCGGGTAGCCATAGCCAGGGCATTGGTGAATAAACCGGCCATCATTTTAGCCGATGAACCTACCGGTAACCTCGACTCCAAGACATCTATTGAGATTATGGGATTGTTTGAAGAAATTCACCAGAAAGGAAATACCATCATCCTGGTTACTCACGAAGAAGATATAGCCAAATACGCTCACCGTATTGTGAGACTGAAAGACGGACTGATTGAATCCGACACCCCTAACAGGGATATTACCAGAGTGATGAAGAAAGAGGCGACGGTGTAGAGGGGAGAATACAGAATACAGAAAGAGAAACAGGACATTCTATTGAAACATGAAGATTTATACTAAAACGGGTGATAAAGGATTGACTTCCCTGATAGGGGGAACCCGGGTTCCGAAGCACCATATACGTATTGAAGCATACGGAACCGTGGATGAACTCAACTCCTGGGTTGGACTGATCCGGGATCAGGAAATCTCTGATCCTGTGAAAGTCCTTCTTGGAGAAATTCAGGACAGGTTGTTTACCATTGGCTCCTCCCTGGCTTCCGATCCTGAGAAATCGAGGATGAAGATCCCCGATCTGAAAGAGGAGGATGTAGTATTGCTTGAAAAAGAAATGGACAGGATGAACGAAACCCTTCCGGAGATGCGCTCCTTCGTCCTTCCGGGTGGGCATACTACCGTGTCCTATTGTCATATAGCCCGCTGTGTTTGCCGCCGGGCCGAAAGGGCTTCTTTGAAACTGGCAGAAAATGAATTTGTGGCGGAACTCATCGGAAAATACCTCAACCGCCTGTCAGATTACCTCTTCGTCCTCTCCCGCCGACTCTCCCATGACCTGAAGGTCCCTGAAATTCCCTGGAAACCAAGAATGTAAAGGGATTCAAGAGATTTCCACAATTTTTCCGGGAATATTTTGATGCTATCAATAAATTTTTACTTTTGCACGAAATTGGTGCGAAAGAAAACGGGAGCTTTTACCCTGCCTCTGAAACAAGCACATGTTATTTTCGTTCTAACTTACTAAATAGCTAGTCAATATGTATTGGACCCTTGAATTAGCCTCATACCTGGAAGACGCCCCCTGGCCAGCAACCAAAGACGAATTGATAGACTATGCAATCCGCTCTGGCGCTCCTATGGAAGTAATTGAAAATCTTCAAGAAATAGAGGATGAAGGAGAAGCCTACGAATCAATCGAAGAAATCTGGCCCGATTATCCTACTAAAGAAGATTTCTTCTTCAATGAAGATGAATATTGAACAGCCCTGAATATGACACAAAAAAGGAACCCCCGGGTTCCTTTTTTATTGAAGGAATTTATCCTCACCCGGCAAACGGAACAATGTATAATACCCATCCAAGCTCATCTGACAATACGTCAGTTAATTGTCCTTTGTACGGTCTTTGGTAAAGAAGCACCCGGCAGAGGGTCCTTGTGCGGTATTTGTTTTTCCCTGTTGTCTCGATCTAAAACGCTCATTTACAGGCATCAATTCGTTTCTTGTTCTGCCATAAATACTGTACTTTTGTTCTCCTTTTTTTACTAATAAAATAGCCCGATTTATCATGTTAGATTTTCTTACCAAAAGCATTACCAACCTCTTCGGCAACAAATCCGATCGGGATATCAAACTTCTGAAGCCCATTGTGGAAGAAATCAACCGGGAATATGCGGCCTTAAGTTCCCTGAGCGATGACGAGTTACGTGCCAAAACGACCGAATTCAAAAAACGGATTGCCGAACACATCAGTGCCGAAAATGCGGAGATAGACGAATTGAAAAAGAAGGCCGAAGCGCCTGAAACAGATATAGAACAGAAAGAAGTAGAGTACGAAAAGGTAGACCTGGTCGAGAAAAAAATCATTGATAAAATACAGGATTTCCTCAATGAACTTCTTCCCGAAGCCTTTGCCGTGGTGAAGGAAACAGCCAGACGTTTCAAGGAAAACAAATCATTAACCGTAACGGCCACCGAGAATGACAAGAAATTAGCTGCCGAACGGAAAAATGTGGTCATTACGGGAGACAAAGCCATCTGGCACAATACCTGGGACGCAGCAGGAGTGGAGATCACCTGGGATATGCTGCATTATGACGTTCAGCTGATAGGTGGAATTGTACTCCATCAGGGAAAAATATCCGAGATGGCCACCGGTGAAGGAAAAACTCTGGTTGCTACTCTTCCGCTTTATCTCAACGCCTTGCCAGGCAGAGGAGTTCACGTAGTTACGGTGAACAACTACCTCGCCAAGCGGGATGCCGAATGGAACGGTCCTTTGTTTGAATTCCACGGACTGACGGTGGATTGTATTGACAAACATGAACCCAGTACCGATGAACGCAAGGCAGCCTACCTGGCCGATATCACCTATGGTACCAACAACGAATTTGGTTTTGACTACCTGCGCGACAACGGTGCACGTACCCCGGAAGATTTGGTTCAACGCAAACACAATTATGCCATTGTGGATGAGGTCGACTCCGTACTTATTGACGATGCACGTACCCCCCTCATCATTTCCGGACCTACACCAAGAGGAGAAAACCACCTTTTTCATGAGCTGAAACCACGAGTAGAGAAGCTGGTCAACGCCCAGCGTTCATACGTAAACACCATCCTGTCCGACACCAAAAAATTAGTAAACGATAAAAACGAGAAAGACGCCGGACTACCCCTGCTCCGCGCTCACCGGGGTCTGCCTAAAAACAAAGCCCTCATCAAGTTCCTGAGTGAGCAGGGCGTAAAAGCCCTTCTTCTGAAAACAGAAAGTCACTACATGCAGGATCAAAGCAAGGAAATGCATAAGGTAGACGCCGAGCTTTATTTTGTTATCGATGAAAAAAACAACAGCATAGAACTGACCGAGAAAGGAATTGAACTCATCAGTAGTTCCGCTGAAGACCAGAAATTCTTTATCCTTCCCGACATTGGTTCGGAGATAGCCGATCTGGAGAAAAGCGGAATGCCTGACGAGGAAAAACTCCAGAAAAAAGAGGAAATCCTGAGAGACTATGCGGTGAAAGCGGAACGTATCCATTCCATGAACCAATTACTCAAATCTTATACCCTGTTTGAGAAAGATGTGGAGTATGTGGTGATGGATGGGAAAATTAAAATTGTGGATGAGCAAACGGGACGTATCCTGGAAGGAAGACGTTATTCCGACGGGTTGCACCAGGCCCTTGAGTCGAAGGAGAATGTAACGATTGAAGCGTCCACCCAAACCTATGCAACCATCACCCTTCAGAACTACTTCCGGATGTACAGCAAGCTGGCCGGTATGACCGGTACCGCAGAGACGGAAGCTGGCGAGTTCTGGTCTATCTATAAACTGGATGTGGTAGTCATCCCCACCAACCGGGACATTTCCCGGAAGGACATGGAAGACCTGGTTTACAAAACCACGCGTGAAAAATACAACGCCGTTATAGCCGAGATAGACAAACTCGTAAAGGCGGGAAGACCTATCCTGGTTGGTACCACCTCGGTGGAAATATCCGAGTTGCTGAGCCGTATGTTGAAACTCCGGGGGATCAAGCACAACGTACTGAACGCCAAACTCCATCAGAAAGAAGCCGATATTGTTGCCGAAGCCGGTAAAGCAGGAACCGTAACCATTGCCACCAACATGGCAGGACGGGGTACTGACATCAAGCTGGGTCCCGGTGTAAAAGAAGCAGGGGGACTGGCCATCATTGGTACGGAACGCCATGAAAGCCGCCGGGTAGACCGTCAGCTTCGCGGACGTGCCGGTCGTCAGGGTGACCCGGGAACATCCCAGTTCTTTGTTTCCCTCGAAGACAATCTGATGCGCCTGTTCGGTTCCGACCGCATCGCCAAAATGATGGACCGCTTTGGTATTGAAGAAGGAGAAGTGATCCAGCACAGCATGATTACCAAATCCATTGAACGTGCTCAGCGCAAGGTGGAAGAAAACAACTTCGGAATACGTAAAAGACTGATTGAATACGACGACGTGATGAACTCCCAGAGGGAAGTCATCTACAAGAAACGCCGTCATGCACTCTTCGGAGAAAGACTCGCCATTGACATTGCCAATACTCTTTTCGACGTAAGCGAAAACATTGTGGCGGAATACCACGGGGTAAGCGATTTTGAAGGATTTAAGCTGGAGCTGATCCGTGCCTTCAGCATGGAATGTCCCCTGACTGAAGCCGACTTTCTGAAACTTCAGCCAAAAGAAGTTTCAGAAAAAGTTTACCACGCTGCCCTTGAAAACTACCGTCTCAAATCGGAGCATATTGCTGAAAAATCCTTTCCGGTAATCAAAGATGTCTTTGAAAATCAGAATGCCGCTTTTGAAAACATCGTCACCCCTTTCACCGATGGTATTCGCACGCTTCAAGTGCTCGTCAATCTGAAGAATGCGTATGAATCCAAAGGCAAGGAACTGGTATTGGGAATGGAGAAAGGCGTCATCCTCGCCTTGATTGATGATGCCTGGAAAGAGCACCTCCGGGAAATGGACGATCTGAAACAAAGCGTGCAGAACGCCGTGTATGAACAAAAGGACCCTTTGCTTATCTACAAGTTTGAATCATTCGAATTGTTCAAACAGATGATGGCAACCAACAATAAAGACATCGCTTCCTTCCTTTCCAAAGCCAACCTGCCTAACGAACAGGAAAATCAGGTCCGGCAGGCCAGGGCGCCTCAGCAGGCTCCCCAACCCAAACTTCAAACCAGCCGGAGCGAAACCCCGGTAGGCGGACAGCCCCAGGAAAAGCAAAAGGTGGAACAGGTAGTACGTCAGGATCCCAAGATTGGACGTAACGACCCCTGCCCTTGCGGAAGCGGGAAGAAATACAAAAGCTGTCATGGGAAATGATTAAGGATTTTTGGATTAAGGATATTTGGATCAAATCCCCAAATCCTTAATCCAAAAATCTGTCAATCAGATAATTAAGCCTAATTCCACAGGAATTCCCTTCCTCCCTGTTAATATCTCTCTTCATAAGAAAAATCAGACACTCAGAAAGCGCCTGTCAGGGGGTGGTACATTTGTCGTGTTAAATTCCCGTTAATTTTTTCGGAACGGCATATCGGATATTCTCCGTTTAGGAAAACTCCTGAAGTCTGTTCCTGAATCCAAACGGAATGCAATTAACAGTAAACTAAAACCCCAAAACAATGAAAAAAACAAAAATCGGAATGGCCCTTTTAGTTACAGGCCTGGCTTTATCATTTAACTCTTCTGCTCAGGGAATTTATTTCGGAGTTGGAGGAGGATACGGATTTGCTGCAGGGAAACAAGATTTTCCTACCGGAGCAGATGTAACGGCTACTACAAGCGGAGCACCTGCTATCACTACCACTACTTACACCTCCAGGAGCTATTCGTTTGGAAAAGGAATCAACCTGGGTCTTTATGGTGGTTTCATGTTTAACAAAAACGTTGGAGCAGAACTTGGAATCGCTTACCTCATCGGAGGAAGCAGTGTAGGAACCAGCAATCAAACGGCCTCAGCCCCAGGCTTCGGCTCCAGTGATGTTACCACCACAACAGTAAAAGGATCCATGCTCCGTCTGGTCCCTGGTATCCGTGTTCAAGTAGGTGAAGGGAAAATGCACCCTTACGCAACTGCAGGATTGATTATAGGTGTTGCCGGAAAAGCAACCATGGAACAGAATGAAGTGAAAAGCGCAACTGGTAGCCCAACAAACACTACCGACATGATCGTAACCTATACAGGTGGTACTGCCATGGGAATGCATGCTTCCCTGGGAGTGAATTATATGGTTAGCGGAAAGCTTGGAATATTTGGCGAAGTAAGTGCCAATCTCCAGAGCGCCAGCCCTTCTAAATCAATGGTCACCACCAATACCGTTAACGGAACCGATCAGATTCCAAAAATGACCACCAGCCAGATTGAAACAGACTATTCATCCAGCTATACAACCACCTCCAATGCTGCTGCCAGCCCTGGTACTCCAAGTCAGGCTTCTTCTTCACGCACCCCTTTCAGTTCTATTGGGTTTAACATAGGTGTACATATCTCCCTGGGAGGTAAGTAATTTTCAACTCCATTAAAAAGCCTCACGCTTTGCGTGAGGCTTTTATTTTTTCAAATACTAGATCCTGGTCCACGAATCAGGAACAATATCATCCGAATTCAGAGAAGGGTCGCGAAACCATTGTTTCGGAGCCACTACCTTCTTATCGGGATGAGTACTCAGCCATGCTGCCCACCAGGAGAAAGTGGAGTTAGGGATAATGAAGTGCCTGCACAGGCTCATCAGGTGAAGTTTGTTGACGTAACGGGGTCCATTGTGCTCCGCACCAACAAACTCGGTAGCAACAGGAAAGCGCAGATGCTCCCTGGCCCATTCCGGATCATCCGTAAACACATATACCGTTTCTATCTTTTCCTTGCCTGCAATCTGCTCAAATCCTTTCTGAAAATATTCAGGAGGCATAGCACCGAGCATTTTTTCATAGAGAGGACTGGTTACCAGATCACCCCGCCTTACGTTTACGCAAAGGGAATTACTGTCCTTGATACGGATTCCCAATGCCGCTGAATCGCCGGTAAGGGTATCCGGGAAAGCATACAACTTTCGTATCTCCTGTTCAATCGCTATGAAATATTTTTCGCTTTGCCAGGCCCCTACCAAACAGCGATCGTCCGGCAGATTCAAAACATCCGGCTGAAAATTTCGTTGCTTTTCCACCACCAGCCTTTTGCTCCTGAACAAGGCCCAGGTGATTTGATTGTATAGCTTACCCGGCAAATAAGAATACAGGTGTCCGTTGAAATGTTTTATTTCTTCCGGTGAGGCAAGTTTCACGGGCAGATGAAACGCATTCAGATCATATTCACGGTGAGTGAAGATTTTATGTTCAATACTTTTGTCTTCCAACAGGGTCAGATCAATCTTTAGCTCGGTGTGGTTTTTACCGGCCAGGTATGTTCCTAGGGCATACTGAAAGAGCTGATTCCCTAACCCTCCTGCTAATCTGATAAGTATCATTGAGGCATGTTGCTTGAAGTGGATAAAGGTATCTATTTTTCCTTCCTTCTTTTGCTTCTTTTCTAGCCTGGAAGACCAGTCAGGGGACGAGCCTAAGAAGATTGGAGAGGCAATAATCCTCCTTTTCCTGCAGTTTGCTCAATCAAACCCGCAATTCACTCATTTCCATATACAGGACGCCGAATTTCCACTATCTTTAATCAAGAAAAGGAACCAACTCAATTCCTGCTCATTTCGTTTTCCTAACTCCGCCCTGCCATGAAAACAAACTCTTACAAATTTGTATTGATTGCTCTTGCCCTCCTTACTTCCGAAATGCCCGGATTCGGGCAGGCTGCCAACAATTATACTTTTTTCAACGGTGACACCTTGAAAGGTTTTGATCTGAACCAATGTCTCAGCAATGCCGTCACGGCTCGCATCACCTCTTCCGACATGAAAGGATATATCTGGAAACAGGAGAGGGCGTTTGTACTCAACAAATATCCTTCGCAGGGGTCCCTTACAAAACCGGCTTCCATTCCACCGTCGATTACCGCCTCCTGCAACAATCTGGATTTTGAGTCCGGTTCATTTACAGGGTGGACGGGGTATACCGGCGAGAATGACAATTCAAATCAGAGCCTTGCAGTCACCACCCTTGGCATCACCACACTGGGTATAAATTCTTCCGAAACATCCTGTTCCTACCATACGCTGGTAAGCACCGGAACAGATCCCTACGGGCTGTTTCCCATGTTGGATCAGAACGGTGGTTCCTTTGCCTGCCGTTTAGGAGGGGAGAACGCGAATTGGAATAATACCTGCAATACACCGGTTTCCTTTGCCTCACCGGGGGAGTCTCTTCAGCAAACGTTTACAGTGAGCGCATCCAACCCCATGTTCACATATCGGTATGCGGTTGTACTGGAGCGGCCTACTGTAGGACACACCAATACACAATGCCCCTATTTCAGGGCTGAAGTCCTGGATTCCGCAGGTAATCCTATACCCGGTTTTCAGTTTTATGTGGAGTCTGATACCAGCGCAACGCCTTCAGGCATGATGACAGTTCCGAACCTGAATGCGAATGGTGATTATGTGGATTATCTGCCCTGGCAATCAAACAGCATTGATCTGAAGCTCTATGTTGGGCATCCGGTAACCGTGCGTTTCACTGCAGCCGGTTGCGCGCTTGGAGGCCATATGGGTTATGCTTATATAGATGCGAGCTGTGCACCTGTTCAAATTGCAACTACCTCAACTAACTGTCAGGGAGGCACCATCACGCTGACTGCTCCGGAAGCAAGCCAATCAGGCTCTTATCAATGGAGTACTGTTCCTCCAGGGAACCCCGGAATTGTCGGCTCTTCCACAGGACAATCTGTGAATGTAAATGCAAACGGAAAATACCAGGTATTAATCACGCCACAGGGTGGAACTTCCTATTCTCTTGATACCACCATTACTTTCTATGCCCTTCCTGTACCTGTCATGAGCCACGTGGATGCCTCCTGCGGAACATGTACCGACGGATCGGCAAGCGTGGCCACTAGCGGAGGAGCCACCCCTTATACTTATTCCTGGTCGGGCGGAACGATTCCAACGGGACAAGGCACTTCAGTTGTAACAGGACTAACACCCGGTACCTATACCTGTTGCGTAACTTCTGCCAATGGTTGTATGGTTTGTCAGACGGCAACCGTTGCTTTCACAACAGGTATTTCTGCCCTTCAGATTGCATCCGGATTCTCCGTTTCCCCCAACCCTTTTACGAATACCCTGAAAATAGAAACAGGAACTGCAATCAAAGATGCACAGCTGGTACTCTACGATATGATAGGAAAAGAAATCCTGCACCGGGACAAAGTTTCCGGTACGGTGGAATGGGATCTTTCGGGATTGGCTCAGGGTGTATATTTTCTTGCCCTTAAAACAAATCAGGGGACAAGCGTGAAGCGGGTGGTAAAAGATTAATCAAAAACCACTTTCCGCGTCACCTGAATGCTTCCTTTACTTACAACCAACAGATAGATTCCGGAAGAAAGGTTGCCTCTTTCCAGGTGGATGGAAGGTGATGACAGGCGTTCGTTCCTGACTTCCATTCCCAGGCAATTCAATAGCTGGATGCTTCCCGGCTCCGGTCCTTCATCGTTTATGCTTATATCCATTCCATCCCTTGCAGGGTTGGGAGAAATGCTTACAGCTAATTTTCCGGCAACCGGTTCGTTTATTCCGGTTTGTAAATTATCCAGGTGGTACTGGGAGAAAAACCTCCAAATCTCCTTGCTGGCGCTGAAGTCGTGATTTGTGGGTCCGTAACTCAGGTTCACCGGTGCTCCCGGCCAGGCATGGCCCCCACCTGTAATCTTATAAAGCTCTACACTGCTTCCTTTTGAACCGTTACTGAAAACATGATGCTCCGCATCGCAACCATCAGTGGGATCCGTGTTCGGTACCTGAGTGATGACAGGAACCGGGTTGCAGTGATTATAAGTTACCCAATATTTTACCAACGAGTCGATATCCTCAGAAGCAATAATGCCTCCCACACCTGTATAAGACACTACCGGATCGGCAGTACCGTGAACTTCCATCACCGGAGTGGCATGCACGGCATTGCAGGCACTCAGATGATTGGACATCATACTCCCCGTAACCGAGGCGATTGCGGCGATGCGGCTATTCAGAAAGCATGCGAGGTCATACGACATAAACCCTCCATTACTCATGCCTGTACTGTATATCCGGTTTGGATTGAGGTTGTATTTCTTCTCCAGGGTATCTATTAAGGCAGAGAGAAAACCAACATCGTCTACCCCTGTCCCCAATGCTCCGAAATTATTCCAGCCCCTTCCGTTGGAACCTACAGTTCCGTTGGGATGAACCAGGATAAAATCAGCCGTGTCGGCGATGGGACGAAAATCTCCATACGCTTCCTGTTGCTGCATATCCGAACTCAAACCGTGCAGGTTGAGGATTAATGGAACAGCTTTGGCAGGGGAATAGACGGCAGGGACATACAACAGGTAAGCCCTCCAGATTCCGCCGGACATAATACTGTCGGTTATATTGCTTTGAGAAGAAGCATCCTTGCTCCATAAGAGAAAGCAGAATGCCAGAAGCTGGCAGGATTTGATTAGCTGTTTCATTACAGATGCTGTTTAAGTTAAATATGCTAAGAGAAAGTTAGGGTTTATTTCGCAAACCTGCACCCCTCCTCCCATTCCCTGCTCTGTCTTTATCTGATATTTCACCCACTTTTATCATTTTAAAAGCTTTTTGCTTCCTTGTTTTCTTTCAATGCCTTCCCATAAAAGCCCAGAAGTGTTTCCATATGCACCTGCAAAGAAAAGGTTTTGAGCACCTTCTCCCTGTTTGCGGGCCTAATACCCCAGGACAGGATATCATTCATCCGTTGGGCATAGGTATCTACGTCCTGCTCCTTTACCAGGTAACCGTTCACCCCATCTTCCACCAGTTCAGGAATTCCGCTGTGGTAGGTCGAAAGGATGGGCAGTTCCATGGCCATGGCTTCAATAATGGCATTGGGTATTCCTTCTTTGTCACCATTTTTTCCAACTATGCTGTGATGCACAAAAACATTCGCTTTGCTCAGATAATCATAAGCCTGAGCATGAGAAACTTCTCCGGCAAATTCAACATAGTGGCTTATCCCCATCTCCGCGGCTGCATTTTTCATATCCTCCAGAAGACCGCTTCCTCCGGCGAAAACAAGCCGAAACTTCTCCTTGTCCTCTCTTTGTTCCAAAAACTTCTTAAAAGCTCTTAAGGTAAAAATGTGACCTTTCTTTTCCCGGATGGAGGAAACCTGAAGAAAAATGAATTTATCCTGTTGTACTTTCCCCTCCGGCCTTTTAAACCGGTTGGTATCCACACCGTAATAGTTCAGCTTCCCTCGCGACAGGTTCACTCCCGCCCTGGAGAGATCATTTTGCATATACCACGAAACATAAATGGGATAGACGTTCAGCTTCCCGAATGTTTCGTTGAGTTTTGCCACATAGGATTTTCGGGAAAGCAATTGGGATGCATCGTAGCCGTGAAAGGAAATAAAAACAGGGGCAGAAACCGTCCTTAGGTTCTCCAAAACGATCAACGATTCATACGCGAAATGACCATGGATAACATCCGGCTTGAAGGTATCAACAAGATGATTGAGTTTCTCTTCATAAGATTTGTTTTTTCTGTTGATGGAAATATCCCTCAACTCCAGTTCCCACCGAAATCTTCTCTTAAACCGATTGATTTGAAACGGCATAACTTCTACATCGGGAAAGGGGAAATTTTCAATATTCTGTCTTTGCGTGGTCAGCACTTTCACTTCGTGACTCTTTGAAAGTTCCTTTATTTCATTATAAATAAAAGTCAGGGTCGGAAACATAAAGGTTTCGACAAATATTAATATTCTCATTTCAGCTTATTATAAATCAAAGATAGGGGTTTCCGGATATGGGATAAATTATTAACCTTACCTTATCCAATTAATTCACGGAATTCCTGTTTATGAAACGAAGTGCGATTCTTTTCTGTCTGTTGGTGTCTAGTTCAGGTCTTTTTGGAGAAGGTTATAACAACGGCAAAAAGGGCCTTCACTTTTCCTATTATTTAGGACTTGGCATCCCTGCTTATGTGCCTTTGATGGCTCATGATCGGGCAGGGTATGCCTTTACATTGGGATTTGATATCCGTCTGTTTGCCGTAGGGCGTTTCAACCTGCGTGCCGGGCTGGGTGTGGAACAGATGAGTTATTCGGGAAGGGAAATAGGCGGAACAGTGACCTATATCCTGTCGGAAAGTATGGGAACCCTGCCTGTATCGCTTATCTACCGGGTAAGCCCACAGCAGAAAAGATATGTAAGTGTAAAGCTGGGTGTGACAGAAAGTATGGTATTCCTCTCTCACTTGTCGGATTTGAAAACCGCTTCCTCCGCTCCCTTTCTGATTACTTCAGTAAACGCAGGGATGATTTACAAAATCCGCAAGACAAACAATGGCGGTCCGGCCATTTACCTGGAACCTGAGCTGAGGTATCAGATTATACCCAATCCGAATGCTCCCGATAACCGTCCCCTCTGGTCTTTCTTTCTGAAACTCAGGGTTGCAATTCGGGGGTCTTCTGCCGATACTAAAAATAGCACGTAAATTTTATCCGGCCCATCCTTCCCTGTCCAGGCTGCGGTATTGAATCGCTTCACCCAGATGTTCATTCCGTATCTCCTCGCTGTTGCCCAGATCTGCAATGGTCCTGGAAACTTTCAGTATCCGGTCATAGGCCCTGGCTGACAATCCTAATCTTTCCATTGCGTTCTTCAACAACTCCTGCCCTTCTTTATCTATTTTGCAGATGGACTGCAACTGCTTGCTGCTCATCTGGGCATTGCAATAAACGCCCTTGCTCCCTGAAAACCTTTTCTCCTGCAGGTGGCGGGCAGCGACCACACGTTGGCGGACAGCCTCACTGCTTTCCGACACACGCTCTTCCGCTAACTCCTTGAACGGAACCGGTGTGACTTCCACGTGTATATCAATACGATCTAGCAGGGGCCCTGAAATACGGTTCAGGTATTTCTGAACGATCCCGGGGCCGCATACACATTGCTTTTCCGGGTGATTATAATATCCACAGGGACAAGGATTCATGGAAGCCACCAGCATGAAACTGGCAGGGAACTCCACCGAAGATTTGGCACGAGAAATCTGGATCTTTCTTTCTTCCAGTGGCTGACGCATGACTTCCAAAACAGTGCGTTTAAATTCGGGCAGTTCATCCAAAAACAAAATCCCGTTGTGAGCAAGGGATATTTCACCCGGCTGGGGCACTCCTCCCCCTCCTACCAAGGCTACATCACTGATCGTATGATGGGGTGAACGGAAGGGTCTTGTGGTAAGCAGGCCCTGGTTACGTCCCATCTTCCCTGCAACAGAATGTATTTTAGTGGTTTCCAAAGCCTCGCTTTGGTTCATGAGAGGAAGGATGGTTGGCAAGCGCTTGGCCAACATGGTTTTTCCAGCACCTGGAGGGCCAATGAGGATAACATTATGTCCTCCTGCGGCAGCAACCTCCATGGCTCTTTTGATATTTTCCTGACCTTTCACTTCCCTGAAATCCACATCGGAAAATCCGGACTTGCCCGCAAATTCCTCCTCCAGATTGACATTGGTTTTCACCAACCCCGGTTCGTTATTGAAGAAAGCGATCACTTCGGTGATTTTTCTGGCCCCGTATACTTCTAATCCTTCAACGACAGCGGCTTCTCTTGCATTCTCATACGGGAGAATGAGGCCTTTGAATCCTTCCTTTTGGGCCTGAATGGCTATAGGCAACACCCCCTTTACCGGTTGTATTCCACCATCGAGTGAGAGCTCTCCCATAATCAGGTAATGAGCCAGCAGGGTATGATCAATATCTCCTGCTGCAGCCAGTATTCCCATGGCAAGGGTCAGATCATATGCCGAACCCTCCTTTCTTATGTCCGCCGGAGCCATGTTGATGGTAATGGCTTTCCCGGGAATACGAAATCCGTTGTTGCGAAGGGCTGCATGTATCCGTTGGTGGCTTTCCTTTACAGCACTATCTGGCAGGCCGACGATCAGGAAATTGACCCCGTCGGCTATATTCACTTCTACCGTCACCGTGGTGGCATTGATGCCGTATACGGCACTGCCGAAGGTTTTTACTAACATGATTCAGAAAAAAGTCCATCCGGCGTGTGAACGATAACCGGAGGGATGAAAAATTATTTGGAAGGAATATTCAATTCAACAAAGTGGATAAGGGAATGAATCACCTTGATGTGTATTTCCTGGGCCCGGTCGGCAAAAGGGGAATGAGGGGCTCGGATCTCTACATCGCAGAGAGCAGCCATCTGTCCTCCATCCTTGCCTGTAAGGCCTATTACTTTCATTCCTATTTCTCTTGCTGCCTTCATGGCTCGTATTACATTCCTGGAGTTCCCGCTGGAAGAGATCGCCAGAAGCGCATCACCCCGCTTACCGAGGGCTTCAATAAAGCGGGAAAAAACAAAATCGTAACCGTAATCATTCCCCACACACGACATATGCGAAGGATCGGAAATGGAAATAGCCGGCAGGGCCTTGCGGTCAGACCTGAACTTCCCGCTCAGCTCTTCGGCAAAATGCATGGCATCGCACATGGATCCGCCATTCCCGCAGGAGATAATCTTGCCTCCCTCATTTATAGTCTGAACAAGAACCTTTCCTGCTTCCCCAATCCTTTTTAAATTCTGTTCGTCGGAAATGAAGGCAGAAAGGATGGACTGTGCTTCCAGAAAATTTTGTTTAATGGCTTGTTCTGACATAGGGTTCGTTTCTCCCCAAAAGTACAAAAGATTTTGTCGGGCGGCACAAGCCTATTTGCTCACCTGGTTACGGTCCTTCATTTCCTGTCCCATACGGTCTAACTCTTCCCTTGACAACCAGGTGCCATTCAGCACCACTCCTTTAATCGTATTCAGGTTTTCAATATTCAGAAGGGGGTTTTCTTCCAGGATAAGCATATCCGCACGCATCCCAGGCCGCAGAGTGCCCCAGGAGCCTGACTCCCCGAAAAAAGATGCGGCGTTGACGGTGGCAGCCTTCAGGGTTTCATAAATGCTTATTCCTGCATCCGTAAAATTACGGCACTCGTCCATCACACTGTATCCGGGCACGATAAAGGCTCCATCTCCCGCGCTTATTAACAAGGGTACGCCGTCGTCACTCATTCCTTTCAACATTTTCATGGCCTGCTCCAGTTCAATCCGGTGAGCATCTTTTTTCTTCAGCCAGGCAACCTTGTCCTTGGTACGCTCTGCATTGCTTTTATCAAACGAGGCAGCCCAGGCATTGACTACTTTGGGAGGAAGGATATTGACTCCTTCTTTCATACGCATTTGAGGAAGCGACAATTGGTTCCAGTAAACATAATACCATTGATAATCGGGACAGGCAAATAGTCCGGCTGTGGCCATTTGTCTCATCAGGTCATGAAAATGCATGGTATCCTTTTTATAGGCCTCCAGAAAACCATCCAGGTGTTCCACAGAAGCTTGTTTGTGTCGGATGGCCGACTCCAATCCCCCTTCCGGACAGTGGCCAGCCACTTTCACTCCTTTTTCATCAGCCAGTTTCATCACCGAATCATAACAGGACGAACGCAAGGGGTAGAGATACTTCACGAAGTCATATCCCTCCCGTTTGTATTTATCCAGAAGCTCCCCTGCTTTCCGGGCATTCAGGTTATCCTGACCAGGCAACACTGGAGAAGCGAGAAACAGCCTGGGTCCCAGAAGCTGATGCCGGGCTATGCTGTCTCTCCAGGCCAACTGTTCAGGATCACCTCGCATGCCCCGGATGCTGGTTACCCCTCGCATCACATTTAAGAGTAGGTAATCGTGTATGTTTATTTCACCCTCTCCTTCCGGAAAAGAAGGAAGATGGGCGTGCATATCCGTAAGACCAGGCATCATGAATAGTCCTTTGGAAGGGATGACTACTGCGTTCAAAGGAACCTTCACCTTGTCGGCATCCCCAATTTCTGTGATTTTTCCATCCTTGACTATAACGGTTTGATTCTCTATCAGCCGTTCCCGGTCCATTGGAACAACATGTATGCCTACATAAGCATTTATTTTTTCAGTTTTCTCCTGGGCCAGAAGCGGATGGATAGGACTCAAAAAAGCTGTACAAGCCAGGAGTATTCGGGTGAGTTTATTCATGACAATTCATTTTTAGAGGATAAGAACCAAATCGCCGGGAGGCTAACCAAAAGTCTTGCCAAAATTGACTTTCGTTTATTAAACTGCCGGCAGATCTATTTTGACTGGGCAAAAATAGAATCCGCAAGGAGAGGAAACATCCGTATAAATACTTAAAATGAGGATGAAATGTCTCCGTATAAAGACGTAGAAGGGGAAAACAAAGAGAGGCTGAAAGCAGAGGAGGATTACCGGAGGTATTGCTTCAGATTTTTTACATAGAGATCAAATGCATGCATTCCTTCTTTGGTGATCTTGCAGGTGGTAAGGGGATAATTATCCCGAAATTTTTTGGTGACATCAATATACCCCGCATCTTTCAGCTTGTTGATCTGCACACTCAGGTTTCCCGCAGTGGAATTTGTTTTCTCCCTGAGCCAGCCAAACTCGGCTTCCTTCACCGAAATAAGCAAGGACATGACCGCCAGTCTCAACTGGGAATGCAAAACAGGATCCAGATCTTTGAATTCACTCATTCTTCCTGGTAACTCGATTTAAGCAGGTGTCCGGGGATGATGTATCCCAGCAAAACAGCAAGGGCCAGTATTAAGAGCTGCCATTGAAAAATCACAAACATAGACGCCAGTGAAAGGGCCCAGTTGATGCAACCGCCAATAATCAGGGGTTTGAACTTCAATGCTCCGCCTGAAACAAACAACCAGGCTCCATAAACCATCATAATGAGTGGATAAGCGAGTTCAGGCTTTTGAAGTTTGCCCATGTAAAACAACACAGAGAACAGGGAAATAAGAAAGGCAAACAGGGCATACCCCATGAACTGATCGAGGAAGGTTTTTACTTTGCGCGCTTTTTTGATTTTACGACCATAAGTGGCCGAAACAATTCCTCCGAGAGGCATGAGGATAGCCCAGGGCAGGTAATTATAGTCGGTCGGAATAACGAAACACAGAATATATTGCGTGATGCTGGCAACGAACACCAGGTAACCCCAAAGGAGGTAGAAAAAACCATTGTCCCTGATTCCGGTTTTGGCGGCTGCAATCATTTCGGAAATGATCTGCAGGCTTTCTTCTCCGGTCATTGTTTCTTCTTTTGTTTCCATTGCTAAATGTTTATAGGGTGACGTGCTTTGTGTGATGGAACACAGATTATCATGATTTCTTATGATAAAAAATGATTTCGGATTTCTACCAGTTATTCAAGCTAATCATGATAATCGGTGGTCAATCGTGCGCTGTTGTCACCATGATCCTTATTTCTTCTGGCACTCCTCCAGCAACATCTTCGCACGTTCTTTTCCCCACACAGGGCTGATAGTGCTGGCCGGTTTAAAGGCTTCGTATTTCTTTACTGCCTCTTCAAGCAGGGGCTGAGCCTTCTCCTTCCCTCCACCAAACTGAGGAGGAGTGTAAAACTTACCTTGTCCTGAGAGCAGGTAAGGACGTGGATTAGACGGATCCAACTCTTTTGCTTTGGTGCTCATCTCGCCCGACTTGCCACCGAATTTAGCACCGCGAATCATGGGGTTTACACCAATGCGCTGGGAATAAATAAGGGAACGCAGAGCGTATACCTCCGAATTATTCGGGCTTAATGAATCGGCTCTGTTGGCAAATTTTTCCGCAATGTCGCAATATTCATCAATCTTGTCTCCGGCAGTCATGCTCGCCATAAAAGCGTTACAGAGGGCCGTGTAATACGGAGGCAGCCATTCTTTTTTCTCGGCATTGGAAATGCGTTCAAAGGAATTGGCCGTTTGCTGGTAGGATGGGATGCTTCGGCAGGTATCCATCATTTTCAGGTTCTTCTCCATGGAAGAAATGAATTTTTTATTCTGAGCAGCGCCGAATAAAGGGGCCAGAAACAGAAAGAGAAATAGGGCGAACGATAAGTGACGCATGTTGGTTGAGGATTTTGGGGTTAATTATTATTTAAAACGTCCTGAGTTCGGTCTATACCGAAACTCATGAATATGCCGATGAAAAACATGCGTGCCGCAGTGGCAGTGACGGCTTCCCGGTTACGCCCGTCGGACGAATACCGGTAACCATAAATATTGTCCGTTCCCAGAACATTATCCACCCCGACCACAAATACGGTAAACGCGTTCCCGAACTTACGAACATAGCTGGCGGTGAAGCCCAGCTTACTGTAAGCGGGAGTCCGGTCGCCCAGGAATACGGAGTTATTGGGATTGTAATAGGGCCTTCCGGTTGCATAGGTATACGTTGCGCCCAGGTTGATGAGCATTTCCGGAAAAAATTTCTTCACAACCAGGGATGCAGTGTGGGGAGTTGCAAACACCGGTTGAGCATAGGCTGTTACCGGATAATTGATAAAATATCTTTTGGTATCCAGGTAGGAATACGATATCCAGTAATCCCAGTTCTTAAAGGTTTTCTTGTCCCTCCAAAAGACATCCAAACCCTGTGCATATCCGTGACCGTTGTTCAGCAATGAATCTGCCGGCAACCCTCCGATAGGTGCGATGGTGGTGACCAGGTCCTGGTATTTTTTATAATACGCTTCCACCCTGAATGTCCTTTTCTCCTCCACAACCTGGTAACTCAGAATATAGTGAGTGGCCCGTTCGTAGTTAAGGGAAGTTTTTTCAAACAGGTAACGGGTTTCGGGACGCTCGTAAAATTCACCGTAAGCGGCGGAAATCTGACTGTTTTTTCCGGTTTTAAAAGCTACCGAGGTCCTGGGAGCCAGATTGGTTCGTTGCTGGAGGCTACTGTATTCATATCGTCCACCAATCCGCGCTACTATTTTAGAGCTCAGAAAAATATCGGCTTCAGCTATCCCTGCTGAATAGTTGTCTTCCACCTTACTCACCGAATTGTAATAAGGCGATTCGTACTTGCTGACATCCAGGTTGTTTTGAAACTCTCCTCCGAAACGGATCAGGGATAAGCTTCCAAGGCTGTGCGTCACCAGAACCTTGCCTTGAGAAAGCTGGTTGCTGTTGATGATATGCAGGTTATTGGGTTTGATATCGTCTTCGCTGAAACTGTAAGAGGCACCTATGTAATACTTCCAATCGGCACTGATATTATCACGGTAGGTGAGGTTGGAATAATAGTCCCTGTTCTTAAGTACAAAATTATCCTGATAACCATTGGAAATGCTGTCCAGATTCGGACGGGTAAGTCCAAGCTGACTGTAATTGGTATACCCGTAAAACTTCAACATTCCTGTCTCGGAAGTTTTCTTACGAAAGTTAAGGGAACCCCCTTCGAAGACAGGGGTAACCGTCCATTTAACGTCCTGAGGAACCAGGTTATAATAAGGCCCGAGATTCGTATAGTTAAAATCTCCTCCTACGGAAGCAGTACTGTCTTTGGAAAGTTTGTTTATCCCCGCCCCCACTCCAACGGAAGATACGGCAGCGGTAGCCGAAGAGCGGTCGGGCAGGTCTTGTGTTTCCAACACCAGTGCAGATGACATAGCCTGGCCGTATTGCGCAGAATAACCACCCGTACTGAATACAGTACCCTTAAAGAGGAAAGGAGAAAAGCGCCCCCTTGCAGCGACATCGGGAACACCGCTGAAATAAGGTTTGGCCACCACCATGCCGTCTATGATCGTTTTGGTTTCGTTGCCTGTGCCTCCTCTTACAAACAAGCCTTCCGATTCACCCACTTGTTGAGCACCGGGCAGTGTTTTCAATGCTCCTGTTATATCTCCCTGAGCGCTGGCTGTTGTTACTATATCCAGGGGCTTCAGAATGGTTACTTTTTTTTCGTCGCTGGCTTCTATGGTACCGGCAGAAATGACGACTGTATTTAACTGGTTAGTTGTTTCCTTCAGCAGGAGATTCAGTACGAGCTCCTTTCCATTGAGGACTACAGGCTTTTCTGTTTTCTCGAAAGTCACCATACTCACAACCAATACCGCCTTTCCTGTATCGGTGGCGGTGAAGGAAAAGCTTCCGTCTTCTTTCGTACTGGTTCCGTCGTAGCTGTCCTTTATATATACGTTGGCTCCGGCTACTCCATGCCTGGTGGCGTCGAGTACTTTGCCGGTGATTTTGGTTTGAGCTATAAGTCCCGAGACCATTGCTACCAGGCTTATTACAAGAGTAAATTTCTTTTTCATTGCAGACGATTAATCGGTTGACTCCGCAAATGTAAATTAGTTTATGTTATAAACCAAATACATATAAAAATAGTTTTCCAGCACTGGTGCTTTGAACTATAGCATGTAGTATAATCCAGAAAGGAATGGTTGGACTAAAGCCCGGATTTAGTTTTTGCTATTTTCCGACAATCTTATACTCTGTCCTTCGGTTCTGCTGGCGGTGTTCGGGGGAATCGTTTTTAACTACCGGCAGGGTATCTCCAAAGCCTTTGGAGGATAAACGCTCTTTCTCAATTCCTGCAGTAACCAAATAGTCTAAAACCGCTTTGGCCCTGTTTTGGGAAAGGATCTGGTTTTTCTTTTTGTCGCCTACATCATCCGTATGTCCTCTCAGCTGGATCTTGATGGTTTTATTTGTTTTCAGAAAAGAGGCCAGTTTATCCAGCTCGGCTTTGGACTCGGGGCGGAGATCAAATTTATCGGTATCGAAGAACACGTTTTTGAGGGGTTCTATCTTGCCGGTATCTATGGGTTGCAGGGGAACATCCATCAGGTAAGGCTTGGAAAGATCGGTGGATGCATTCATGGAAAAATTACCGGAATAGAACAGGTATCCGGGCTTGGAAACATTCAACATGTAATCCTTACTGGAGGTAAGGGTGAGAAAGAATTCACCGTTTCCCTTTTCCGAAAGGGCAGTATAAAGGGATTTCTGGGCGTTCAGATCAATCAGCTCGAAGCTGGCTTCCAGGGGTTTTTTGGTGACGGCATCGTATACCTTTCCTTTGAAATAGGTTATTTTTTCAGGGCGTGTATTCAAGGGAAGTTCAAAACTGTACAAATCCAGCCCTCCGAAACCACCTCTTCTGTCAGAAGCCATGTAAGCAAGCATACCATTCGGATCGGCCAGTAGGCTGTTCTCATCCCCATAAGTGTTGATGGGATAACCCAGATTTACCGGGTCGCCCCATTCCCCGTCAGGCTGTCGCTTACTCATAAAAATATCAAGACCTCCCATGCCTACATGCCCGTCGGATGAAAAATAAAGGGTCATGTTGTCGGGATGAATAAATACGGATTCTTCTTTTCCGGGAGTATTAATCTTATCACTGAGGCGGACAGGAGTTTGAAACTCCCCATTTGCATTGAGGGTAGAGGTATAAATATCGGGGTTGTGAATGCTGTGATCTTTATAAACCTTACCACGAACAAAGTAAAGTGTTTTTCCGTCAGAGGAGAAAGAGGGCTGGGTTTCCCAATCACCTGTGTTAACAGGAGCACCTACATTCTGTGGTTTAGCCCAATGTCCGTTAATGAGATAGGTATAAAAAATGTCACAGCTTCCGTACCCTTTCCTGCCCGGGCCGTATGTTTGGTCAGGTCCTTCGGCGCAAGCGGCAAAAAACATAATCTTTCCATCGGCAGATAAAGCCGGAGCCCCTTCATTACCGGGGGTATTTATTTCGGGCATAGGTTGGGACATTTGCCAGGCAGTATCACCCCATTCGCTGCAATAAAAGTCTTCCTGAGAATCCAGTCCTTCCGTCCGAAAGTTACGGGTGTACATAAACTTTTTCCGATCCACAGTAATTGCCGGAAAGTATTCATGCGATTTGGAATTAATATTTTTTCCCATATTCACCGGCTTAAAATCAACTGGATGTTTTATGGCATCTATCGCAAAAATACAATTGGCCAGATTTTGTTTGGCCACCAGCTCCAGGTCGGGATCCACATATGGGGCCGTCAGGAATTTTTCATAATGAGTCTTGGAATCCTCATACAGTCCTCTCCATATTTCCAGATTGGCACAGGTATAAAAGGTTTCCCAACGTGGTCTAGGGTGATGTTCGAACAACTTGTGATACTGCATTATGGCCTTCTCAAATTCACGGTGATCCTGGTAAATATTCGCGCGTAGTTCATAGACTTCGGCAAAGTTAGAATCGCGTTTTTCAGCCTTCTCCAGATCTTCCAGCGCACCTTTATCATCGCTGGCCTTATATCTGTCCAAAGCCGACTTGAAATATTTCACGGCCTTTTCGTCGGTAGTGGTATACTTTCCTGGAGGAACTGCCTGCGCATAAGCAGGAGAAGCAGAAAAAGAAAGAATGGTTAGAAGGCAAAGAAGAGTGAAAAAATGCTTCATAGACAAGGTTTATTGCAAATGTTGGTCCAATTTCATTCTGTGGTGGCTTCGGCTCCGCTCAGCCACCGACAGCCGCACCGGTGGCTGAGCGGAGCCGAAGCCACCATTACGGAATATGCATGTATTTATGAGTCTGCAAGGAAACATTCCATTCCGGGTGCTTCATCACATAGTCGACAATCACCGGCATCATCTTTTCAGCCTTGCTCCACTCGGGCTGAAGGAAGAGCTTACATTCCTTGGGCACCTGTTTCGCGTATTTCTCTCCCCATTCCAAATCATTGGCATTGTGTACAATCACTTTCAGTTCATTGGCTTTCTCCAGGCATTCGGCTAAAGGGGCGGATGTTTTCTTGGGGGAAAGGC
>Ga0207114_1033_pt1 | contig 45022 bp, 35 predicted proteins | sample Alteio_BWMinHeat_70_FD_153560 | JGI IMG/M metagenome (GOLD analysis project Ga0207114, IMG submission 153560) | Enriched cells from forest soil in Barre Woods Harvard Forest LTER site, Petersham, Massachusetts, United States -... | ecosystem: Environmental > Terrestrial > Soil > Temperate forest >... | reverse complement strand
CCCATGCTGGTGAAGTATGAGTTAAAGGGGGAAAACGGGGTTTACTTTATAGGAGGAGTTCGTTTAAGTCTGATAGCCTCTGCCAAAATGATGTCTGACGAAACACGTACAACCGACCACTACAACAATTATGTTCTTGCAGAAAGGTCTGTCGAAAACTCTTCCATGACAACTACTCTGGATGGATATGGTACAGCCCGATGGGCAGCAGTTGGCGGTGTGGGCTATGCGCTGGCTTTAGCCGGACATCCCCTGCTGTTGGATCTGAGAATCAATCTGCCGTTGTCCCGTTCCGGATATTATACTACAGATGTTTTTTATCAGGAGAATGCATTTGAAAACGGCAGACTTTTTGGTGCAGCCGGCAAAACCGCATCAGAAACCCAGACCCCTCAATATCCCTTTAATGATTTCCGGGATATCAGCTTCGGACTGTCGGCTTCGTATGCGCTGTTTGTTAAATGAGTTGGTTCGTCACCCAGATGGTGCCTTCGACCCGATAGCTATCGGGTCCGCTCAGGCACCGTTTGTGTGTCATTCAGAACGACGCCCTAAAGGAAGAATCTTGTCACAAATGAGTAGATTCTTGTAATGAATGTGTAGACTTTTGTAATGAATGCGTAGATTCTTGTAATGAATGAGTAGACTTTTGTAATGAATGAGAAGATTCTTGTAATGAATGAGTAGACTTTTGTAATGAATGTGTAGATTCTTGTAATGAATGAGTCGACTTTTGTAATGAATGAGAAGATTCTTGTAACGAATGTGTAGACTTTTGTAATGAATGAGTAGATTCTTGTAATGAATGTGTAGAATCATGTCATGATTATGCAGAAAAGGAAAATTCCGGCCTTTAGAGTATTAGTCTGGCTACCAATTCCCGGCCACTACCTTATCGGAAATTGCCACTTTGTCCAGCTCAAAGTCGCCCTTGATAGCCGAAAAATGAATTCTGTTTACATTTTGTTTACCCTTTGGAAACTCCAACCTTATCCATTTCCAGGCTGTGCTTTGGGGGAATTGAGTGGTTTGCTTTTTTGAATCTCCGGAAGCACTACTCAACCAAATATTTAAGTCTGCCTCACCCCTGTATCTTACCCACAAATACTTTTTGTTAGGCACAGAATCTCTTTCTGAATACCCATATGTATATTCCTTTCCGGTTTGCATTTTTAAATAGGTGGTGAAGGAACGATAGGATTCTTCTTCCTTTGTTTTCTGAGTAAACAATTCCTTGTTTTCAAGGTGATTGTCGGCCAGTTCGGCTTCCAAAACAAAATCGCGGGACCAGTAATCGGGATGCGCGTTTTCATGCCACCCGTCGAGTTGGTAAAAGAGTTCTTTGCCTTCGGCAGCCTTTTCATAAATGTAAACGCTTCCCTGCCTCCTTATTTCAAACTGGAGTTCCTTTCCTCCGATACTAGCGGTGATTATTTTCTTTTCAGGTATCTCATTGCTGTCGTTCGAGAAGGGTTGATAGGTTCCGCAGATCACGTATTTCTCTTTTTTGTTGTGTTTGCGTACCGTGAAGAGCACATGTGAGTCGCCGGTTGTCCAGGTGATTTTTGGAGTGCCGTCTTCGAACAGTACGTTGCCGTCTCTCAGCACATCTTCAAAACGGCTGGTGATACCTTGTGCATAGGCGGGCATGGCGGCCTGCCACACATAATGGGAGGCGTCTATAAACGGTGCTCCGAGATTGAAGTAACAGACATAATAGTGCTCGGCTCCGATTACGCTTAGACATTTTAATAATCCCAGCCATTGTCCGGGACGTATATCTTCCTTATCGTCCCTCGACCAGCCGGCGGAAACAAAGGGACTGAAGAGGTAGTCCCCGTCTTTGATCTCTTTCTTACGTCCCGAGTCTATCCAGCTCCACCCATGCCAGGGCCCTTTCCAGTCTTTCCAGTTGGAGGGCCAGCGGGGATAGAAGTCGGGGGTGGAATAGTATATTCCGTTCAAAGGGCTCTGGCATTTTTTGAGAGAGTGCCAGTCGAAACGGTCTACGGGTCCCCCTTCCACGGTATAAAAACTCAGGCGGGTGTTTTTCAGTTCAGGGAGTGTTTTCATGAACGTGGAGGTATAAACATTCCGCATCTGTGTTTTACGTATGGCCATAAAATCATCCCAGGAAGAAATCTTCATGGAGTCTTTCATCCGTATCATCACCGGATCATTTTTGATGACTTTGAGTTGATAGGGGCCGGGAGGCTCTTCTCCGTTGTCATTGATCACATTGATAGGACGGGTAAGCCATTTAAGCAGGGAAGTAAAATAAAACTTCATGACTGTTCCATCGGTGCGGAGCAGGGTGTCTGGGAAATTGAACTTGACCTGGGTGTGGGATGATCCGTTCAGATCAAATGTAGAATACCAGGCTGGGTTGAGATCCGGTGTGGATATGAGCGGCTGTGAGTATTTAAGTCCAATATCAGCAGGCTTAATCATCAACCAGTTGGTGATGACATGCAAGGGGATTTCGGGGTGGGCATTGGCAAGTTTGACAAAGGGTGGACATTCGGCATACAGCACAGACCATCTTATACTGGGAATCACAATGCCATAGTTCCAGTGCAGGACAAGTTCCTCCTGCACCGTTTCGGCACTTGCAAGATAGGTTGCCATATTCACTCCGGGTTGTCCACTTCCACCAAGATACGTGGGATCCAACCAGTTAAATAGCCTCTCCAGGTGGTTGCCCGGTAAGTAACGGGGGAGGGGGTAGGAGCGAAGCTGATCGATGGTGTTTCGCTCCGGTTTGGGGTAGCCTCGGGGATACTGCCTGGAGTCGGGTTTTGTAACCGGCTGACGGTTAAAAAGAGCCAGGACAAAACACAACAGAAGGGCCAGGGGGAAGAGAAATTTCATTCCTGAAAAGTACGAAATTCATCCCAGCCGGGCAGATACTACCGTTCGAGTTCGAGAGTGGGGAGTGAGGAACCCTCCATCGAATGGGTAATAATCACTATTTTTACCAAAACAACCTCCATGAGCGAAGAGAGCCTCAAACAGCTTTATAAGTCACTCCTGAACGGGAACAAGAAATGGGTGGAGAGCCGCCTGAAGGAAAACCCGGACTTTTTTAAGGAACTGGCCAAAAGCCAGAATCCTCCTGTGCTCTGGATAGGGTGTGCCGACAGCCGCGTTCCTGCCAATGAAATAACCAATACCCGTCCGGGAGAGGTGTTTGTACACCGGAATATCGCCAACATGGTGGTGCATACGGATATCAACATGCTCAGTGTGCTGGATTATGCCGTTACGGTGCTGAATGTGAAGCATGTGATCGTATGCGGACACTATAACTGCGGAGGCATTAACGCCGCCCTTTCCAAAACACATTTCGGACTGCTGGACAACTGGCTCCGCAATATCAAGGATGTGGTGCGTCTGCATCAGGAAGAACTGGACAGTCTTACCGATCCCGAACGACGTTCGAACAGGCTCGTGGAACTGAATGTTATCGAACAGGTCTATAACCTGAGCAAGACCTCTGCTGTGCAAAATGCCTGGGACAGCGGCAAAGAGCTGATGATTCACGGTTGGGTATACGACGTCTCCAACGGTCTTATTCAGGACCTGATGGTTTCCCAAAACAACAATGCCAAGATGGCGGATATTTATAAGTTTGATTTTTAACCTAAGCCAAACAAACTCATGAACCCGAACTACATCTTACTCGCTATCCCCTTCTTTCTGCTGGGTATAGGTTTTGAATTTGGCTGGGGCCGTTTGCGCAAAACCAATTTCTACAACTTCGAGGATACGCTCACGAACCTGAATATAGGTATAGGCAGTCAGGCTTTCAATACCTTGCTGAAAGTCCTCCTCCTGGCCATGTATGAATATATATTCACCCATTATGCTTTCTTTAAAATAGGCAACAGCATCTGGTCCTTCCTGCTTTGTCTCGTTGTATATGACCTGATCTTCTATTGGGCTCACCGCTGGGGGCATGAGATGAATATTTTCTGGGGAGCTCATATCGTTCATCACCAGAGCCAGGAGTATAACCTGTCGGTAGCACTCCGTCAGAGTTGGTTCCATACGGCCCTGGGCTTTGTGCTCTTTCTTCCCCTTCCTCTGTTGGGTTTTGACCCTCTTATCTTTGCGGCGGCGGCGGCTACTGCCACCCTGTATCAGTTCTGGATACATACCCGCCACATCAAAACATTAGGCCCGGTGGAATGGATCATGAACACCCCATCTCATCATCGTGTGCACCACGGCATCAACCCCAAATACCTGGATAAAAACTATGCAGCCGTATTCATTATTTGGGATCGCCTCTTCGGCACCTTTTGCAAAGAGGAGGAAGAACCCAATTACGGTATAACCACTCCTCTAAACAGCTTTAACCCGGTTTGGGCTAACTTACACTTCTATGGCGATCTGTGGAAAGGCATTAAAAAAACACCTTCACTCAGCGGGAAATTCCTGCTCGTTTTCCGTGGCCCCGAATATCTGGGAAAACTGATTGACCAGAAAGGAAGCACTATCGGTGCGCCAGAAAAGTTCAGGACCAAGGTTCCCTTGAATATGCAGATCTATGTGCTCCTTCAGTTTGTGGTACTCTTATGGGCACTCGTATCATATATGGGACATTTCAAAGAGCTGACGGCTTTTTACAAACTCACCTTCTTTGCCCTTATTGCATTAACGACCCTTAACTGTGGCGCGATAATGGAAAATAAAAGATGGGTATATGTGGTGGAAGTAGTTCGTTTCGGGGCTTTTCTCTTGTTATATAACACACTCTATCTTTTCCACTACAAAGCTTATCTGAACCTCACCCTCACGGGATCCCTGGCGCTGGTATGCGTGTTTGTCACCTGGATCTTTCTGGACAGAAAATATTCCCTTTCCCAGAACCGGGCATATACCCGTTCTTAAATCAATCCGGTCCACAGCAATGCCAGGTGAAAAGAAAGATTTTTTTCACCTGGCATTTTTGGTGTGGGACAATTAGCTTACTGATTGTGGCAGGAAGCGCAATTGGATTGGGTCTGAGGGCAAATAAAATTAGAAGCGCAAGTCCTTAGGGTTACATGTGTTTGAATGCTTCCTCCCAGCACATCGTTCATTTGCCCGTTGTTCAGGGAAGTGATGGCATCCTTTTTCAGAACCAGCCGGGCGTTCAAATTTGTTTTTTTCATATAAAGTGTATGTAGGTACGTTTGGGTGCAGTGAAAACGAATAAACCCTGAAGTAATCACGCTTGTGGCGTGATACTTCAGGGTTTTAAGGATGACTTATTGGTGGTGGCAGGAAGCGCAGTTAGATGCAGTATTTGGAATAATGCAATGGGTAGCGCAGAAAGAATACGTGTTAATCTGTCCGCCTACAACGGTGTTCAGTTCCAGATTGTTAAGGGAAGCGATCGTTTCTTTTTTAAAGGACAGCTTGTTGCTCAATGATACCTTTTTCATGTGTTTTGTTGTTGTGTTTTGTGGCCTACTCTGTCAAAGCTTTTCGGCATCCGCTTTGGAAATGGAAAATATTAGTTAATGTGGCAGGAAGCACAGTTTGTGTGTGTGTTTGCGTGAACGCAATGTGGAGCAAGCGGAGTGTAGGAGTTAATCTGGCCGCCCAGTGCAGAGTTCATGTCTTGTTTGTTGAGTGTAGTGATGGCTTCTTTCTTGATGCTCAGTTTGCTTTTCAATGATACCTTTTTCATGTGTTTTGTTTTTGTTTGTTTTTAATTGATTTTTTTAAATGAACACCGCAAATTAAATGCGAATCCGTGCATGTTCAATGCATGAATGAGCAGTTAACAGCTTCCAATGTGTATCGGGTAGGTATTACTGAGCAACTTCCATGGAGGAAGTGGGTTCACTCACGACCGTTTCGGGGCGGGCGAAGAGGAAAAGGGCGTTAAACAGGGAATAGAAGGTAGCTCCTGTCTGGGTTTCGAGGGTGTCTTCGGTAATGAAGGATATCACTACAATGATCCAGAAGGTCCAGTAAAAGTAATTCCTGTACATCTTGTTTTTAAGTAAAGGATAAAGTAGTGTAAGTAGAAATAAGGCCAGGCCGGGTATGCCCAATGCAATTGCGATGGCCAGATATTGGTTGTGACCCCGAAGCTGCCAGCGTTCATCCAGCTTGTTATGATCTGTTTGGTACTGCTCATGGAAGGATTTTTTCACATCGCCGGTTCCGGTACCGAAGAGCATGTGTTTCCTGAAAATATGCCATCCGGTCTTCCAGAACTCAAACCGCATGGTCATGGAATGTCCGCTGGGGTTACCTCCTTTGAGGTAAACATCCATTTCCCAGATGGTTTCATAAACCCTGGCGTTGAGACTGCTGAGACGTTTGTAACGGCAGTTGGTGACTCCTGTCTCTATCAGGTGTATCTCGTCCATCCCCAACTGGGCGAATGACACGGAATCCTTATATAAAAAACCTCTGGATGCCAGGTAACGGTTAAGGGTAGAGGATATCAGATTCCCGTTTTTATCCCTTCCATAATAAGGATGGGTGCTTTTTCTTTCCCATCCCGATTTCAGTTCCTCCCAGCATATTCCAAGTCTCACGTAGGTCCCGTTTTCAACCTCCAGGGAGGTCGTGTCATTCATATACTGATGGCCCTGCTTGGTGCTATAGTTCAGGGAAGAACGGACAATGGGCTTCACCTCCAGAAACCCCCGGGCAATGGAATAAACCTGGGCACCTATTCCTCCCAAAGCGAGAATCAATCCAAGTAACATGAGACGTGCCACGAGTGGTCGTTTTGAATTGAAATAGGACAGTCCCAATAAAAAGGAAACGATGAGCAGGATGCTGAGCCCTGTGAGAGATTCGAGAATGGAAAGAAAAACAATGAACCAGCAGATAAGGAGTGTAGCTCCAACACGAAAAAGTGCTGAGCTGGGTTTGAAGATGTAATAAAGAAGGATGAAGATGCAAAGGCATATCATGAGACTTAAACGGATATGAGAAACAAACAGGGAGATATCACGTATGTCGTGTACACCTCCTATAGGAATAATCCCTTTGAGCACAGCCATGCTGATGCCGGTGGTGACAAAAATGCCGGTGACAAAGAACCCGCAAAAAATTCGAAACTGTTCATGCGTTAAACGGGGAGAGGTAGAAATAATAAATGGAAGTACAAAGAGGGGGATTTTAACCCTTACGTCGTTCAGCCCATAATCCATATCAGTAGACCAAAGGAGTCCGATGACGTGGAGGAGGAAAAAAGAGCAGAGCAGAACTGCGGTTTTGTTTTTGAAAAAGGTACGGAGGCGTTCACGGTACCGGAGTTCAGAAAACCAGTTGACCCCCAGCAGCATGATAGACATGCTTGCCACAGGCCCTGAGAAGATCATGCCAAGGGAAAGGAGGACAAGGCCTGTCAGGTATACCCGGCTGTGTAAATGTTCCCTCTCAGAAAATATCATCCGTCTGTGGTTGATTAATGAAGCATCGGTTCATCATCCGTAAGAGCCCCGAAGGATCTCTTCATCAATCCTCATTATCCTGCCTGGGTTTTTCCTTTTTGGCAAGTGAGCTGAGCATGTCTTTGTACTTGGTTCCGGAGGTAAGCACGTCTATGGCGGAAAGCACTTCGGGATCATCTTTTAAGGTTGCCATGATACGGCCCTTCTGGAAATAGTACCGACTGGCAATCTCTTCTTCAAGCAAGGTTTTTATCTCGGTTTTGAATTTCACCAGATCGTCTTTCTTGTTGTGTTTGATCTTGTTCATCAAGGCATCGTATTCCGTCTTTACGTCATCGAAAGATTTTTCTTTCTCCGCAATGCCTTTGAGGTCTTCCAGTGTCTTTTCACTGCGGGTCGAATAGTCGTATTCTTTTCCGGAAATAAAACTCACAAAATCGTCATACTCCGCATCGGTCAGACGGAATTTCATGCCGTTGCCGGTAATTTCGGGATGGGTGCTCTTGTAGTGTGATGCATAATCGAAAACCAGGTTCTTGTTCAGCAGGCTGAAAGCGATGTTGCTTGTCTTTTCGGGTTTAATGTGTATATCGGGACTGATGCCCAGTCCGTCATACACCGTTCTGCCATTTTTTGTTTTGAATGCGGTGATCAGGGAATCGGGCACTTTGTGCACTTTGCCGTCGTCGTCCCTATGGGAATAATCCAGTGCCTGAATGCAACGTCCACTGGGGATATAATATTTGGCAACAGTTACTTTGAGCTGGCAGTTGTATGAAAGGGGTCTTGTCTGCTGAACCAGGCCTTTACCGTAAGACCTTTGTCCGATAACTACCGCCCGGTCGAGATCCTGCAGGGATCCGGAAACAATTTCAGAAGCCGAAGCGGAACCCCTGTTAATGAGTACTGCTATAGGGATATCCAGATCAAGGGGCGAGTTAAGGGCCAGGTGGGGCTTGTCCCACTCCTTCACTTTTCCCTTGGTGCTTACAATCTCCTGTCCTTTTGGAACAAAAATATTTACAATGTCAACGGCTTCTTTCAGCAGCCCTCCCGGGTTTCCCCTCAGGTCGAAGACAAGGGTTTTCACGTTGTTGGTCTTTTTGAGCTCCAGCAATGCGTCCTTCACCTCTTTGGCAGCGTTTTCGGTAAAGCCTGTAAGCTTGATGTACCCAACCGTTTCGTTAAGCATACCGTAGTATGGAACGCTGTTCACTTTTATTTCTTCCCGGATAAGAACTTTTTCGATGGGTTTGGTTTCTCCTTCGCGTTCAATAAGCAACTTCACTTGGGTGCCCGGTTGACCTTTCAGTACTTTGCTGATGTCTTCGGTCTTTTTCCCTTTTGTGGAGGTCCCGTTTATTTCCAGGATGATATCACCGGCCCGGAGGTCGGCTTTTTGAGCAGGAAAACCTTCGTAAGGTTCGGAAACAACGATCTTCTCCCCATGCTGCAAAATCAAGGCTCCCACACCACCGTACTGACCGGTGGTCATGTAGCGGTAATCTTCAATTTCCGATTCGGGAATGTAATCCGTATAGGGATCCAGGGACTCCAGCATACTGTCAATCCCTTTCTTCATCAGGTCCCCGGGTTTGATCTCATCCACATAATAGGTGTTCAGCTCCCGGAACAGGGTGGCGAAAATGTCCAGGTTTTTGGAAAATTCGAAGTTGTTGTCAACGAAGCTCCAGGAGATAAAGGCATATCCTGTAATGGCGGTAATTGCCAGGAGCAGACGCAGTTTTTTAAGGTTTTTACGGAGTAGTTCCATATCCAGTTTAGTTAAGGTACAGGGTCATAACCGTGCCCACCCCAGGGGTGACAGGAGCAAACCCTTTTGAGGGAAAGCATGCTGCCCTTGGCAGGTCCGTGTTTTTTAATGGCATCCAGGCTGTATTGAGAACAACTGGGAGTATAACGACAACCGCGCGGGAGATGTGGGGATATTGCGCGCTGATAAAAGCGTATGAGTGCGGTGAGGATGAACCGGAAGAAGGCTGAAATCAGATTCATCAGGCTGTTTCTTTTGCTAGTCTTTGTAAAGTTACGATTATTTTGTTCTCGATTTCAGGATACAGGCATTCTTCTTTACCGGTATAAAGACAGGCGAATATCAACGTTTTGCCCCGCTCCCGGAGCAAGAGACGCAAGTCGTTTTTATTCAGGCGGTAGGCTTCTTTCATCCTTCTCCTGATCCGGTTACGGTCATGCGCTTTCTTAAAATTACGTTTGGGTACAACAAATGCCGCCTGCAGACATTCTCGCTCCGTTCCGGCGTCCGGAACAACCTGCCAGGTAATGCGATAGGGAGGTACATGGAAGGTACGGCCCTTCTCAAACAAACGGGTGAAGACAGTCTTCCCTCTGAGTCTTTCTTGCCGGGAAAAAGTGTTTGATTGCATGGTACCGAAGGTAATGCGGGAACAGGTATAACCGGAAAAAGCGGAAACTATTTCTTGTTTACTTCCTTGATGTATTCCTCCAGGGCCATGGTCATAGAAGGTGTGCCGGGCTTCGGAGCCTGAATGTTTACTTTCAATCCGGCATCTACCATGGCTTTGGCAGTGGTAGGACCGAAGGCAGCCAAACGGGTTTTATTCTGCTTGAATTTAGGAAAGTTCTTGAAGAGGGACGTTATTCCGGAAGGACTGAAAAACACAATCACATCATAGGTAACATTGTCCAGATCGCTTAAGTCACTGCAAACGGTTTTATAAAGCACAGCCTTGGTATACTGGATATGGTGCTTGTCCATAATGTCCGGAATATCCTCTTTGTGTATATCGGTGCAAGGGTAGAGAAATTTTTCCTCTTTATGCTTCTTGATCACGTCAATGAGATCAAGGAAAGTCTGCTTCCCGTGAAATATTTTCCGCTTGCGGTACTGTACGTATTTCTGAAGATAATAGGCCGTTGATTCGGAAATGCAAAAATACTTCATGGTGTCGGGAACAGTGACACGTAATTCACTGCACATCCGGAAGTAATGATCCACCGCGTTGCGGCTGGTCATGATCACTGCACCATGCTCCAGTATGTTTACACGCTCCTTACGGAAATCTTTTGCGGGTATGCCTTCCACATGTATAAACTCCCGGAAGTCAATCTTTACCGTGTACTTTTTGGCAAGATCAAAATAGGGCGATTTGTCGGTCTCGGGCTTTGGTTGCGTAACGAGAATACTTTTTACTTTCAATTTATGCTTGTTATTTAGTTTTAACAGTCATTCCGGATTTCCACCGGTCATGAAAAACTGAACATGAATAATTTGATTAGAACGACAAAAGGCATTATTTCGAGGGTGCAAAGATATAAAAATAAATATAAGATGGAAACACCAGAGGTGGAAATACCAATCTGCACCATTCGCAGTGACCTGTAAATCAGTAATATAGATAGAATCCCCAGTCCCGTATAGAGGGAAATCGTAGTTGGGAGCTGACGCGCAAAGGCAATAAGGAGCACCAGGGGAAGCATAACCAGTCCCGCTACCTTATTAAATAGGAGTATCGTGTAGATATACTCCGACCCGGAACTCCTGACCGTCAAGGTATTCGCCAAAAATTTGATTGTCAGTATTTTAACTAGATAAGCGAGGAATACAAAAAGCATTATTCCGGCATAGGCAAGGAGGCCTTTGGTGTGTACGAAATGAAAAAGAAAGGTATTGGATCCAGCATATCCCGCAGCCTGGTAGGCAAAAAGGGGAAGGGTAAGCAAAGACATAATAAGCAGGAGCACGGAGCTACGGTTTGAAAAGGCGTATTCTTCCCTTAGAAGCTGATGCAGTGCAGCGGGCTTAATGAAGGCTGTAAACGTCTGACGGAGTTTGCGGGGACTGTACACTTTTACAATTACAAAAAGCGAAAAAGCCGTCAGCAGGATAAGGGAAAGAAATGCATCATAGCCTTTTGTTTTTTCCAGTTCCCTGGGCAAATCTCTGGCCGGCAATTCATGTCCCTTGAAAAAACTGATTGCCGTCTCCGCAGGAGCATGTTGGGTGGTATCTGGTCTTACCTGCGGGACGATGGGTGATGGCTTGGACATTTGTTGGACAAATGTAAGGGATTTCTCCTCTACAGTGTCAATACAGTTTCTGCTCTTCTACCTGCAGAATATCTCCATTCGCATTGTCATAGAAGAATGCCACGATGTAGCAATGTTTGTCGTTACACGATCCTGCGGAAGGGAAGGAAGCCGGTACCGTATAATTAACCGGAGTAATAATGGAATCACCCGTAACCGGTGCTGCCGGCAAGGTAATAGGGATTCCGGTTCCGTTCACATGTCCGTCTATCGCACCCCGAAGTACATAGCGGTGCATATAATGCATGCGGATATTCGTCGAGTCAAGATCTTTCTGGGGACTAGGGATGCTGTCTTCCGTCATCAGCACCACCAGACTGTAGGTACTCGTGAGGTTAGTGAGGAATTTAGTTTTGATGCTGCACACCAGCTGACGGGTGGATGGGGTGTAATTGTTGGAGATTTGAATATAAACCGAATCTGGAGATGCAAGTCTTGTTGCAGTATAAGAAGGCCAGTGGTTTTGATAGTCCTGGTCGCTTTTCGGAAAGCCTGTTCCGGGCTGCCAGTTTTGACGGTCTATCATCCCGGAAGGGAGGCCTTGTGAATCACCGTCTACGTATGTGATGTTATAATTGTCCCCTGCCGGAGTCCTGAAATCGTAAACGAAGGTAGATCCGGAAGGGGCTGCGAGGCTGGAGCAATGAACCGCCATGGTGATGACCTTTCCTTTGTTGTTATTCCTCAGCAAGTCGGCAGCGGTAGCCGCATGTGGGCAGTTAACGCATTGGGAAGCGGTGTATTCTTCTATCAGCACCTTTTTTACATAGCCATTCACCGGTGGAGGGGCAACAGACTTCTTGGGATAAGGCATGGTGACATAATCACAGGAAGCCAGAAGCGCTGTGACAAGAAGTAAAAGAATGCCCGGAATCGTCTTCATCACTCTTTGCTTTAGCTAAAATTAAAAACTGCTGATCACTGTAAAGGTAAAACCGTCTGCGGCAGGTACAGTACGACATACTCCGCCTACACAATAGATACCGGCTCTTTGTTTGCCGTAACTGATCTGATAACGGTTTGTGTTTTTGATGTAACCGATAGTAGCGTTGTAATAATGTATACGGTCGGCAGCGATACTGTTTCCGTAGTTCCACTGATCGCTCGCAGCGATAAACCACTTGGGCGCAATAGTGAACTCAACCAGTCCAGATGCCCAGGCTCCCTTGTCCTGTTTGGTGTAAAGGTGTTCCAGTTCAAATCGTATAGAAAGGGTGTCTGAGAATTTGTAGATGAGGTCAGCCACACCTATCTGGGAATAGATGGTATGATCTGTAGGTTCGCCTTGTATCACAGCCATGTTGTAGGTCTGGTAAGAATAGATGGCTATGAGCTTGAATTGGGGAGAAAGTTTTTTGTCTATTTCAATGTTGAAGTCTTCAAAATATTTTTGACCGAAGCCCAGGTAGCTTTTCGTCTTGTATCCCTGGCGTGAACTGTCGTTGGCAGAGTTGAGTCTGGTGGTGTCGAGGCCGGAAACGGATGAAAAGTTAACAAGTATGTTGGTGCCGTATTTCCCTCCCAGGGGAGTTCCCTTCTTGATTTTATAGGTGAGTTCGGCCTGGTATCCGATCTCTCCGGTATTTTGTACCGCATCCGGATAAAAGGCCAGCATACTATAGGTATGTTGACGGGTAAGGCATGGCAGGTAATTGATCTCAAGGTTGTTGATGGATGCGCTGCGGTCGGAACGGAAATCCATGTTATCTACTCTTTTTCCGCTCAGGGAAAAGCCCAATCCTTTCTGACTGTAACTGGCGCTTACAAAGAGTGCTTCACCGGGACGGTAGATATAATTGTTGGAGAAGGAGGGGTCGTTGATTTTGTAAGCATATTCGGCCTGGATATTTATTTTCTCCCGGTGTATGTTCAACCTTTCGGCCCAGCAGCCTACATTTTGCGGGACAATGTAAGTGCCTGTCCCGGCATCGGGCTGGAACTTGCTCACGAAACTTCCGCCCAGGATCACATTTGTTTTTTTTGCGGAAAGTCCGTCAAATAATTCATTGATGTTGACTTCCCCGTCTACCCCTCTTACCGTACCGGGACCGTAAGTCATAAAAGAGCGTTGCAATCCGTAAATGCATTTGATGTAGACTCCTTTGTAGGGATGGAGTTTTACACGAAGCCCTTCGAGGGCATTGTCATAACCCAGCCCACGGTCTTCGTATGTACGCAGGGTGAGTCCATTTCCAAACTGTTCGTAAAAACTGCCGACAGTCACTTGCAACTCGTTGGATGTATAGGAGACATAACGGTAAAGTATTCCGGTTCCTTTGTAGCGGGCGTCAAAACCCTGCAATGCTCCCAGGTAGGCTTCATATCGCAGGCCGGCAGAAAATTTATCCCTTGTATAATTCAGGTTCAGGAAGCCGTTCATCGCGGTTTTTTCAGGAACAGCCGGAGCTTTGATGCTTGAATCGGGTCTGTAATACTGCATGTCGAGCTGAAAGTTCCCGTGTATTTCGCCCATGTTCATGGGTTGGTTCTGGGACCGGAGAAAAGGTTGAAACAAAAAGAGAAAAAGAAAAAGAAAAGAGATTCGGGGTAGTGTAACTTTCATAGGCAAAGGTATGCGCTGTTAAAGGTTTTACTCTATCTTCTCTCCCTTGGCAACTTTCTTGAGTATTTCCAGGAGTTTGGTTTCTCCTCCTTCGGTGTAGTTGTTGTTCTGCCACACGATTTCACCATTTCCGTTGAGTACGAAAGTATGGGGTACGTTGTTAACATTCATGGCTCTTTTGAGATCCGAATTCTCGTCAAGCAATACGGTATAATCCCACCCCTGACCATTCACATATGGGGCAACCTTGCCACTGTTTCTGGAATCGTCAATAGACACGGCATAAAGTTTTACTCCGGTTTGTTTTACCCATTCGTCAAAGTTTTCAGAAATGCCGTTCAGTTCTTTTTTGCAGGGAGCACACCAGGTGGCCCAGAAACTGATGACGATGGGTTTGCCATCGTTGGAGATACTGCGCGTGTTGAAGGCTTTTCCGTCCATGGTTTTCAGATCAACAGGAGGTATTTTCTGAAGTTTTTGCTGTGCAGAAAGGCCCAGTGGAAGAATGAAGGCCAGGGTTAAAACAAATGCGAAGAGTTTGTTCATGGTTCTTTTAATTTACGTAAGCAAAAAACAAACCAGAGAGAAAGAAAGTCACCACGCCTCAGGCGTGGTGACAGTAAAGATAAGTCTTATTTGCTGACAGATACCTTTTTAGAGGCAGTGAAATTACCTGCGTTCAGCTGGATAAAGTAGATCCCTTTAGATAATTCAGATCCGTTGAACTCGATCGTATTTGAGCCGGAAGGAAGACTTCCTTTTTCTGCCGAGTACACGAGTTCTCCAAGCATGTTGTAGACACTCAGCTTCACGTTTTCTGTCTTGGCAAGAACGAAGCTGATGTTCACGTTGTCTGTGAAAGGGTTGGGGTATACGTTCATTGCGTCCTGCAGGTTATGCTCTGCAATGCCCAGCTGGGAATTGGAAAGGTTGACGTTGTCAACATACATGTCGTTACCATAAGCACTGGTTGCTTTGAAACGAATGATCACGTTTGTTTTTCCAGCATTCGCGTTCAGGTTGACTGCTTCTGTTCTCCATTGTGTTTTGGTAGGTACAAAAGCTGCAGTGGTAAGTCCTGGTGCCGTAGAGAGACCTGCTCCGTTTTTACTGTAAACATTGGCCCAGGTAACACCGCAGTCGGACGACACTTCAATGTCAAGCTGGTCGTTCGTTGTATTGTCATAAGGGGCATAAGCTACGTCAAAGGTAAGAGCCGCGGTAGTGGCTGAGCTGCTCAGGTCCACATTGTGCAGGTAAAGGTTACAGATATTTCCTGCAGGGGCATCATAAAAGTCCATACGGGTGGAGGCGGTTGAATTACCGAAACTTCCGCAGGCGGTTGATTTGCTCCAGGTATATAAACTGGCCGGGATATTTTCAAGGGCCCATCCGGCAGGAGGGAAGGTAGATTGGAATCCTTCCACCAGTGGTGATACGGCAGCGGTTCCTTCTATGTTAAACTTCATGGTAGCGGCGTCGTTACCAGGATTGTAATCGGTGGAACCGTTCGGATTGCTGGTCCATACTTTAAGTGTATGAGAACCCACAACGGTGGTTCCGGTAGGAAGGGCCATAACACCAGTACCTCCGGAAGGAATGGATCCTGTCCAGGACTGTGTCATTATTGTGCCTCCGTCGAGTTGGTAATTGATCGTGCAGGAGGTCATGGTTGTTGATCCGTAATTCCGGACAGTATCCTGGGCTGTATAAGAGGTGGTGCACTGAACGGCGGGTACACCGAACACGGAGGTAACACCAGCATCCAAAGTCATCTGAACCGGTGCGCTGAGTGCAGCCTGCTGCACTTTTTTATCTCCATCTGATTGTACAAATCCAACAAAACAAATTTGTTCCTTGTCATAAATATAAGAAGGTACCTTGGCCCGGATATCGAGGGTAAAGACCTGACCGTTTGTCCACGTTGCAGGAAGGGCAGAGCCTGTAGGGTCTGGAAGCATCTTACGCATGGTATAATAGAAATCCTTTTCCCCATTGCTTCCGCTTGGTGCGGGTAGGTGTATGGCGGCTTCTTCCAGGGCAATACGGGCGTAGAGCGCTCCGTTGGCGGTATACGCCTCGCTGGCTGTAATGACCATGTGAACAAAAACGCTGTCGTATATTGGACTAAAAGAATGGGTCATCACAATGCTGAATGGAGCATTCACTTTGCTTGCCGTATCAATAATGTATTGTTCGAGGATACCGGCATGTCCGTTGTTTCCCGCTCCTGTAGTGTCAGGAAGCTGAATGCCGTCAAACCTTGCATAAGGTGCAAAAGGCACGGAGTAATAAGTAATTCTGCTATCCACCTCGGGTTGATTCTGGCCGTAAAGCGAAGCTGGACCGGCACTGCTAGGGATAGGGGATTCGTATTTAATGGAAATGATTTTGGAAGGATTACTGTACTGGAAGAGCAATGCATTCAATCCGGGATTAGTCGCTGCACAGGGTCCACAGTTCTCTCCGGTAAACTCTTCGTAGAGTTCCACGCGTTGTGTTTGAGCAAAGGCCAGGGTAGAAAGACAGGCCATCGCAATAATACTGGTAATTTTCTTCATGGTTCTTTAGGTTAAAGGTTTGAATGCGATTGGGTGTTGCTTGAATCAAATGGATTTTTGAGTGAAACCTAAGGTAGTGTAAAGCTGCCAATGCTCCAAAAAGCACCTGTAAATTTCGTTTGTTCAAAGATATTGTCTTCTAAAGTCTTTGCATTTCAATCTTTCGTCTATTCTTAGCAATTGAAAGGAGGGAGGATTGTAATGCCATGATTGTCAAATTAGTGTATAAAAAAAGGGAGTGTGGCTTTAGCCTACACTCCCTTTCAGCAATCGTTATTTTTTCTATCGGATTATGCTAATCTTCTTTGATTCCCGGTAATTCCCGGAAGTCAGGTTAACAAAATACATTCCTTCTGAAAGACCGGCACCGTTCAACATTACGCTGTTGGTTCCCGATTGCAGAGAAAGGATCTGTGCAGGGGAAACAAGCTCTCCGAGCGTATTGGTAACCGTTATCTGAACGCTTTCTGCTTTCAGAAGATTTAAATCTATCCGGGCGTTAGCAGAAAAAGGATTGGGGTATATGTTTACACCGGTAAATGAAGGGTTTTCGAAAATGCCCAGAGCAGCACCTGAAAGGTTTACATCATCAACAAACAAGTTGTTACCAGCAGCGCTGATGGCTTTAAAACGGAGCAACACATTGTTCTTGCCTCCGAAAGCATTCATGTTGATGGTGTCTGTTCTCCAGTCGGCTGCTGAGGCAGGGACATAGGTCTGGGTGGTGTCTTTAGGTGATGTGGCAAGTCCTGCACCGCCTTTGCCGTAAACCCCGATCCAGGTAGTTCCGCAATCGGAAGAAGCTTCGACAACCAGGGAGTCCGACTCGGTTCTGGCCTGTGCGTGAGCAACGGCAAAAGTGAGCAGAGCCGTTGGTTTGGCGCTGAGGTCGGTGTTGGGAGTGTAGAGGAATTCAACACTTCCGGGTAAAGATCTTGGGAAACGCATTTCAGCGCTACCGGGAGCGAGATTTCCTGCAGTGTTGCTCTGCCTCCAGGTAGAACCTCCTCCCGGGTTTTGAATGCTCCAGCCCGTAGGAGGGAATGAACCGGGACCTCCACCCGGATTAAAAGGCTCAACAAGAGGTGCCGCAGCGGCTGCACCTTCTACAGTGAAGTTGCCTGTTTGTGAAATGTTGTTGGTGTTGAATGCAAACATTCCGTTAGGGCCTGATGGTGATACCAGCAGGGTGTGTGTGCCTGCGGCAAGGCCTGTCAAAGTAGGGAGTGTGACGGAGGCAGAAGACCCGGTCGGGAGGCTGCCTGACCATGGAACACTAACCGGTGCCAGGGCATCCAGGGTATAAACAATGGAGCAGGTTTTCAGCGTATCAGTACCCCTGTCATAGAGGGTGATCACAGGGGTTACCGATGTTGAGCAGGTAATGAAGGGCAGACCGGTGAGGGAAGTAATGGTTGCATCGTCCTTAATAGGCTGTGGAACGCTGAAGCCCGCCTGTTCTACCCGACGTGAGGCTGAATCCTGCACAAATCCCGCAAAACATATCTGTCCTTTATCGTAAATAGTCGTGGGCATGACCACCGTGTAGGTAATGGTTTTAGCTTGACCGTTGGTCCAGACAGCAGGAAGCGTTGTTCCGGGGGAACCTCCTCCGCCGGGTCCCGGGCCTCCTGTTGCTGCCGGGATCATTACCCTGCATACATTATAAAAATCCTTTACTCCGTTGCTGCCGGTGGCACTGCTCAGATGAATGGCGGCTTCTTCCAGGGCGATTTGTGCTTTCAGGGTGCTGGTGGCGGTATAAGCACGGGTTGCCGTAATCGTCATGGTTACCACTATGCTGTCATAGGCCGGGTGAAAGGTATGGGAGAGGGCCACGGTAAACGGAGCATTCATGTCTGTATACGTGGTATCAATAATATTCTGGGTAAGTAAACTGGCCAAACCGTTCTTGGAAGTGTCAGCTGCGTTAGGCAGGGCTTTCCCGTCAAACCGGGCATAAGGTACCCAGCTAACATTATAATAAGTCATGCGTGCACGTTCATCCCTTCTGTCCTGAGAATACAAAGAACCAAAGCCTGCAGGTGCGGAAGGGAGATTGGTCATGTAGGTGATGGGGACTATTTTGGTGTTGTTGGCCTGCAGCAGTGTGTGAAGAGCCGGATCAACGGTAGAGGCAGGTACAGAGTTTTCTCCGCTGAATTCCTCATAGAGTTCGATGCGCTGGCTCTGTGCTCCCATACTCAGGGTGAGGCAAGCAAGGCTAAGCAAAAAAGTAATTTTTTTCATTTGTTTAGGAGAGCTAAGTGTTTGTTTTGTGTGAAGTGTGTGAGCAATTAAACTGAAAGACCGGCACTTTTAGGGTGAGGAATATGAAGGGTTTAAAAATTGTTTTTCCGAAGGTAACGTTCTTTAAAGAAAGGTCAAAGCCGGGGAAGAGCAAAAAAAGCATCCGAATTGGACCTAAAATCAGTTGAAGGTGTGAAGGTGATCTCTGTCACGGGATCTCACGGCATGGATAACGTGATAGAAGGGAATCAGGCAATGGCAGAAGGCTCCTTGCTTTCGCTAAGTACCTGGAGAAATTTCCGGCGTTTGATTTCCCGGAAGGTTTTATTTTCAATTTTGCTTTCGAGCCAGCTGATAAAATCGAAGTAATCCAGCGCAATTTCCTCGTAGCGGTTGGTGGCTGTTGCCTCCACCATTTTATCCCTCAGCTCTATAAAGGCTTTGCGTTGTTCTTCTTCTGTGTTGATGACGCCTATGGTGTCTTTGATAAAATCGAGAATGAGAGACTCTACCTTATAAAGCTTATTCCTTTTCAGAAGCAAACGGTAGGCCGATTTAACCCTGTATTCCAGCAGCTCTTTGTTGCCCAATTCAAAGTGTATGATAATGCTCAGGACGTGGGAGAAACAGAATAAATCGCTCCGGAGGTCGCTTTCGAAATCGTTCAACACAATGTTCACATATTTATTGGCCGACTTGTAATCTCCTATACCTATATAGAGGCAACACATTCCGAAATGAAAGAGCTGGCTGGCCTTTTTATCTTCTTCCTGTACCCTGGAAGAAGCCAGGTGTTTCTCAATTTCGTTGGCTATCTCCAATCCCTTTTCCTGCTGCCCGGTAAAAATGCTTACATAAAATTTGAAATTAAACAGGCTCAGACGCAGGTAATTGTTTTCGGGCTGGAAGCGCTGGTAGTATTCATTGATCTTGTCAAGAGTACAGTCGAGTTCTCCGTATTTTTTGAATTTGAGTTCACAAACCCCTTTATTAATCAGACATCCGAAAAAGTTAAAGAGGTTGGTCTCTATCATATGAGGATTGTCTTCCCAGAGTTTGAGGATACGGGAAGTGAAATGGTAGGACCGCTCAAACTCACTGATGTTCAGGTAGTAGTTTGAATTGGCAAGCAGGCAATAAAGCTTGGCTTTGAAGTTGCGCAGCGTGTGCTCGGTTCCGCCTGGGCCCGATTCAATAATGTCCTGGTATTCCTTGGTTTCTTCCAGGCTTCGGATCTGGCCCTTGTTGTGCATTTTGGAATAAACCAGGCTGGAAACCTTTTTGTAGCGAAGGGTTATGTCTTTTTTTAGCAGGATATCGAATAACTCGTCGTAACAGCTTACAATAAGTTTGTGATTTTTCTCATTGGGTGTTTTACGTGAAAGGAGTTGAATCTCCCATTCGATCACTTCCTCCAGCAATTCAAAGAGCTCGTACTTAATGGCAAGCTTCTTCGATTTTTCAAGTAGTTTTTCGCAATGGGTACTCAGGTTTTTGTTTTCAAGTATTTCCACCTGGTTCAGATAACTCCTGATTTCAGCCCTTACATTTTTATGGTAGGCCTCCAGTCCCTTGAGTATGTAATTATAAAGATAGTTTTTGGCGACGGAAAAATTATTGATAAACGACTCCCCTTTGAATTTCTTAAGCAGGTCTTTTTCATCGTATACGGTTTGCCTGTCTATGGCATCCAGTAATTTGACATACTGATTCTGTCCGCCCCTGGGATGAAAAGAAGACAATTTCTTAATGTATCCCTTTTCGGAAGGACTTAGCGATTTAATCAGTTCGAAGATATTATCCGAGGTTGTCATCTGCTATTAAAAACATAAGAAAGAAAACCCATAAAAAAAATACTGAACTATTCTGGCAGGTTCGGGTTGGGGGTGGAAAATCTTTCCCTGCTTCTGATCAATATGTAAAATTGTTGCAATGTAGTTATAAAGAAGCAAATATGCAAGGACCCGATTCCAAAGCAAAAATCCAGCCGTAAACGGGGAAACTAAAGAATCCGTTTCGCAAAGCGCACTCCCCCCAAACTCCTTAAGCCCAATATCCATCTGGAGTAATTATATTTTGTTGTCATTAAATTAACCTTGTGAAGATCAAACTTAATGACCCTTTCAAGGGTTGTGAGTTTTTTAAAACCTGCCCCAATCCTTAGAATGAGGGAAAGTCATCAAAGATGTAACAGGGATTTTGAACTACATTTGAAAATGAGAAAGGGCCAGATTGCAGGGCTTGTTTTTCCCGATAAGATTGATTATATTTGTTTTTAGGCATTTTTTGGACTTCACTCAAAAACAATAGACCGATGAAAAGATCCTTACTCCTCATTCTTTTTGCAACAGCAATGTCAGAAAGTTTCAGCGCCCAATCCTTCAAAATCATGATAGGCTCTCAGGATGTAACCGGGACTACCATTCAGGTTTATGGAGCCCCGGGTTCGTCCTATACCGGAAATTTCAATGTACATAACACTTCGGCTAACAACATCTCCACCAGGGCCAGGAAAGAAGAAATCACCATATCCGGATCCGGCGCATCCGCCTCCATTTGCTTTGGAGGATCCTGCTTCGGGCCTGCCACCTACCAGACCCCCTGCAAAAATGATTCCGCCGGAAAATCCGCCGTGTTCACAGCCGACTTTACTTTCGATGGTACCAACACCAATGCTTCTACTGTCAGATACTGTATGTCAAGCTGCACAACCCCTTCTGACTCTGCTTTTTTAATCATCGTTTATAACCCCTCAGCTGCTGGTATTGTTAATCCTCTGATGAACTTTTCTGTCAGTGAACCATTTCCTAATCCGGCATCGTCAACCGTAAACTTCGATTATAAACTAAGTAATGGTGGAAATAATCTAAACCTGATGGTTTATAACCTGCTTGGAAGCCTCGTGAAAAATGTGGATCTCTCAGAAACAACAGGCTCCGTTAAACTGGATGTAGCAGGCATGGATGCAGGAATGTATTTCTACTCCTTTATGATGGATGGTAAAACCCTCACTTCCAAAAAATTCATAGTCAAGCACTGATCTTTTATTAGCATGCATTCAACATCAGAATCCCTCCCGGTCCCGGGAGGGATTTTATTTTAGAAACAGAAAGAGAAAGAAGAAAATCCGGTGCCTGAGCCAAACCGAAGGCACAGGTAAGAATGAAACAGGATCAGGACAGCAGGGTTTCGACCAGGTCGACAACACCCTTCACCGCTTTTTCCTGAATGAGATGCACATTCTTCAGGAACATGCTGTTGTTAACAGCGCTGGGATCAATGAGGTATTTGGGAGCGAATGGAGGGGCGTATTCGACCAGACCCGCTGCAGGGTATACATTCAGGGAAGTTCCAATAATAAGGAGAATGTCGGCACCTGAAGCAAGGGCATATCCCACTTCCATATTCGGAACGGCTTCTCCAAACCAAACGATGTGTGGCCTGAGCTGAGAACCCTTTTCACATTTCTCTCCCAGCTTCAGTTCCCATCCCTTGATGGGATATACGAGAGCAGGATCGAGTGAGCTTCGGCTTTTGCCTATTTCGCCATGCAGGTGCAGTACCTTGGAAGAACCCGCCCGCTCATGTAAATCGTCAATGTTCTGGGTAATGATGTGCACATCGAATTTTTTCTCCAGCTTCACAAGTGCTTTGTGCGCTTCATTTGGTTTTGCTTCCATCACCTGTTTACGGCGCTGGTTATAGAAGTCAATGACTAGTGCTTTGTTTTTTTCCCAGGCCTCCGGTGTGGCTACCTGTTGTATGTCATACTGTTCCCACAATCCCCCGGAGTCACGAAAAGTCTTAATCCCGCTCTCGGCACTGATGCCCGCTCCTGTAAATACAATGAGTTTTTTCATGCCTTAAGGGAAAGATGGCGCTTCTTGATGAACTGGGGTATCTGGGCAAGAACAATCGCAACAGCCCCAATTATCGCAAAGGTCCATGTGGGTTCCAGTGAGCGAAGCAGGATGGAAAGGGTGATCATTAAAATATTGAAACAATAAATAATCAGCACGGTTTGTTTGTGGGAACACCCTCCGTCAATAAGCAGGTGATGGAGGTGGTTTCGGTCGGCCGAAAAAGGAGACATCCCTCGCACGGTACGGTACACAAAGATGCGGAGCGTATCCACAAGAGGATAAACAAGCACACACATGGCAAAAATGGGTTTGCTTACATAGGCCAGGGGTGATTGCATCATCATGCCGGCATGATCGGTCTGCACCATCTTGATGGCGAGTACACAAATGATGAGCCCTATGGACAGGGAACCGGAATCGCCCATAAAGATTTTAGCAGGGTTGAAATTGAAAATAAGAAATGCTACCAGTGCTCCGGCAAGAGAAAATGCCAGTGCCATCATCACAAAATCCTGAGCTATGTAAAACCAGGCACCGAAGGCAAAAGAAGCAATCACTCCTACCCCTGCTGCAAGACCATCCACCCCGTCAATCAGGTTAAAGGCATTGACAACTACAATGTAGGTGAAGAGGGAGACGAAAACAGAACCCCATTCAGGCAGGTTGGTAATGCCGAAGATGCCATGGAGGCTGGTAAGTTTTATCTGTGCCATTTGTACCAGGATCATACCTACGATGACATGAGCCACCAGTTTTTTGATAGGGGCGGTTCCGATAATATCATCCTTTACCCCAACAAAGAACAGAATGAGAACGGTGGCAACTACATATTTGAAATCATTGACAGCCGATACCAATGAACTTCCATTGGGGCTGGAGTTGATTTTTTCGGAAGGAAACCAGAGTGCAAAAGCAAAGATGGCTCCTGCATAGATGATGATTCCGCCAATAGTAGGAACCATACGTTTATGAAGTTTGCGTTCATCACCCGGCTCGTCGAAAAGGCGTTTGAGTATGGCCACCTTAATCAACGCAGGAGTTGAAAGCAGGACCACAAAAAACGCTGTAAAAAAGGTAAGTATGATTATGTCCACCGTTGGTAAAAATGACTGATTTAACTATATGCAAGATAAAAAAACTGTTGTCGGATTAACGGAACACGTTGTTAACGTGTAATCGGTTGTTGGTTAAGCGTACTCAGGTTTTCCCTGACTTCTTTATACACGGAAATGATTCCGGACTCAAGTGAAATCCGGTGTTTCCAGCCCATAGCATGAAGTTTGCTTACATCCATGAGTTTACGGGGTGTTCCGTCCGGTTTGCTCGAATCCCATTTGATTTCGCCCTCATATCCTACTACCTTTTTAATGAGTAGGGCCAGGTCCCTTATACTAATATCTTCTCCTACGCCTATGTTAATCGGACCGGGTTGGTTGTAATGTTCAAAAAGGAAATAACAGGCATCCGCCAGGTCATCGGCATGCAAAAACTCTCTCAGGGGGGTACCGCTCCCCCATAGTTCAACACTCTCCAGCTTTTGTTCTTTGGCCGTATGAAATTTCCTCAACAATGCAGGAAGAACATGCGAGTTTTGTAAGTCATAATTGTCGTTCGGCCCGTAAAGATTCGTAGGCATCACCGAAATGTAATTGCACCCATATTGGCTGCGGAATGCATCACACATTTTAATTCCGGCAATTTTAGCAATAGCATACGGCTCGTTTGTTGGTTCCAGTGCACCGGTAAGGAGGTATTCCTCACGAAGTGGTTGAGGGGCCAGTTTGGGATAAATGCAGGATGAACCCAGAAACATCAATTTTTTCACATTGTTCTTCCAGGAACTGAACAGGACGTTGTTCTGAATCATCAGGTTATCATACAGGAATTCGGCACGGTAAGTATTGTTCGCGTGAATGCCTCCAACTTTGGCAGCAGCCAGAATAACATAATCGGGTTTTTCTTCCGAGAAAAAATCAGCCACGGCATGTTGGTCACGCAGATCAAGTTCTTTTGAAGTTCTTGATACGATATTCCGGAAACCTTCGGCTTGCAGTTTCCGCATCAGTGCCGAACCCACCATACCCCTGTGGCCTGCAATATAAATTTTTGATGATTTATCCATATCAGGTATAAAGACGAAGGAACTCTTTCTTTCTGCTTCTTATTCGTGAAAATTCTTTATTTCATGACCGCCTTCCAGCAGGTATTTGTCTTTTTCAAAGAGCTTTACATCCGACGCCACCATCTCCTTTACAAGCTGTTCGAGGGTATGTTTGGGAACCCAGCCGAGGTTCTTCTTGGCCTTGGAAGCATCGCCTATAAGCAAGTCCACCTCTGTAGGCCTGAAATACCGGGAGTCTATTTCCACCACTACTTTGCCGTTGGCTTTGTTTACGGCTTTTTCGTCTACCCCTTTTCCACTCCATTCAATTGAAATGCCAACTTCAGAAAAAGCCATCTCAACAAATCTTTTAACCGAAACCTTTTTGCCAGTGGCCAGCACATAATCATCTGCTTCGGCCTGCTGCAGCATCAGCCACATACCTTCCACGTAATCTTTCGCATGTCCCCAGTCCCTCTCGGCATCCACATTACCCAGAAACATCTTTTCCTGCAAACCCAGGTGTATCTTGGATACCGCCCTGGTGATTTTACGGGTAACAAAGGTTTCACCCCGAACAGGGCTCTCGTGGTTAAAAAGGATACCATTGCAGGCAAATATGCCATAGGCTTCCCGGTAGTTTTTGGTAATCCAGTAAGAATATACTTTGGCCACACCGTATGGACTTCTTGGATAAAACGGAGTGGTTTCCTTCTGAGGTATTTCCTGCACATGACCATACATTTCCGAAGTGGAGGCCTGATAGAAACGGGTTTTCTTTTCCAGTTTCAGGATACGTATGGCTTCCAGAATTCTCAGCGTACCGATGGCATCGGCATTGGCAGTGTATTCGGGGGTTTCAAAAGATACTTTCACATGACTCTGGGCTGCCAGGTTATAGATTTCATCCGGCTGAACTTCCTGGATAATGCGGATAAGGTTGGTTGAATCGGTCAAATCCCCGTAATGAAGAAAAAAATTAACCTTGTTTTCGTGTGTGTCCTTATATAAGTGATCAATACGGTCTGTATTGAACATGGAGCTTCTGCGCTTGACTCCGTGCACCACATACCCCTTGTTCAAGAGAAATTCGGCAAGATAGGCACCGTCTTGTCCGGTAACCCCAGTAATCAATGCGACTTTATTCATGTTTTATCAGATTATAGGCTGCAATAATAGGAAGAATTTGTGGAATACCAGGCCTGCAACACCCTGAAAAGAAGGAGAATTGGACTAAATTACCTTGTTTTTGAGTGTTTTTTGTCTCAAATAAGAAATCTGCCGGAAAAAAAGTGTTCAGGGTAGCAATTGGTCTCTCATTCCCTTTCCTTTTACAAGGAAGGAGGCATTCCTCAGTTCTTCCCGGTTATAGGAAAGCCGGTTTTGTGTGGAGCAGTCGGTCACACTTCCTGCTGCATATTCCACTATTGCCTGACCGGCCGCCGTATCCCATTCCATCGTGGGACCAAAACGGGGGTAGATATCGGCAGTTCCTTCGGCAACCAGACAGAATTTAAGGGAACTGCCTGCCTGAAGAAAGGTTACATCCGGTTGAATTTTTTTCAGTTTGGCTACATAAGCCGAAGTAGCCGTATTCAGGTGAGAGCGGCTGCAGGCTACTTTGAATCCTGTGTGGGTTAAGGTAAAAGGCAGTTGTTTTGCCTTACCCAGAATCCCGATGAGGGTGTCGCCGGGACTAATCTTCTCCCGGGCCCCTTCCAATTTATAAGATCCTATCCCCTCACAACCAAAATAAAGGAGGTTTTCCGTGGGCTGAAAGATGATACCCATAACAGGATAATGAACACGTATCAGGGCTATGTTGACCGTAAACTCCCCATTCTTCTTTACAAATTCCTTTGTCCCGTCCAGAGGATCCACTATCCACAATAATGGGAATCCTTTTCTTTCAGAGTAGGCTATATCACTCCCTTCCTCACTCAGGAGCGGAATTCCGAACGGAGCCAGCAACGTTGCAATAGCCTGATGAGCATTTTTATCTGCTTGGGTCAGGGGACTGGAATCGTCTTTATATTCCACACCAAAATCGGTGTCGTAAATCTTCAGTATTTCACTTCCCGCTTTAAGCGCAGCTAGTATGGTTGGGAGTAGAAGAGATTCCGGGGAATTGGAAATTATAGAAGCCATTTAACACAAAGATAGGATACACTCGTTATTTAAGTATAGAATAGAACTATTAAGAATTAATGTCTAGTTGCCACGGCCTTTAGGCCGTGGCAACTAATCTATCTGTTTATTTATTACTGGACAATGTGATACCTCTTCAGATTCCAAACCTCATGGCTATCTAGTAATTGCTTCTTAACAATGCCTATATTTTTCTTCAAATAGATGTTGGCGCGGCTATATTTATAAGTGGAGGCGCCTTTTGAATAGTATACCTGCACAACCTGATTGAATAATATAGATTCGTAATAATAGCTTGCATGATCTGTTAAAACCATCACGCTGTCCATATTGGAATAATGCAACCATGCGTTTGAGTAAGTTGAAGGCGGAGTAATCAAATAAAAATCTGAACCGCCAACTCCAGATAGGTTATTTTCTCCTCGGTTAATTGTGCAAATGATGCCTCCGCCAGGATTTGTTGAAAGGACTCCAGGAGAGTATGTCATGTTAGCCCAGTTCATATATAGAGCCGACTGTGTTCCGTTTTTCATGTCTACTTCAAACTCCCCATACAAACCATAATATCCTCCGTTATTGGCTTCAGGTATGATAATATTGGAAGAGTAGCTTGTGGAGACATAGATACTGTCCAGATTGTGTGAAGCACTGTCTTCATATACCCAATAGGTTCCCACTTTGAAATAACCGTAATCAAGAGCTTCCTGAGGGATAGGCCAGTTGTGATAAGGAGAGGGTGGCAATTGGTTCCTCTCACATGAAGGGCAAAGCAGGGTAATTAAAATGGTAAGAATGAATAAAGTAGTTCTCATTTTTCAGCGCGTTTGTCAAGAGCACCGTTCAATAAAGTACTCAAATTCACTCTGTTTCTCCACTCTCTTTCTCTTTTTAGTCTTCAGTATCCAGCCTTCCCGGGTCCAATCGCCTCTACAGGGTGCCAGGTAGTCTTTATTTCCTGTGCTTCCAGGATGAGGTAAGGGCTTTGAGCTCCTGTTCTGTTCAAATCGGAAGGGGAATGAACAAACACCCTTTTCACATTACCACAAGCTTGTTCACGAATGGTTTGGATTTCATTCTTGTCTTTTCGGTAATAGGTAACGGCGTTCACATCCATATGAGATGAAAAATGAACATGCAGTTCTTTGGAGGTGCCGGTTAATATGTTCACCACTCCTCCCGGAACATCGGAAGAATGGATGACTTCGGCAAAAGTGATTGCGCAAAGTGGTTTGGTTTCGGAGGCAAGTACCACACAGGTATTCCCTCCGGCAATGACCGGAGCAATAGAGGTGACTAATCCCACCAGTGAATTTTCTTCGGGAGCAATGATGGAGACAACTCCCATGGGTTCGGGAACAGAAAAGTTGAAATGGGAACTGGCCACCGGGTTTACACTGCTGAAGAGGGCCTGGTATTTATCACACCAGCCTGCATAGTGAACCAGTATGTCTATTGCCTGTATCACCTCTTCCTGAGCGGCTTTTTTGTTAGCGCCTTGTGCTTCCAGCTCGGTTACAAACTGTTCCTTACGCCCTTCCAGCATTTCGGCAATGCGGTAGAGGATCTGGCCCCGGTTAAAACCTGCCCTGGAGCTCCATCCTGCGAATGCGCCACGTGCTGCCACCACAGCGTTGCGGAAGTCTTTTCTGGAAGAAAGACACACATTGGCGACAGGTGTTTTGTTTTTACCAAGCAAGGGATAGTATCTTCCGGACTCTGTCCTCGGAAATTGTCCCCCTATATAGATCTTGTATGTTTTCAGTACGTCCAAACGGGTCATTTTTATATCGTTTAAAATTTAAGATAAGGCATTAAACCGTGCAACCCGCCTTCCCGGCCGAAACCGCTTTCCTTGTATCCTCCGAAGGGAGAGGTTGGGTCGAATTTGTTGTAGGTATTGGCCCAGATAACTCCCGCACGTAAGCGGGAAGTGAGATTGAATATTTTGGAGCCCTTGTCTGTCCACACTCCGGCCGACAAACCGTAAGGAATGTTGTTTGCTTTTTCAATCACTTCTTCAATCGTACGGAAGGTCTGGATGGTGAGTACTGGTCCGAATATTTCTTCCTGAACTATGCGGTGACTCTGGGAAGCATTCAGGAACAAAGTGGGTTTGCAGAAAAAACCTTTCTGAGGAATCGAACAGGAGCTTTGGTATATTTCTGCGCCTTCGTTCTTGCCTATATCAATGTAACGCTGAATGGTATCGAGTTGGGATTTGGAATTGATGGCACCTATATCTGTATTCTTATCCATTGGATCTCCAACGATAAGTGTTTCCATGCGCATCTTAAGCTTGCGGATGACGATATCGGCCACACTTTCCTGAACAAACAGCCTGGAACCTGCACAGCATACATGTCCCTGGTTAAAGAAGATGCCGTTGACGATGCCTTCTACAGCCTGGTCTATCGGTGCATCTTCGAAAATGATGTTGGCCGCCTTGCCGCCCAGTTCCAGTGTGAGTTTTTTGTTGGTGCCGGCAATGGATTTCTGGATGAGTTTGCCCACATCGGTGCTGCCGGTGAAAGCAATTTTATCTATACCGGGATGCCCAACAATGGCAGCTCCGGTTTTGCCGGCTCCGGTAATGATGTTCACGACCCCATCGGGGAGACCGCTTTCCCGGATGATTTCAGCCAGTTTCAGGGCTGTTAAGGGGGTGGTCTCAGCAGGTTTAAGGACTACCGTATTTCCTGTGGCCAGGGCCGGAGCTATTTTCCAGGCAGCCATCAGTAAAGGGAAATTCCAGGGAATGATTTGTCCCGCGACACCCAGGGAAGAGGGTTTGCGGTTGGGAAATGCATAATCCAGTTTGTCGGCCCAGCCTGCGTAGTAGAAGAAGTGGTTGGCGGCAAGGGGAATATCAATATCGCGGGATTCACGGATGGACTTTCCCCCATCCAAAGTTTCAATCACTGCAAATTCCCTGGCTCTTTCCTGAATCATACGGGCTATCCGGAAAATATATTTGGCCCTCTCCGATCCGTGCATCTTGCTCCATACAGTATCATAGGCTTTGCGGGCTGCTGAAACGGCTTTGTTCACATCCTTCTCGTCTGCATCCGCAACAGAGGCCAGTTTTTTTTCAGTGGCAGGATTGATGGTGTCGAAGTATTTTCCAGAAGAGGGTTTGACAAATTTCCCGTCAATGAAAAGTTCGTATTGTTTTTCCAGACGGATATGGTCTGTGCTCTCAGGAGCAGGGGAATAGTTCCATCCTGAAGAAAACTGAAGTGCTTGCTCGTTCTTTTTTTTCATTTAAATGTCATTTCAAATTGTGAGCGTAATGTATCATGGAAGGGGCAGGGCCCAGGTTAATCTGCCGAAAAATAATCCTTGCTCTGGTATACGCCGTTCTTCTCTTTTACGAGTTGCATGAGCACATCGTTGGCAAGGCTACTGGCTCCGAAACGGAACCATTCGTTGGTGAGCCATGCGCTTCCGAGTGTTTCCCTCAGCATCACCAGGTACTGCAGGCCCGACTTGGCTGTTGAAATACCTCCCGCGGGTTTCATGCCAATCATCTTTCCGGTATTGAAATAGAAATCCCGAATGGCTTCCAGCATGACCAGCGTTACTGGCATGGTGGCGGCAGGAGAAATTTTTCCGGTAGATGTTTTGATAAAATCGGCTCCGGCATGCATGGCAATATCGCTGGCATGACGAACGTTGTCGAGTGTGGAGAGTTCTCCTGTTTCAAGTATCACCTTCAGCCTGGCTTTCCCGCAGGCCTCCTTGATGGCGGCAATCTCATCGAATACAAAATTGTAATTTCCTTTCAGAAATTCTCCTCTGGAAATAACCATGTCCACCTCATCTGCGCCTTGCTCTACGGCATAACGGGTGTCAAGCAGTTTAATTTCCCGTGTCGATTGTCCGCTTGGAAATGCGGTGGCTACCGATGCCACTTTTACGCCCGAACCTTCCAGGGCCTTTTTGGCTGTGCCTACCTGGGTAGGATACACGCAGATAGCCGCCACCGTGGGCAGTCCCGGAAGCACATCATGGGGGTGCATGGCTTTGTAACAGAGCTGTTTTACTTTTCCTTCCGTATCTTTTCCTTCCAGGGTGGTCAGGTCAATCATGTTCAGGACAAGCTTCAGTCCCTGCACCTTTGATTCTTTCTTAATGCTGCGGGTGTTGAAACGGGCAACACGCTCTTCAATCCCTACCTGGTCTATGGAAGGGCTTTTGGTTAAATCAGGGCCTTTGGGTGATTTCATTTGTTTGGTTGAATAGGCAAAGTTAACAGAATCCGGAACATCCCATTGCGGAGAAAAGGAGAACGGGGTGTGGATTTACTTATCAGTGAATTTGGAGTTTTTACGGAGCACTTCCCAGAAAGGCTTGCGTTTGATTTTTGATTCAAGCCAGGCGATCATATCAAAATAATCCAATGCCTTTGCCTGGTATTTATCGGTTGAAAAGGAAGCTATCTCATCCCTCAGGTCGTTGTATGCCACCTTCAGCTTCTTCTCAGAACTCAGCTGTGGCCCTACCTTCTTAAGAAATTTTAGCAAGGATGACTCCATCTTATACATCATGTTGCGTTTGTATAAAAACCGGTAGGTAGATTTGACGGTGTATTCCAGAAGATCGCTTTTACCCGACTCAAACTGTATGACCAGGCGGAGAATGCGGGCAAAACACTGGTAATCGCTTCCGGTGTCATCGGCGAAATTATCCAGAATCTGTTGCACCAGGGCATTGGCCTTCTGGTATTCCTCGGCACTGAAATAAAGGTACGCGGCATTGTAGAGGAACCAGACATATATGTAACGGTTGGGTACAAGCACTTCACCGGATGAGAGATCGGCATTTACCTTTTCAAGCAATTTCACACCCTCTGCGTTCCGGCCCGTTTTGGTATACATGGAAAGCACCAGGTTCGTCTGAAGAAAATACTGATGGCTTTTAAGTCCCGGGCTGGTGGGTTTGTAATGGACCATTTTAGCCAGGGCTTCTGGCATCTCGTGGAAGCGCTTCAGGGCATCGAGGCAGACTACTATGTTGCCTACTGAACTCCAGTAAAAAGAAGGATTGGTTTCTATGGTCAGGGGTGATTCTTCCATCAGTCTTACAATCTCCCTGCTTGCTTCCAGCATCTGAACAAAATCGCTGGCTGCGCTGAAGTAGAAGACCCGGCAGTTGTAATAAATGAGTTTGGCTTTGAGAGACAAGGCTTTTTTCTCCGAACGGAGCAAGGGCTCCTTCATAATATGCTTGTAGGTCACCTCCTGGGTGATGTTCCGGATTGTCCCCATTTTAACCATAGGGTAGAGAAGCTTCGCAAAGTAGCGCCTGTATTTGATCAGGTTGCTGAAGACTTCCACTGCGTGTTCCAGCTCGTCAAACAGGGCATCCACATCGGCTTCGGTTTTATCGGCAAAGGTTTGTCTTCTCCAGATTTCGGTTTCAATGGAAAGGAGTTCGGCAAGCTGTATAGAGTCGTCGTACTTTTTGGCCAGATTTTTGGCTTTTACCAGCAGCTTCTCACAATGCCCGTGAAGGCCACGCTGGTATAGTATTTCCACTCTTCGAACGAGACTTTTAAGCTCGGCATCCACATCGGAATGATAGGATTCCAGGCTTTTGAGGATCAAGTCGTAGAGGTAGTTTTTGGCTACAGAAAAATTATTGGTAAACTTCTCTTTGGCGAATTTTTTGAGTAGCTCCTTTTCGTTATATTCCGGTTGTATTTCAATGGCCTGAAACAATTTCATGTAGTTGTTCTCATCACCCCTTACAAGCAAGGATGCCTGTTTCCTGAAATAACCCTTTTCGGAGGCACTCAGGGATTTAATGAGTTCATAGAGGTTTTCAGATGCTACCATAACAGCCCGGTGCGGTTCCCGGTGTATATTTTCTGGAAGACACGAATATAGCTTTTTTACCCGAAATATGAGCGATGTATCATTGGAACCACTGGAATTGCCAACTTGTTTTTGTCACGTTAAAAAAATACCGTAGTTTTGTCCAATGACTACGTCTCGTCTTCCGGAACAGATCGGTACCCTCAGCACACTGGCGTGCTGTATGATGTGCTGCTCTTGATCGCGGAAGGACCTTACTATAATCAATCCTATGATAAAGGCCTTTCCAGATTTGGTGAGGCTTTTTTTATTGAATAATTCTATTTGAAAGGAATGAAAACAAATTTGTTTCCAACAGACAAGATCCTTCAGAGAGGGGATAAGGAAAATCTGCTCAAGCAGAAGGGGCTGGTTGTGTGGATGACCGGACTCAGCGGTTCGGGAAAGACAACCATTGCCGTTGCCCTTGAAAAGGCCTTGTTTGAAAAGGGGCGCCTGACCCAGGTGCTGGATGGAGACAATATACGGAGCGGCCTTAACAGCAACCTCGGTTTTGGGGTTGCCGACCGGATGGAAAACATACGCCGCATTGCTGAAGTGAGCAAACTCTTCCTTCATTGCGGTATCATCACCATCTGTTGTTTTATATGCCCCACAACCTTGCTTCGGAAACAAGCCAGGGAGATAATCGGAGACGAGGATTTTCTGGAAGTATATATTAACTCCAGCCTGGAAGTATGTGAAAAAAGAGATGTAAAGGGGTTGTATGCCAAAGCAAGAAGGGGCGAAATACCAGACTTTACCGGAATTCATCTGCCTTTTGAAGTGCCTGAGAATCCGGATGTGGAACTAAACACGGCTACAAGCAGTGTAGAGGAATGTGTGGAGCTCCTGCTAAAAAAAATTCCAAACACAAATTGATTTTCGTTTTTACCATTCTCTAATCCTTTGCCGAATATGAATGCTCCTAGACTTAGTCACCTGAAAGAACTGGAATCGGAAAGTATTTTTGTGCTCCGTGAAGTGGCTGCCCAGTTTGAGAATCCTGTCCTTCTCTTTAGCGGTGGGAAAGATTCCATCGTTGTCAGTTGGCTTGCCCGCAAGGCCTTTTGGCCGGCAAAGATCCCCTTCCCCCTCATGCACATTGATACCGGACATAATTTTCCGGAAACAATTGTGTATCGCGATTGGTGGGTAAAGGAAATGGATGTAAAACTCATTGTCCGTAACGTGCAGGACTCTATAGACCAAGGCCGGGCGGCCGAAGAGAAGGGGATTCACGCTTCCCGCAATGCCCTGCAAACGGTAACCCTGGTGGATGCCATCGAACACTTTAAGTTTGATGCAGCCATCGGAGGAGCGAGAAGAGACGAGGAAAAGGCCCGTGCAAAAGAGAGGTTCTTCTCTCACCGGGATGAATTCAGTCAATGGGATCCTAAAAACCAGAGACCTGAACTATGGAATCTTTTTAACGGGAGAAAAAATAAGGGGGAGCATTTCAGGGTTTTCCCAATCAGTAACTGGACAGAAATGGATGTATGGCAATACATTCTGGCCGAGCAAATCCGTATCCCCGAAATTTATTTTACGCATGAAAGGGATTGTTTTGTCAGGGATGGAGTGATTTATGCTCATTCTCCATTTGTTCAGCTTAAACCTTCGGAACAGGTAGAGCGCAAGACAGTGCGCTTCCGCACGATAGGAGATATGTCCTGTACCGGAGCGGTTTCTTCTGTGGCCTCGTCACTGGAAGAAATCATTTCTGAAGTGGCCTCTTCACGGGTTACCGAAAGAGGATCGAGAATAGATGACAAACGCTCTGAAGCGGCAATGGAAGACCGCAAGAAGGCAGGGTATTTTTAAACAGGTAATACAAAACACCTATGGAGGATTTTTCAACACCAGGATATCTGGGAATGGAGCTGCTGCGCTTCACAACTGCAGGATCTGTAGATGACGGAAAGAGCACGCTTATCGGGCGGCTGCTGTATGACAGTAAATCTATTTTCGAAGACCAGTATGAAGCTATACGGGCTTCAAGCGAAAAGAGGGGAGAGGAATATGTAAACCTGGCTCTGCTTACCGACGGTTTACGAGCCGAAAGAGAACAAGGTATCACCATTGATGTCGCTTACCGATATTTCGCAACTCCTCAACGGAAATTTATCATTGCCGACACTCCCGGTCATATTCAGTATACCCGGAACATGGTTACCGGTGCCTCCACAGCCAACGCAGCAATCATATTGATCGACGCCCGGAAAGGAGTTATAGAACAGACCAAAAGACATACTTACATTGCTTCCCTTCTCCGTATACCCCATTTAATTGTTTGTGTCAATAAAATGGACCTGGTTGATTTTAGTCAAACCGTATTCACAAAAATCAAAGCCGACTTTGAAGAGTTTACCTCCGGTTTCGGGTTGACGGACACACATTTTATCCCAATCAGCGCGCTCAAAGGAGATAATGTTGTGGAGCGCTCTTCCCGGATGGATTGGTATACCGGACCTGAACTGCTGAGTTTGTTGGAAAGACTACCTATTTCCAATGACGACCAGGGAGGGTATGCCCGTTTCCCGGTTCAGTATGTGGTAAGGCCCATGAGTAATGAACACCATGATTACCGGGGCTATGCGGGTCGTATTTCCGGGGGATCTTTCCGCAAAGGAGATCCTGTACGCATACTCCCTTCGGGCATCAGCACGCGCATTAAATCTATTGACCTCGCCGAAGCCACGCTCGAAGAGGCCTTCGCGCCTATGAGCGTTACACTGAGACTGGAGGAAGAGGTGGATATATCCAGAGGAGACCTCATCGTAAAGGATTCCGATCCGGTGCAGGTAACACAGGATTTGGATGTGATGATTTGCTGGTTGGGAGAAAAGAAGCTGCAGCTAAATGGAAAATACCTCCTCAAACATACTTCCAGAGAAGTCAGGTGCCTGATTCAGGACATCCGGTATAAGGTCAATATAAGCACCCTCGAAAACATGGAGGAAGACAAATCCGTTGGCTTGAATGATATTGCACGCATTCAACTGAAAACAACGGCACCCTTATTTGCGGATAAATACAGCGAGAACAGGAACACGGGAAGTCTGATACTGATTGACGAGGCCACACAAATGACCGTAGGGGCCGGAATGATACTCTAAGTGCAAGCGGGGGGCTTTACTGGCTAGTAAACACCATCTCTACATGAGGGATATTATCTTCGAGATACTCCTCTCCTTCTGCTGAGAAACCCAGACCGGAATAAAAACGTTTCAGGTACAACTGTGCTCCTATTCTTACTGGCACACCCCCATAAGTATTCTTAATAAACAGAAGTGCCTGTCGCATCAATTCCTTACCACTCCCATTCTTTCTGACACTTGCCGAAGTACAAACCCTGCCTATAGATACTTCCCGGAAAGCTAATCCGGCAGGTAATATGCGGGCATAGGCCAGCACCAAGCCTTCGGGATTTATCCCCAAAAGATGATAGGATTTTTCATCCTTCCCATCGTTATCCTGGTAGGGACAGTTTTGTTCCACTACAAATACTTCCATGCGTAGTTTTAGCAGGTCATAGAGTTGCTTCAGGCTGAGCTGTGAAAAAGGAAGTGCAATCCAATGGAGTTTCATTTCAGAAAGCGTGTTAGGTACTTCTTTTCAATCGGGGAATACAACGTAATAGCAATGACAGTTCCTATGCTGTTGGCCAGGAAATCGAAGACGCTGGCTGTACGCTCAATAAAAAAGGCGCCTTGCATCAGCTCCAGGCTGCCTCCGTAGGTAACACAAAGGATCAGGTGACTGACAAACGAAGGTTGTAAAGACGCGGAATCGGAAAAAATCAGTGTCCGGTAAGCTTCTGGTATGAGACTGTGTCGAGAAGGCTGCTCAGTTCGGAAGGATCGGAAATCTGTACCTTAATCATCCATCCGTTTCCATAAGGGTCTTTATTAACACCTTCCGGATTTGATTGAAGCATAGGATTTACCTCTGTAACCGTACCGGAAACCGGCATGAAGAGATCGGAGACAGTTTTGACCGCTTCCACCGTACCAAAAATTTCTTCTCTTTTAAGCGTTTCGCCCTTGGTTTCAATTTCAACGTACACGATATCCCCAAGTTCGCCCTGTGCAAAATCGGTAATACCTATTGTAGCAATGTTGCCATTCACCAGGACCCATTCATGATCTTTCGTGTACTTCAGGTTTTCGGGAAAATTCATAGTTCAGCAGGTTGTCTTGATTAATAACGATGCAAAGATATGTTATAAATAAAAAAAGCCCCCGAAATACGGTTTTTTTTGTTTGAAATCAGAGCGTAAGCCGGAGTGCAATGCCAATATTGGTGTTGGAGGTAAGAAATGATGTGGAAACAAGCGGGTTCGTGCGTATGTAATCACAGAAAAGCCTGATGCTGAGTTTCTGACTCAGGAGGTAGTCGGCAGAGGATTTGATGGAAATAAGGTTTTGTCCGGAAGTAAGCTGGTTGTATTCCGGGTCAATCTTTCGGATGACGGTTTCATTCTGCCGTATAGACACATCGCACTTCACCTTCAGATCGCTGGTCACAGGCGATTTCAGGTACTGAGGGAAAAGTTTTTTTGGTTTCATTTTAAACGCATAACCCAAACCGACAACCAGTTCTTTTCCGTTCAACTCCGTGACCTGATTGGAGGTCACACTGAGCGAAAGGGAGCGGTCTTTTTTAATCTCCACTTTGGTCAAAAGCCCGTTGCGCCAGGTCATATCCGCGTTAATCAGCGGGCTGAACTGTTCCGACAGGGTGACAGAGGCAATGTTGTATTTGGAGATAAAATCACCTGCCGGGTTACGTATGCTGGTGAATCCGTCTCCATTTGCATCAAAGAAATCCAGATTGCTTGCAAAATTTCCTATACTGTAGGAGGAACGGTAGGCATGGGAAAGGGTAAAGGATTTGAAATATTTCTTGAATCGTTCATTCTTCGAAAGTCCGTCGTATGTTACCCTCCAATTGGGTTTTGGGATACGTAGGAAAGGGTTGGTAGAGAAGGTAGCTGAATTTTTTCCAGTATAGGCAGCCAGGAAAGCAGGGATCAACACATCCTGGGAGGAAGCGCTGTATCCGTCCATATAACCTGTAGAAAGAAGTGCCGGCTTGTTCGGATTGGCCGAGCCAAGTCGCTGAGACATCACCGCCCTGTTGTTCCGGAACTGCTCAAAGAGGGCATTGCTGTGGTCTTTGTTGTCGCTCACCAGGGTTGTACGGATAAGAATGTAGGACATACTGAAATTTCCACTTTCCACCGGTGTTTCGCTGGTATAATCCTTGATGATGGGGTTCCAACGGAAATATTCATTCCGGTTGTTTGCTCGGTTGATATTGGCTGTGAGCTCCACCTTGCAGTCGGGGAACGGTTCAAGTGCCGCTCGTCCGTTGAGGTTTTTTACCTGGGTTCGGGCAAACGGGTTGTATAGCGACGGAGTCTCCACAAGCCATCCATGCTGCGCCGCATAAATACCATAATGGGCCTGGTTCCCTCCAAAATGGTCTTGTTCACCTACCAGGAATCCCATGCCTGGGCCGTTAAAAGTATTGTCCATGCCCAGTACGCTTGTCTGTCGGTTGTAACCCGGCAAGATGGTTCCCCGGTTGGTGGTGTAATTGACAGAAACCGTTTTAATGGCCATGATGGCCCTGGCGACATATTCCAGTATGTTGGCTTCGGTTTGTTTGCTCGTATCGGCCCGGGCCTTGTTTTTAGCCTTGTTGATTGAATCCTGTTTGGTCTTGTCGTTTTTGACCCATTGGGCATTGGGGTTAACAACAGCCGCGGGTTTAGGAATTTGCCCCGGTGGCTTTTTGGCGTTGATCTTTTTGAGGTATGGAACCTTGTTGTAAAGCGTAAGCATATTGGCCTGACCATTCCAGGTCCATTGCTGGGAATTCTGAATGGTATTTCCCATGGAGTCGGCAGAGAATGGAGACCTCAGCCAATCGAAACCTGTAGAATACCTGACTGTTCCTGTAGTAAAATCGAAGGCAGGAATTTTATTGATAGGAATGGTGTAGTTCACATTTATGGCATGGTGATAATGGGTGTTTTTACCCAGTCCCAGCACGTTGTTTAAGACGGTATCCCGTTTTTGCTGACTATCAATTGGTCCTACCGGTTCCAATACACGGCTATCATTAATGGCGTTGAAATCGATCTTCAGGGCCTTGGTCAGGTCATATTTCAGGTCGTAGTTCCGCGTCATGTTAAACGTTTTGTTGTAGGTAGGCAGCAAGGGGATGTCGCTTACTCCGGTAGTATTCCGGTTAAGGGATTCGTTGTAGGAACGACTGATGTCAGTCAGAAACGACATACTGGTGATACTTGTGTTGAAATTAATATCACGTATCAGGGTCAGGTATTTGTACTTGTTCAGGAAAGCATTTTTACCAAAAGGCTTGATGTTTTTAGGTTGGGTGTTGAAGTTGTATGACAAGCCTCCCCGGTAATTCTTCATATAGTTGTGATCTACCGTAGGAGAGCGGTTGAGTATTTCGGTGAAGGCGAAGTTTAGCGCAATGTTTTCGGGGTCATAGAAACGGGCTTTTTTAGTGGTTCCTTTGGAGCGTTCCTTTTTTACATTGGTGAAGTTGATGCTGCGTCGCCGTGTAAAGGTTTCAATCTGGTGCCGGAGTTGATCCTGAACAGCAGGCGACAGGTTCTTGACAAGTATGTCCGGATCAAGCGGGTTGTACTGTGGAGTGGCTATGGATTCGGAGAAGCCTACATACATGGGGATGCGCATGCTGAGCCGGGAAGGGAAAAACTTGCCGAGTTCGAGCTGGGATGAAATATCTATACTCTTATCTGTCTCTTTCTGACGAGTGCTTACCTTCGATTCTATTCCTCCAAAACCCGGAGTGCTGTAATTCCCTGCAACGGTAACGGTACCAAAGTCGGCGAGTTTGGCAGTCATCCGCCCGACTGCAGCCCAGCCACCGGTTTCATCAAAGTCGGTCAGGCGAAGCTCATCCACCCACACTTCGGCGCATTTAGGCAGCCCATCATCGGTTGGTGTGGATGAATTTTTTTTCGGATTTCTGACCCCTATCATAATGGTCTTAAGCGCCGCGAGACTGGGGTTTCCTTTGATTGTTATTTTTCGACCCGAGTAGGTGAAATTTGCTTCTGTAGTAAGGGAGGCCTGTCCTGTTGTCAGCAACGTGTTCCGCTCCTGCTTGGCCTGCTGAAGATCCGCAAAGGTGAGAACCAATTCATTGGCTGCAGGCCAAACCGCATAAAGGGCATTGTCGTCACCACCGTAAGACCCGGGAGGAGTAACCTGAAGGGGAATGGTAACTTCGTAAAAGTTGTCGGTGAAATCCGTACCCATTCGGATAAAGCACTCCAGGTCATTGTTGTGCAAAGGCAGTCCGTCGGGACCTGCTTCGGCGTGGATAAACATTCTTACTTTCTTGTAGGAGCGAACGTCAATGTTAAGGGTTTTATATGCTGCACGGGCATCTCCGTCTTTCAATCCGCATACTTTTAAAGAAAGTGACTGTTCATTCAGTTTGATAATATTAGCTGTAGCCGCACTCTGCTGACGCTGAATGCCCGGAGGGAGCACATAGTTCACCGGCTTACGACTTCCGTTTTCCTCAATGTTTACCGCTGCAAGATTGAAGCTGGTGTTTACATCGTCGTTTGGAATATATTCTCCGGGAGAGATGAGCGAATAGTTATATCTTCTCCACTCATCCCTCACGAGTTCGAGTTTGGCCATTCGGCAGATAACAGGTTTGTCCACATTCTTGAAATAGATACGGATAAAACGGATGGATTTGAAGTCGTCTATGGTGCCAATTTTTTTGGTGTATTCGGCAATCGGTATGCGGAACTGATACCAGTCGACCGTCCGGGTTCTTCCGTCTATAGTGGGTTTGGTGGACTGATGGTAATCGGTAATGTAATTCTTCCCTACGTTGGATTCCTTGATATCGTTGGCCGTCAGTTTTACCTTGTATTCGTAGTAAGCTTCGGTTTCACTCAGGGTATTGTCGTGGTTTACGTCCTCTGTATTCGGCAGGGTGGAAGCCTGCGTGGAGTATGATTCGTTAAAGCCCCAAAGGTTTGGGGAGCCGGAAGGAAGAGAGTTTCCTTCTGCTCCGTTGAACTTCTTATAACGGGCCAGGATACCCAGGCTCTGATTGTCATAATCTGTACCCCGGTAATAGTGATAGTCATCTGCCGAAGGATCCAGCCGGACGCTGTCTCTTACAGGGCTGCCGGGAGGGAAAGTCTTGTTTACCTTGTTTATATAGTTTTGGAAAAAGACCTGTTCGTCAGCATCTCTCAATCCATCGTATCCCACATCCTGGAGTATGCGGGTCTGGTTGTCATTGGCAAAAGCGTTCACTACAATCTGTGCATTGGGAACCCTTCCCCACATGGTGGAGTCAAACCCGGAGGGGTTGTAATTCTGGTCAAACACAATACCGTTTTCATATTCCTTCCGGGAATCCTTCAGGATGTCTTCCGAAATGCTTCCCAGATCGAAATAGAGATCACCAGTAGTATTAGGGTTCAGGTTATCTGTTGCATCCACTCCGTCATGGTCAAACGGGTCCATCATCCAGAACTGGATAAACTGAATGTTGGCGGCTTCAAAGTCGTTGGTCTGTATCTGACGCATGATACCTCCCCAGCGCGTCCAGGGTTTGGCAAGCTTTCCGTTGGCTAGTAACCCGGCAGAGTGTGCATGCGGATTGGGTACAACATCGTAATTGTAAGGCCCCCGCTCATCGGGATAGTAGGCAAGATCCAATACGGAAATAGGAATGTCCTGTCCCGTAGGGCTTTGTTTGTTTGGGAACAGATCACTTTCATACACCTCTTTGGTAAAATGGTTGGACATGTCGGACTTGGAAATGTTGGCTGGGGTGATGCTATTTCCCTGACGAATAAAGAGAGGGTCAATCGTATACCAGCAAAGTCTCGCCCGGTTAAATCCTATTGCCACCGTATCGAGCAGGGTTGATTCTGGAAACAGAGAGGGGTCATTGGGAATGGAAGAGATGCACCAGGCGGAAGGTTGTTTGAGATCTATGGCCGATTGGGTTCCTTCAAAGTCATCAATATAAGAAGTCCCACCGGCTCCGATTGCTTTGTTATACCCGGGAATAAGAGCAGCCCATTCTCCGCTGGATGTGATGTTTGACATTTCCTTTGTTTGAATAAGCGGAATTTTGTCCACAAGCCTGGTTAGCCAGGGAGCTTCTGTGCGGTAGTTGGCATTCACCCCTACCATGGTATTGTTGATTGGTTCGTCTCCTATGTTTACTTTTTGAGTAAGGGGTCGCTCCGTGAGGTTAAGCACGGTACCTCCAACTGTGAAGTCTTTGTTAAAGCGGAAGTCCAGATGCGTTCCTATCAGGGATTTGGTTTGGATATTAAAGAGGGAATTACTCTCGAGTGAAATCTTAATCGGAGCGCCGGATTGCAGAAGACCCTCGTTGATGATTTTTACCCGGCCCAATGCATAGTCTACCGTGTAGTCCACATTCTCGGTAAGCGGAACACCTCCGGAAGTTACCATTACAGATCCCTGGGGTACGTTTACAGCATTAAGTGAAATGTCGTTGGAGGCTGCTCCCTTATATTGCCCTTTGAGTTTATACCGGTTCTTCTTCTGATTTTGTTGTGCGGCCGTACGGGTAGAATCATAGATATCAAAGAATGGATATTTGCTGGATAGGGAGGGATCGTTGGGGTCCCATAATTTGTTGGACAGATAATCGCCAAAGGGTTCTGTAACGGGAATCATAATCCTTCCTTTTGCTGCGTCAATGGTTACCCCGTCGATAAAGTCATAGATTCCGTCAGGGGTTGGATCCAGGTTAGCATTCAGGCGATCGGCATTGAGGACCTGGATCAGGGGTTTTCCGCTGATGAGTCCTTCGGGTATATACCGGATGTCGGTGCTCGTTGCCGGGTTATTGTAAATAATGTCGCATTTGAAATCCTGCTGATTCACCTGGTAGGCACCGATGGAATAAATGTTTTTCATCATCAGGTTCCACAATAAGGTATCGGTACGTGGACTGACGTTTGTGCTTTTCAGCATTTTTACAAACAGCGTGTTATCTCCTGAAATACCATCGTCCGAGAACTCTCCAACCTGGTAGATGTTGTTGCCTATGGTGTACTGATACGCAACGGCAAGCACCTCGTCGTAGTTAAGAGCAGCATTGAGGGAAATAAATCCAAGGCGCTTGTTCACGGTGTACTCTGTAGGGGCAAGCTTTTTGGAGAACTGAACTTTTTCATAGTCAGACACCGGCTGGAAGTTTGGACAGCCTGGGGCTGTGCAACCCAGACTGGCGAGGGTGTTACTGATGTTGTTTACGTTCCGGAGCGTAGTGGACGGGCTGAGAGGGGGAAGCGGATAGGCCTGGTTAGCCAGCTTGAAGTAGAGAGAGTTGGCATTGTTAGACGGATTGGTTCCGGCAGGTTGATTGAGAACAACGAAGTTGCGGGGTTGAGGAGGAGGTTGTCTTAGCCGGGTTTCCCCAAGGTCTGTAAGTGCAAGGATGTTACGTGTATTATCGGTGGTGCTGGTTTTATTCGTAACCCAAACCTCTATACGGGTAATGTTCACCAGGGTGTTGACCACAGGAAGATTGGCCAGAGCAATGTTATATTGTTCCCGGAAGTAGGTGGAGAGAAAGAAGTGTTTGTTGGCATCGTAATTGTCGCCAGTCACCTCAAATTGCGTAATTTGAGCTCCGCCGGTAACATTGACTTCGGATTTTTTACCTTTCTCCTGTGAAAACACGGTAGTGGCTGTGAGCCTTCCGAACTGCAACTGGGTCTTCACACCGAAAAGCGTTTGGCTGCCGGTGATGAGTGAACTGTTTAGCGGAAGACTTACGTTACCGGCCTCAATCTTTTTGATGATCTCGTCCTCATATCCGGTATACTCCAGCTTCATTTGGTTTTCAAAATCGAAGGTGGCCTCTGTATTGTAGTTGGTCGTAAGCTTGAGCTTGTCCCCGATTTTACCAACCACATTCAGCTGAATTTTCTCATTGAAGTCGAAAGTGGTAATCCTCCTTTGCTTTACCGGAAGTGCAGGATTTTCTGTTCGGTTGATATTGGCACCGAAAATGAGTTCAGCCGAACCCTGGGGACGGATATCAACAGTATTGCCACCGAATATGCGATCGAAAAAGATATTGTTGATCTTAATAGGCGGAATGATGTTTTTATTATTCTGGTTCTTTTGGTTCAGGCTCTCGGCATGGACCCTCTGCTTCCAGTAATCCTTGATGGATTTGCGCATGCTGTAATCCACATATTCGTCATAGGTCAGGTAGCTGGGCTCCCGGTATTTTAAGTCTCCCATCTTCTGGTTTACCTGGAACTGATTGGAGTCCGGGTCATACACAATGGTTGTTTTAATATTGGATGGATCGTGCAGCTTCAGGCCCTTGTTATTGCTGAAATACAAGGGATCTTTTCCGCTTTGGTCTTCGTATGGAAAGGGGAGGCTTACGGCAGGGGTATCGGGAACAGCAGGTGCCACAGCAGGAAGGGAAGATGTCACTTCCTGGTACACTCCGGCAGGGCCTGTTTTGGCAGTTGTCATGAAGACAACAGACAGCATGGCGAGGGAGATAAGTCCCAGGAAGGTGTATTTAAATGCGGTATACAAGAATAAATCTATAAATTTTTGAGCGCCTGCTTAATGAGGTGTTCTACAGAAACCACATTTCCTTCCAAACTATATACTTTATCCACGGCCTTTTCGGCAGAAGACTTGACAAAACCCAGCATGACCAGAGCAGATAACGCCTCATTTCTGGTTTTATTGTCCGAAAAAGCCACTTTATCCAGGATCCCCTCTGCTTTCCCTACTTTGCCTTTCAGGTCTACAATGATACGTTGGGCGGTTTTTTCACCTATTCCCTTTACGCTTTTCAGCAAATTTACATCTCCTGTAGCAATAGCCTTTTGTATGTCTTCAGCCGAAAGGGAGGACAGCATAAGCATTGCGCTGTTACCCCCCACACCTGAAACGGAAATTAACAGCCGAAACAAAGCCCTTTCCTCCTTGTCGTGGAAACCGTAGAAACGGGGTAAGTCATCCCTGACATAAGTCTGTTCTGTGAAAAGCTTGCAGGTAGCATGGGCTTCCAGGCGGGAGGAGGTGTTTAGTGAAATCTGCATCACATAGCCCACTCCAC